>Ga0316204_10011481_pt1 | contig 11071 bp, 13 predicted proteins | sample 6monrhotite_MG_2_FD_205661 | JGI IMG/M metagenome (GOLD analysis project Ga0316204, IMG submission 205661) | Microbial mat bacterial communities from mineral coupon in-situ incubated in ocean water Damariscotta River, Maine, United States -... | ecosystem: Environmental > Aquatic > Marine >...
GGAAATCAGTAAGTTTTTTATATGCGATTTTTGTGCGTTTAATATTATTTCATTCACACTTTCTTTACTTGCGTATTCAGTCAAATATAATCTTAGACTTGCATTTTCAGCGAGGCCTTGAATATCAGATTTTTTACGATTTAACATTGACTCTATATTAGACACACGCATCTCAGCTATTGAAGCAAGGTGAGACTGCCATGCCATTAAGTCCCGCTGCCTTTCTTTACCCAGATAGCCAAATATCAACCACAATCCCACCAATACAAACACCAGCAGAAATATTCCGAAAAGTCCCGGCGCATATTTATTTATATTTTCTTTTTTCATATATTTTTACTTTGGTAAAAACATCCACCATTTACGTTCGTTTATTGCATATACTGGCACATAATGAAGAATATATTTATGAGATATCACCTCTTCTATTTGATTATCCAAAATCAATATATCATCACCATTTTTTATTGACAGAACCGCATGTGGTATTCTTAAATTTGTATCTTGCAAGACAACCAGGCGAACACTTCCCATTTCATAGCCCAGTTTTTTTAACGTTAACATTTTGATTATTGCATAGTCCTCACAGTCTCCACTATTTTGTAAAAATTCACGTGGTGTTGCCCAGTAATCTTCAATACCATAATTTTCAATATCAAGAATATATTGTTGCTTATTGGCGAATCTGTTTACATCTCTTAACTGACTTATAACATCATTATCTTGAATGCTTTTTATAAACCTGTGCCAGTTTTTTAGGTGGCATTGATCCAGCTTTCTGTTACTGCAATCTCCATCTGGTGCGCTCTTCTCTATACTTCTCTCTAACACCGACAACCATTGAGGAAATATTTGCAAATTACTCCTTTCATTTTCCATATAACCGAATAGCCCTGCATGAACGTAAACAGGAAACAATACAATAAGCATGCCTGTTACGACTCTTATTTCTCTAAACTTTTTATATTCAATTTTAAACTGCACTATATTTAATATACCTTTTATCTTATTTTTTATACTAATCTACAAATATAGCAAAATTAGTTTGATTTACGTTTTTTCTTGAAAATATTTATAAAAAACGTCAATATCCTCAAAAATTTATAAAGCATCTGGAACATAAAATGATTAGGAAATCTATAATTGCAATCTGCGTATATGCCTTAACAGCTTTTCAAAATGGCCTGGCAGCTCAAACCCTGGATCCTGAAAAACTCTTCGAAGAGGCTATGAAATACCGCGAAGATGGTGAACTTTTTAAATCGATAGAAATCTTTGAAAGAATACTTAACGATCAGCCTGGGCTTAATCGCGCCAGACTTGAGCTAGCTGTCTCGTACCACCTGACACGTCGTTTTAATGATGCAAAAGAGCAACTATTAAAAGTTTATAATGACCCGGAAACACCAGATAAAGTTAAGCTATCTATCACTTCATATCTGGCACAGTTATCGATAGACACTAAATCTGCCCCCAAAAGATCCTCATCTTCAGTTTATTTATCAGTAGGCGCACTAACTGACTCTAACCTTAATTTAAGCCCTGACTTACCCGCAGCCTCCGAGATAAGTGCGAGCGCCATTCACTCAATGCTTTCTTTTTCAAATCGCTCCAGATCAACCAGGCAATTTAACACTGGACAAAAACCTGTTGATTTTGAATGGCTTAGCCAATTCACTGCATACAGCAAAGCTTATACTTCTGGGAAAAGTGACTTCAACCTTTCTGTGTTAAGCCTCAATACCGGGCCGGCACTTATTTCTGAAAAATCCTGGCGTACCGCTCTTAACTTTAAACTGGATAAACTTTATTTTGGTAACGATGATTATGCTAAATATGTCGGTGTAAACCCTGTATTTACCTACAGTCTATTAGCAGATTTCGAAATCACTCTGGAAAATAACACGACTAGACGTGATTATGACCAACAACAGGATCAGGGACTTGCAGGCACCATGAGCAGCTGGAATTTAGATCTTGCCAAATTTTACTCTAAACAGTCCATCGGTTTACAGGCAGGTTTTAAATACCATGACAATGGCGCAGAATCTGCAATCCAGCATTATTCAGGCGCTGAAATATACCTGGGTGGACAGGCACCTGCCTGGGATGATGCCAGGGTCTATCTAACTTTCAGCAGCAGAGATTATCGCTATAAAGCAATTGACACTGGGGGCGGTTTCACGGAAAAGCGTGATGAAACAGAGTTACTTGCAGTGCTCGGCTTAAGTCACAATTTCCGTAGCGGAACACTTAAATCCTGGACCCTGAATGCAGAGTACACCTACACCGATAATGATACAAATACACAGAACGACCCAGGCCAGAATGCTTTTGTCTTTGATAGAAATACGTTTGAAATCAATATGCGAAGATATTTTTTTTAAGTAAACTGTAAATACTTCCGACTAATCGCTTGTTTCATGTCGGAAGTGTTTACAGTTTTTAAAATTATTTTGTGCCTCCTCTGCAAGACCCTTAGCCTTTTTCTTAACAGCCTGGATAAATCAATTTTAATAAAATCAACAGGATATACTCTTATTTCTATTTTTAACTACCCGTTCAGGTTATTTCTAAAATCAGACTATATTTTTAATCTTTAAATTTATTATTTTTTTACTAGCGCTTTATTCAATCTATTAATCAATTGTAAACATTAAATTTTCATAATTGTGGCATTTAAATTGCTGCTATATCTCTTCCAAAAGCAGGTTTACGCATATGAAATATTTTTATCTACTATTTACTCTTGTCCTATTTCTACCACTTCATGCCACAGCGGATACTGATTCTGTCTATAGCTGGGGCGTCTGGGAAAATGGAATCAAGCCTGCTGCAGGCCCAGGAACAAGAGTTACACCTCCCCCTGTTCAACAACCTGATATTAACTTTCGCCCTAACGAAAATTCAGCATTTCTTCGTGAGGCAGCACCAACAGTAAGGCTCGCTCCTCCAGCCATAGCAAGTGCGCCCCAGATACCTAATGTAGTTATAACAACAACAAGCACACCAACAACACCACGAGATCAGTTTTAAAAACAGCAGCAAAAATGGAATTCACGTACAACACGTGAACGGTGATTTTGCCAGGACTTAAAGATGAATAGATTCACTTACGCATTACTAACATCACTAGCATTATTTGCTGGCCAGGCTTACTCTGCACCAATTAGCATTGGTCCATTTGCACTCGACTCTGATGCAGGAGCAACCAGCGCTATCTTCAGTGGCACAGTACAGGAAAATGTAACTAACGCTATAACTGACAGTGCAATAAATACATACATAAAAGGTGATTCAAGTGATGCATCTGCAACTGTGTTTTTTGAAAACACCGCTTTATCAAATCAGTCAGGCAATGACCTGGCACTGTTTTTTCTTTTTGCAGATAATACGATCACTTTAGATATCAATGGATTTACAGCCCCCCCGCTAAACTCTTCTCAACTTTTTGTTAATCCTGTCGATCCATTTGTTGATATAGGTGAGAAATACGTTGTCACCGACATCCTTTTACTCAATGGTAATTTAGCAACTGCGGATCTTTCTGTTATTTTTGTCGATCTGGATGACTATGGATTGAGTCTGAATCAAAGCATTACTGAAATCAATGTTGGATTGGGCATTAATGCACCACTAATGACCTATGCAATCGGTCTGCATGACGCAGTTGTCGTTCCATTACCCGCATCTGTTTTCCTGTTTTTTTCAGGTCTGGCTTGCATGGGAGTTTTTCGAAGAAAAAAATTAATGTAGATAGTTTACTTATCTACCCACTCCATAATAGATTTCCAATGTGTTTTATCTATATACACATTCTGTCCTTTTAACTCATGTATACCCATGCCATTATCTATGGCGCGTAAATAATTTTGCGTATCTCTTATTTTTGCAACGACAGGAATATTTAATGTATTCAGGAAGCGTTCAAGTGACTGAAATGCAATGGTATTTTTCTTAACACGGTTTGCAACTATGCCTATTTTTGTTTGCGTAGGCCTGACTTTCACCTGCAATAACAAATCTCGAATAAAATCAGCGGTAGCAAAAATATCCAAAGGTGAAGGCAACACTGGAATGATGATGTAATTAGCACCTTTTAACTGCTCTACAAGCTCAGGCCCTTTTAATCCCGGTGGTGTATCTATGATCAATCTATCTACTTCAGGCGGCAGCCTTAATTGCCAACTTGTGGTTACACCTTTTATTGCATTCTTATGCGCAACAACACCATAAATATCTGCCAGCTCATGACTGCGTAATTTTAGCCAGCGCATGCTTGATCCCTGTGGGTCATAATCAAATAATGCCGTGTTGACACCTTTGGTTGCATAATAACTGGCGAGATTAGTTGATACTGTTGTTTTACCACAACCACCTTTGGTGTTAATAACAACAATACGTTTCATAACTATTTTAAATTCTCGATGGCTCGCTTTATTATCTAAATAGTCTTACTTCGTGCGCCATACTCATGGCGCCCAAGCCTTAACCGCTTATACTTCCTTATCATAATTATAGTTCGTTCTATAGTTGACCTGTCAATTTCACTAATATTTAAGCCAATTTCAATCTGATATATGTCTTTTATGAGTTTTATATCAATAAACTGCTTAGGGTCATCACTCACTTCAAAGCTATGTGAATATTCTGCGATAGTTCGGATACACATATTCCACACCACATCCTTACCATTAAATTTTCCTTCAACCTGAAGATATACCTTTGTGGCAGGCAAGTCACTCGCTAATAAATAGCGCTGTTTGTTTCTTTCTAATATTTCCCTGAATTCGTTAACATTCGATATATACTTGTGTAGCATACTTTTTCACAGTTCTTTTATTCTTACCTTACTTCAAAGTATAACGGGAATTTTTCATGGCGGCTTTATTAGATCAGAAATTACAGGCCTGTACTTCTACAAGCCCTGCGCTATCAAACCAGGAAATTAGCCAGCTATTATCTCAATTAGACGGCTGGGAGCTAGAAGTCACCGATGGTGTGAGCCGCATTAAAAAAGCATATATCTTTGATAACTTTAGCTCTGCACTTGAATATACGAATAAAATTGGCCTCCTGGCAGAAGCTGAAAACCATCATCCCGGCATCTATATTGAGTGGGGCAAGGTTACGCTTAGCTGGTGGACACATATAGTATCAGGATTATTTATTAATGATTTTATAATGGCCGCAAAATGTGATGCCACGTACAAAGACAAATTGGGCTGAGATATTCTGGGAAAAGACCACAGCGTCACTATAACTCAAGTTAGCTATTCACCACAGGGTATTGCATATTTTAATTTTCAGGTGGCAGTAGTCTTTTGCTCAAACATTCAACAACAGTAAAGGCTAACTTGGATACTTCCACTTAGTGGCACCAGAAAACCGTATCACCAGCCGTTTTATGTCTATCTTTTTTTAATATAATAATGAAAAACGCCATCTTCACTAGTACTTTCAAGCATCTCATCTTCTACTGCTTCTAGCAGAATAGATAAATCATGCCCTGAAGCCGGGTCAGTAGCCATAACATGCACAACATCATTGTGGCTCATCTGATTCAGCATTTTCTTTGTTTTCATTACTGGAGCAGGACATTTCTCTCCTCTTGCATCCAGTTCATATTGAAACTCTGTCATACCGTGCCTCACAAACTTTCGTAGCGCCTACGAATTACACTTCACTTGCAAGCAACTATCTGGTGATCAACACCTGGCAGTCGCAAGTTTCTGCCCACAGCAGTTTTTGCCCTGTGAAATTGCAGAAATCTTGTTAAGTATAGACAAGTACAGGCAGTGTTCAGCGGTAATGTTGAAACTCCCAGAAAGCCACTGGAAAAGCGTTATTTTGCCTGAGAGCCGCTTAACTCCCAGGCATACGCACAATCAAGCTCAGCCAGTACTGTATTTACACCTGTGTTGCCATCCTCCAGTATAACCTGCAGAGGCGTGCGGTTCTGAAAACGACGATGAGGAGCTTTCATCCAGCGCCCGCCCATGGTTGCATTTTTTGGATAGGTTGTACGTAAAGCATCTAAAATACCCAGGATTCTTACCGCTCTGAATTCAACATTATCGTCTTTAGGCAGTGGCGTGTCTTCATGATACGCACGTAACTTACGTGTACGAGTGCCCTCTGGTAAATTAAGAACCACAACCTGATCTGCGGCAGACAGGCCCCAGTCATCCAGACCGCTCATTATTTTCTGTGTTAATAAAACCTGTCGCTCTTCACTTAAATGGAACATGCTAAAACCTCAATCTTTTGCAGTCATCACTGCTCTCGGGGCACAACTAGAACAATTGTAGCACCCGAGGTATCTGGGGGAGAGAGTAAACCTATTCCCAACGGAACAGTGTTACACCCATGAGCAAAAAAATGATACTCATTGCTATCAGTGCCATTAGATTTGGCCATATATCTATCAGACCTGCACCGTCTATCATTATAACACGAGCAGCTTCGGTAATGTGAGTAAGGGGGAATATTAGCGCAAGCTTCTGAACCCAGGGGTGTAAACCCTCCAGAGAGAACCATACGCCAGATAAAAACATCATCGGCCAGGACAACATATTCAACAATCCACCAGCCATCTCCTCAGACCTCACTCGAGCCGCAACGATTAAACCCATACTGATCATGGCAAACGCACCTAAGGTGTAAACTAGCAATAAATTCAAATAGTTACCATACATCGCAAACCCTATCAGCAACTGGCATCCAATATAAACAATTATGGTTATTGCCATAATCAGCCACAACCTCGATACAATTTGTGCAGAGAGAAATTCCAGTGCACTTAACGGGGTTGCCTGAAGACGCTTAAGAACACCGTTTTTTCGGTACCGCACTATCACATAACCCACACCAAATAATGCACTGAACATCATATTCATGCCGAGAACACCGGGGATAAGCCAGTCTACATATCGAACCTGCTCATTTTTTACTGATTGCTTCTGATAATCTACGCCCCCACTACCGGAAAGCACCTTTTCTAGCATAACCCCTGATGGCGAGCTGTCATTAACCCAGTATTGTTTCAGCTGTGTATTAATCAGCATATCCAGCTGATGACGCTGCACTTTATTAATTGATATTTCTATTTCTTTCGCCAGGTCTGGTCCCTTAATCTCAATTAACTTCAGGTATTTGATATCAAAAAATGCCACCAACGACTCCTCAGAAGGCCCAATGATGCCTACCTTATAGTGCTCCAGCTGATTACCCGTAAAGGCATATGCAAAACCAATAATAATCAGTAAAGGAAAAGCAATATTCCACGCCAGCGCACTTCTATCCCGTACAAATTCTCTATCTCGCGCTCCGAGCACGCTTTTGAATCGTCTCCACCTCATTGTCTTAACGCCTTTCCCGTCAGCTCGAGAAACAGATCATCAAGGTTTCTTTCTCTGATCTGCATACCATTTAATGACACATTGGCGGCGAGTAACTGCTGCACTGTCAAATTAATATCTGATGTACAGATATCTACCCCCTGCTGATGCCGAGTTATATCCAGTCCCGCATGATCCGGGGTTGAACCGAGGAGTGACTCTAATGCCGAACTATTGGGTATCTGGATAACGATGTCGTTGAAATGCTCCGCCAACAGGGCCTTTGGCGTACCCTGTGCAATAATTTCACCATGATCCATAATTATAATACGGTCACAAAGCTCATAAGCCTCTTCCATATAATGTGTGGTTAAGACAATGGTTTTATTTTGCTGCTTTATTTTATGAATTAGTTGCCAGAAATTATGCCTGGCCTGTGGGTCCAGGCCAGTTGTTGGCTCATCCAGAAACAGCACATCCGGCTTGTTCACCAGAGCAATCGCCAGCAACAGGCGTTGCCTCTGCCCTCCACTCAGTTTCGATGTATCCTGATGCAAAAACGCCGCTAGAGAGCAGTCTTCAATGATTTGCTGTAAATCTCCAGATTGTGGATAGAAACTGCTAAATAAATCAAGAGCTTCCCTCACGCTTATAAAATCCTGTAGTGCGGTGGTCTGAAACATAATTCCCGCCTGGCGTTGAAATTCCTTGCCGAGTTTTTCACCCCGATACAAAATGCTCCCATTATCTGGCCGCTTAATACCCTCCATCATTTCTACTGTGGTGGTTTTACCTGCTCCATTGGGGCCCAAAAGGCCAAGGCATGTACCCTCACCAACCTCAAAGCTGACACCCTTAACGGCTTTGACACCATTAAACTGCTTGATTAACTGCTCAACCTGAATTATCGGTTGCATAGGAATTTTGCCTGATTTATTTTTATCTGAAGTTGATATTAGCTAAGCTGAACGAAAGACAATAGACTATCTTGAAATTATTAGATACACAAAAAAAAGGCAGGGAGAATAGAACTCCCCGCCCAATATTGCTGGCTTGCAATAACTCTGACTGCGGTTTTCAGTATAAGTTCAATATTTATATATTTTTTAAAAACTCACCTGAAGCTGGTCGTGGTATTATTTGCGATTGCTGCCTAAACACAGAATATGAACACAAAACAACGCCTTCTGAGACTCATAGAACAAGCGAAAAACTGGGACAATAGCCTCGATCTTCGAATCCCTATTGCGCTCAAACTCGCCCTTGCTATTACACTACTCATTGTGAGTGGCATGTCAGCTCTCGGCTTCGTTATATTAGAAAGCCAGAAATCTGTTTTGAGCGAGCAAATTAGTGACATGGGTTCTGCTATAACAAAACAATTTGCTAATAGCGCAACAGAAATGGTGCTTTCTGATGACAGTCTTGGCCTACAAACCTTAATAAACAATCTTGTTGATAACCAACAAATCAAAGGCGCAATTATCATATCTGAAAAAGGAGAAACTCTTGTTAGTAATGGCATTACTCCCTCGTTAGAAATAATTCAAAATGAAATAAACAAAACTAAAGACTCCCCTGCTATTGAGTGGAGCTCAAGTCACGACCTGTTAAATACTCTGGTTTATTTTAATCACCCGATTAAATTCAACCAGCTTATTGCTGGACATGTATTAATTACTTTCAGCAAACATCACATGATACAGTTACTAGAAAAATCGCGGTTTGTCATTATTATGGTTACCGTATTAATGACGTTATTTGCAATTTTTCTAGCATTTATAATGAGCCGACAGTTATCAAAACCTATACATAATCTGGTTGATGCAAGCATTGCGATTGGCGAAGGAAATTTTCAATACCGCCTTAATGAAAGACGTAACGATGAAATTGGTGAACTGGCATGTGCATTTAATCACATGGCTCACGGACTTTTACAAAAAGCACAGGTAGAAGCAGCTTTCTCCCGTTATGTATCCAGCAATGTTGCAAAAGAGATTCTTGATAATCTTAATGAAGTCGAGCTTGGGGGGAAACATGTTGAGGCTTCAGTCTTATTCGCAGACATTGTTGGTTTCACCAGTATTTCAGAAAAACTACCACCTAAGCAGGTTACAGAAATTCTTAATGAGTACTTCACTTATATATCATCAATAGCACAGTATTATAATGGGCATATTGATAAATTTATGGGCGATTGTGCAATGGTTGTTTTTGGTGTGCCAAAGAAGTCCCAGGACCATAGTTTCAATTCAATTGCCTGTGCTGTAATGATCAGAGAAGCGGTTGAAAGATTAAATGAACAACGGGTACTTGATAATAAAGTTGCCTTCCATTTTAAAATAGGCGTAAATACCGGGGTTATGATTGCTGGTAATTTAGGATCTAGTGACCGAATGGAGTATACTGTCATAGGAGATCCGGTCAATATTGCATCCAGACTGGCAAGTATTGCAAAGGGCGACCAGATAATTGTGCTGGAAGAACTTTATAAGCAAACTGAAATCGAAAAACGCGTATTAGCTCATAAGCACGAAATTATTCGTGTTAGAGGTAAACAGGATGCGGTTTCTACATTTCTGGTTGATAACTTAAAGCCTGATTATCGTATCGACATGGATAGACAGATTACTAAAATACTTGATCAGCCTATTGATATAGAATTATAACCATTTACTCATGAGTAACCTATTTTTTCGCAATACCACACTTCTGATACTTTGCTGTAGCGGTTTTGCCTGCACATTTATTAAACCCACTCCTGACTCTCTTAATGAAGATATCAATCACTGGTTATCTAATAACCAACATGACAAAATTGATTACGCCATCAATAATATTGACATTAAAAAAACACCCGAATTCAAAAAAATATTAAATCTAAAGCCATCACTTAAACGTAAAAAATCACAGTACATAGAGAAAGTCTCTAAAACAGCCGAGAAGCATAAACAAAATTCAAACTGGCAGCTAGCGCTAAACACCTATGATGACGCTCTTAGTAAACTTAACTCTAACCCTCGTTTAATATCTGAACGAAATGATCTTATTAAACAACGTAACATTCATGTGGCAAATTTAAGAAAAGAGTTATTAATTAACAGAGCCAATGCGCTGATATCATATAAGAAAACCTATACAGCGCTGGAAAAACTTATACCCGAAGATAATAGCGCGCAATACGACATTAGCCTCTACGAAGATGAGAAAGAAAATCTTGCAAAAGACTTACAAAAATGTGGCGAACATGCGATACAAAACAATCACTACACTATTGCCAGAGACTGTTATGTTCTTTCAAACCAGCTCATGCCTTCTGAAACAAAATTGTCATTTGTTGATAAAATAAAAAATCAGTTAAAGGACCAGGAAAACAAACAACGCTTCAAGGAACTACTCTCCGCTTATGACTCAGCTTATACAAAAAAAGATTTTAAAAGTGCCAGAACAGCACTGCAAACATTAACCGCTATCGAACCAAAACATAAAAAAGCCACAAAATTACTTAACAATCTTAATAAAGAAATAGACGAACTTGTTGAGGCACTCATAGCAACTGGAAAAAAGCAGTATAGTAAGAAAAAAATTAATCAGGCTTTAAAAACCTGGCAAAAGGCAAAAAAACTTAACCCTGACAACAAAGAACTAATTCAACTGATTATCAGAGCTGAAAAGGTCAGCAAGAATCTACAAAAGCTCGAAGATAATCAGTAATTTGTGTTTAAAAGCCA
>Ga0316204_10011482_pt1 | contig 11070 bp, 11 predicted proteins | sample 6monrhotite_MG_2_FD_205661 | JGI IMG/M metagenome (GOLD analysis project Ga0316204, IMG submission 205661) | Microbial mat bacterial communities from mineral coupon in-situ incubated in ocean water Damariscotta River, Maine, United States -... | ecosystem: Environmental > Aquatic > Marine >...
CATGGCGACGAGTTGATCAGTAAAATGGTGTTGTTGATTAAAGAAGAGTTACATCATTTTCAGCAGGTTTGGGAAATCATGCAGAGTAGGGGAGTGACCTACGATAACCTTACCGCGTCTCGTTATGCCAGAAGTATGATGAAACATGTGCGCACTCATGAACCGGCTAAACTCAGTGATACATTGATTTGTGGCGCTTATATTGAAGCTCGCTCTTGTGAACGTTTTGCCAAGTTAGCCCCATGCTTAGATGATGAGCTAGAGAAGTTTTACGTGTCATTATTGCGCAGCGAAGCGAGGCATTTTCAAGATTATTTAACCTTGGCGACCAAAATTAGCTCGACTAGCATTGATGCAAGAGTCAGGTTTTTTGGGGAAAAAGAAGCGCAACTTATTCAAATGCCAGATACTGAATTTCGTTTTCACAGCGGTGCGCCTTAATGAATGTTGGTATACGATTTAGCTTGTTGGCCGCGCGTGATCTGTATTTTTGTACCTACTGATATCTCAGTTACCTACTAAAGATATAGTATGCTTTGCATCTTGTTGCATAATAAGGGTATCGTCGTTGTTCGTATTTCGAGGCAAATCGGAAATGACATTGCTTTTATCAGGTTGATTGATGAGTGCATCTGAAATACTGTTTGGAATAAGAGTTTGAGCAGAGGCTACAACCGCTTTAGATTCTAAGCCCACAACTCTAGCATTCACTAAGTAGCCATCTTTATGTTTTACCATGGTGCCGCCCACTATATACCTAGCAGCTAAACTCTCACCTAATTCTTCATAGTCTTTACTAAAAGCAAAATCGCCTTGTTCGGTAATTCTAATAAACCCTGTGGTTTTGTAGTCAATCACGGGGATGCCGAATTTATGTATTTCGTGGATTAAGCTCTCAGCCATTTGATTACCTAACAAGCTTGATTGGTTGTAATCGCTATCCAGCATAACAAAGCTTACAACGGCTACTGGTGTAGTCGAATTAACAGACTGTAGATTAGCCACCAAATCTTGCATTAGCCCTCTTGCGTAATGGTTGATGTTGAGTTTTTCCCCAGATATTGGCTTGTTGTAATCTCTGTGTTCGTTGTGTGAATTAGAAGACCCCATTTCGCTTGTACGATTAGCTGAGCTTGTATTAGTAATTTTGCTTTGAAACTGCTGCTGAAACATAAGGCTTGATTCTAAAGGGGGAGATTTTTCTGAAAGCGACATAGGGATTGATGAGTACGGGGCCTGCAAGTTGTCTTCGCTCAAATCATGGGCGTATTCGTCTTCAAACATAGCGCAACCACACAAGGTAGAGCCGATTAATAATCCTAATATTGATAGTTTCATTTTGCTCTCCTAATATCCATTTCGATAAATTTGGTTGTTCTTGAGTGTCACCTTTGACGAAGTCCACATGACATCATTTGGCACATAATCTGTTGCTGCCGCTAGAACAATATTTTCTGGTACTTTTATCAGCCTAATATTGACCATAGTATTAGTTTCTTGCGGCGTATAGGTGCCAGTTAAAAAGTAGTCTGCAGAAACAGTAGGATTGAGTTCATCTACTTGTCTGCTTAACATTTTATCAGCCTGTTCGCTGATTTTAATGTTTGGCATGGTTTTATATTCTATGACTTTTAAGCCTGCTTGGGTGACGAAAGTCATTAAACTTTCTTGAATTTGCAGACCTAAAGCCGAATGTGTAGGCAAAGACTCGCCGTTGGCATACATAGTCGGTAATATAGTGCCGACTGCCACAGTGTTATTCGTATCAATAAATTGCGAGGTACTTAATAATTGCCTTGCGAGCTTTTCCACATGCTTATGGAGGGAGTTTGATGGATGAACATTTAAGGCATTAAGATTAGCCAATTCATCACTGTCACCCATTAAATCGGTCATGGCACAGCCAGATACCAAGGTTCCAATCAGAATCATTGAGCATAAAGTTCGCATAGGTTCTTGTCTTTAGTTAAAGCGTTGGATTTCTATCAGCAATATAAGTGCCAAAAAAGGTTGTGAGGAATGTATATTTTTATCGATATACCTAGGTCACAAAAAGACACTGGCAAAACCGATTTTACAAAAATTAAGTTAAGTGCAGTAACTTAATCAAATTACGACGAAATGTTTTGGTTACCTAACCCCTCTTATAGGTGAATATATTATTTGGAACATTTATGAGCCTATTGAATCTGTATACCCCTTTACACAAGCTATTGGATAAAAGTTTGGCTTTTGAAGGGATCGCGCCTTTGTTACTTAGGCTGTATTTGGCGCCAGTGATGATCCAAGGAGGTTGGACTAAGTATCAAGGTTTTGCAGGGATTGTAGATTGGTTTGGTAACGCTGATTACGGTTTAGGTTTACCTTTTCCTTTGGTTCTAGCATTTCTTGCCACAGCAGCAGAGTTGGTTGGCGGACTGTTTTTGCTAATCGGTTTAGCCACACGCTGGGTATCTATACCTTTGATGGTGACTATGTTAGTCGCAGCATTTTCAGTGCACTGGCCCAACGGTTGGGCAGCGATTGCTGATGCCAGCAGTTGGATGTCGGATGGCACTATTATGCTCAACGAAGCGGTCGTAAACGCGCCAGAAAAATTAGCTGTGGCTAAAGGTATTCTGCAAGAACATGGTAACTATGACTGGCTTACTTCAAGCGGCAAATTTGTGGTGCTTAATAATGGAGTTGAATTCGCCATGACTTACTTCATCATGTTGTTTTCATTGTTTTTCACAGGCGGCGGTAAGTACACCAGTATCGATTACTTTTTAGCGAAAAAGTTTATCGCTAAAACATAAAAAAAAACTGCGGCACGCCAGCGTCTTTTTTATTAGGATAGCGCCAAGTAACATTAATGGATAACCCAATGCAGGCGCTAGATTTATTACTTAACCGCAGTTCTCAACCTCGACTACAAGCTCCCGCACCAGAAGGTGATGTGCTAGAAAATATTAAGCAAGCCGCTTTGCGCGCGCCTGATCATGCTTGTCTAACACCATGGAAGTTTGTGGTTTGCCAAAAACAAGGGTTAAAACGTTTAGGTGGTGTATTTGAACTGGCCGCTATCTCTGCGGATAAAAGCGAAAAAGAAATAGAGCGTGCTCCGCAATTACCATTACGGGCGCCCATGGTCATGGTGGCGATAGCTAAATACACTAAACATGACAAAGTGCCATGGGTAGAACAAGTCGCCTCAGCATCTTGTGCGGTGCACGCAATGCAAATGGCTGCGGTTTCTCAAGGTTTTGCGGGTGTTTGGCGCACTGGCTTTTTTGCACAAGACCCAACTGTCAAACAAGCCTTTAACTTATCTGAACAAGACGAAATAGTCGGGTTTCTGTATTTAGGCTCGTCGCCTGTGACACGTTTACCTAAGCCGAATAAAGATAGTGCAGACTTTTTTGAAGATTGGGATTAACAGATAAAAATAAAAGACTATTCCATTTAAGGACACAGAGACCACAGAGGTTATGAAAGCCTAAGTCATTTTCTCTGTGCAGAAGCGAAGCGCTCCTTTTCCTCTGTGGTTCAAGCGCTCTTTTTTCTTGTAGCTCGGTGCTCGTAGCTTTCGCTATTCCTCCACATCATCCTCTGGCTTCAAAACCACTCTAGGCTTGCGTTTCATCGGCATATCACCTGCGTCTTTACCTTGCATGGTTTTAACGCGATTAGGTGCATTTTGAGGTTTGGTCTTTTGAGTGACCTTTTTGTTGGTCGGTTTTTTGCCCGGGGCTACTTTTGCTTTAGGTGGTTTTACGCCTTTAAATTTGGCTTTTAGACCTTCAATCTCGCTAAATTCTATGCTTTGCTGCATAAAACTTTTGATGGCTAGAAAGCTAAACCAATCTTTGGGACCCACAAAAGATACCGCTTGACCTTTGTTACCTGCGCGTCCAGTTCTGCCAACTCTGTGAACATATTCATCAGCCAATTTAGGTAAGTCAAAATTCACCACTAAGGCGACATTGAGCAAGTCCAAGCCACGAGATGCGATATCTGTGGTCACCAATATGTGGTGCTGTCCGCGGCCAAATTCACTCATAATATTATTACGCTGACCTTGGGTGAGATCGCCACTTAAGGCGACGGCATGTAAGCCCTGTTCCTTAAGTAAGACTGTTAGTCTTTCGGTATCTGTTCGCGTGGCAGTGAATACTATGATTTGACGGTATTCTTGCTGGTTGATCATGTGGCTTAGCAATGATTCTTTGTGGGTTACGTGATCCGCTAAATAAAACTGTTGTTGAATATCTTTATGTTCTTCACCCGCAGAACCGACACTGATGCGCTGTGGGCTTTTTAATAGGGTCTGAGTCAGTTGGTGTAATGCGGCGCTGTCCAAAGTAGCAGAGAACATCATAGATTGGCGTTTGCGATGGTCGGCTGCTTGATTGATAAGCCTAAGTTCTGAGGCAAAACCTAAGTCTAACATTCGGTCTGCTTCATCCAATATCAACATTTCAAGCCCGTTTAAGAATAACGATTTGCCTTTAAGATGATCGGCTACGCGCCCTGCTGTACCTACAATAAATTGCGGATGATGTTTAAGGGCTTTCACCTGGTCATTAAAGTTTTCACCGCCTAATATCAACGCGGCTTTAAGCTGCTGTTTAGCAATGAGGCCTTTGAGCTGCAAAAACACTTGTTTGGCTAGCTCTCTAGTAGGCGCCAAAATAAGCACTCTGGGGTCACGGCGGCTTAAAGGTTGCTTGGTTAACACTCTATGTACCGCTGGCAATAGAAACGCCAGTGTTTTGCCTGAGCCGGTTTTGGATGAAGCAATTAGGTCTTTACCCATCAAGCCGTAAGGGATCGCCTTACTTTGAATTTCTGTAGGTGAATCAAGCCCTTTAATTTCAAGGGCTTTTAATAAATTATGATGTATAGGTAGGTCGGTAAATTGCAAAAGGCATGCTCTAATAACTGATATGCCGATAATTATACAAGGCTGTTGGCAATAGTGTCGGTTTATTTCAAAACATCATTTCCGGCACGTTCTCACTTACTACCAATTTGCCTGCTGTTTTGGATTGAATTTCATCTACTGACACTCCCGGCGCTCTTTCAACTAAGTGAAAAGCGCCGTCTTTTACTTCAAGCACCGCTAAGTCGGTGATGATTTTGTCAATACAATTTACCCCAGTTAAGGGCAAGGTACATTGCGCTAACAGTTTTGAATGTCCATGTTTATCGGCGTGAGTCATAGTTACAATAATATTTTGTGCACCTGCAACTAAGTCCATTGCACCGCCCATGCCTTTGATGAGTTTGCCGGGGATCATCCAAGAAGCAATATTGCCAAAACAATCTACTTCGAAGGCACCTAATACGGTTAAGTCCACATGGCCGCCACGGATCATGGCAAAACTCTCTGCTGAATTAAAAATAGACGCGCCTGTTGCTGCAGTAACCGTTTCTTTGCCGGCGTTAATCATATCTGCATCTACTTGTTCTTCAGTAGGATAAGGACCCATGCCGAGTAAGCCATTTTCTGATTGCAGCATCACTTCGATATCATCAGCCACATAGTTGGCCGCTAAGGTAGGGATGCCAATACCTAAATTAATGTAATGACCATCACCAAATTCTTGTGCGACTCGCATTGCAATTTGTTCTCTGCTTAATGACATAATAATGACCTATTGATTGCTATCTGATGAAAGGATTTTACGTTCTATACGTTTTTCAAACTTGCCCACTATGATCCTGTCAACGTATATGCCGGGTGTGTGTATTTCACTGGGAGACAGTTCGCCTGGCTCGACTATTTCTTCCACTTCTAGTACAGTAATTTTTCCTGCAGTCGCCGCCATAGGGTTAAAGTTTTGGGCTGTATGGCGATAAATACAATTGCCATAACGGTCTGCCTTGTAGGCTTTTACAATGGCAAAATCGCCGGTGATGGATTCTTCAAGAATGTAATCACGACCATTAAATTTTCTGGCCTCTTTACCTTCACCCACAGGTGTACCAAAACCTGTAGCAGTATAAAAAGCGGGAATACCAGCGCCGCCCGCGCGCATTTTTTCAGCTAAGGTACCTTGAGGAGTGAGTTCAACTTCAAGTTCGCCATTTAAAAGTTGCTGCTCAAATAAAGCATTTTCACCTACATAGGAAGACACCATTTTTTTGATTTGTTTTTCTTCTAGTAGCAGGCCTAACCCAAATCCGTCAACCCCACAATTGTTAGAGACGACTGTTAAACCTTTTGTATTCATCTTTTTTATTTGCGCAATTAAGCCTTCGGGAATGCCACAAAGGCCAAAGCCGCCAGCAATTACTGTCATATTGTCTTTTAAGCCGACCATTGCCGCCTCGTAACTGTCTACTACTTTGTTAAAACCTGCCATGATTTGCTCTCAAGTTAAGTAACTAGGGATTGTTGATTTTTATATCTCTAGGATATATGAATGAACAACAGTCCCTAGAGTGTAAAAGATACATTTAAATAGTAAAATTGAATTAATGTCTGTATTAATAGATTTTGTTTATTAATGTTTTTACTATTAAAGGGTGTGACTATGTATAACGTTTCTTTTCGACAGCTACAGATTTTTGTGAGTATTGCGCAATCACACACCTTTGCACAAGCGGCTGAAAAAATGTGCCTGTCGCAACCCGCCTTATCTTCAGCAATCAAAAAAATGGAAACTCAGTTAGGTGGTGTGCTGTTTTCTAGAACCACGCGCAAAGTTGAGCTAAGTCCCGAAGGGCGGCAATTTTTGCCTGTGGCAGAGCGACTGATTAGTGACTGGCAAGATGCGTTTTCAGACTTATATAATTTATTTTCCTTAGGACGGGGCAAATTATCCATAGCCGCTATGCCGTCTTTTGCTGCTGGATTATTGCCGGGTATTTTGCAACAGTTCAAAACTGAGTTTCCTAACATTAAATTGTCGGTGACTGATGTGGTGATGGAGTCAGTGATAAAGGATGTGAAAGCGGGCAGGGCGGAGATTGGCTTTTCCTTTGAACACGAACAAATGCAAGGGTTGCAGTTTCATCCCATTCTTACCGATAATTTTATTGCAGTATTACCTGCGAATCACCCCTTGTGTGAACATCAGATTTTGTCTTGGTCACAAATTGCTTTATACCCTTTTGTGGCCATGAACAAAGGCTCAGCTATTCGCCAATGGATTGATTCATTCATGGATATCAATCATTTGTCGCTGAATATAGTAGTGGAGGCAAGTCAACTCGCCACTTTAGGGCAGTTTGTAAAACATGATCTCGGCGTGTCTGTGGTACCGGCTTTATGTCAGGAACAAATGTTGAGCAAAGACTTGGTTTGCCTAAAAATCCATCAAAGTGGGTTGCGTAAAAGAGTGGGGATTATTAGGCAAAAAAATGGCAATTTGTCGTCAGTGGCTACATCATTTTGGCAATGGACAGTGAATAATATTTCATATCCTAAATAACCCAAGTCCATACATTGAATTCAGGTTAAGTTAAATTAACGCTGGTAAGCTACCATTTTTTCTTTTCTGCAAAGAGATCGTCGAGTTCGTCTCTTTCTGATTCTTCTTTTTTCGCCACATCCTGACTATTGGCTTTTTTGAGAGTATCTTCAATATTCAGCAGTTGATCTTCTAATTGAGCCTTTCTGGCGATGATGAATTCATCTGGATTAGGCTGTGCAGATAATGCGCCTATGGCTTTTTCTAAACATTGCCTAGCTGAGCCCAACTGGTTGTTTTTTATAGCCATGTCGCCGCGCCTCATTAAGGTGTCGACGTTTGCGCGCAACTGTAATCGTTCAAGTAATTTGTCTTCGGCTAAAAACACTCTGCTCTCAATACGGTTTTTCTTAAACTCAGAGCGTAACAACGCGCGTAGGGTTTTAATGCCACGAATGAATTGAATGACTTGTTTATCACCTTGGGGCAATTGAAAGCTGTCTTCTGATGGTGGGGCTTTATTAACGTCAATGGCTTTTAAAGCGTCTTCAGCTGTTTTTACCCTTTCGTTTGACCCAGTTGTATTGTCTCCCATTTGTTTGGCCGCTTTCATAGCTGCCAATATTCTGCGCTGCATAACAAAAACCAGCCTTTGGGAAATAGGTATTTGTTCTGCCGCTAACAAGGCTGATTCAGTGTTGTCTATGATGCTTTTTTGTTTGGAGACTTCAGTTCTACGTTCAGATTCTATTTTATTTTTGTGTTGTTGGATCGCGTTCACAATAACGCCCACTAGCACTAAAGCGACAATCAACACTATTATTATTGTAAATACCATAACGCTATAATTTTTCCGACTCTTCGGGTGCAATACCCAATGCTATTGCAAAAGCTAAGTTTATAATTGTCTAGGGTAACGTTAAGATAAAAACGCTACCACCTAAACTCCCTCCATTTTTTAGAGATATAGTGCCTTTAGTATCACCTTTAGTATGTGCTTGAGCAATTAACCGCGCAAAAAACAACCCTAATCCTGTTCTTCCTTGACCGATATCACATTGTTGCATATTAATATTGTGAGCGTCTAACATGCTTTGTGGGTAGCCGGGTCCGTCATCCTCCACTTTAAATACTAACTGTTTATTTTTTGTGTATACGCTCAGTCGTATTTTTTTTTGGCTATAACGCATGGCATTAATTAATACGTCATTTAACAAAATAGCAATTAAATCTGAGTCTAGATACCATATTAAATCGGCTGATTGCTTAACTTCTAAAATCATATTTTTATGATTTAAGTAACTTTCATTGGTAGCCAGTAGATCTTCTATTACATCTTCTATGTCGTGTTCGTCAATATTAAGAGGCAAACTGTCTAACCCTGCTCTATACAAAGACAACAATTGCACCAGTCCAGTATTCAATCTGGCAGCTTCGTAATGAGCCGATGCCAAATGCTCTCGGGATTTAGGGTTTGTCTCCACTAGACTTTGTCCCAAATTTTCAATGGACTGCATTAATAGGCACAAGGAGTTTTTCATATCATGCACGGCTGAGCCTAAAACAGTGGAGAAATCAATTAACTCATCTTCTCTAGGCATAGAAAATTCCCATGGCGTAAATTAGCAGAAAAAACATAGGCTTGGTCGTGAAAAAATGACAGTTCAGTAGTTGCATCTTATCAGACCTTTTTCTAAATTTGATATTTGATTTGGTGGTTGTTGCAGCGTTTTAGGTTAATTATATTTTATATAACTAGAACATTTTTATAAAAAATAATGGAATTCGCCTTGTTAAAGTTATATAACGTTTTAATATATAGAAATTCCCTAGGTTAACAAGCAAGGCTAAGAAATGAAATTACAACAACTCCGATATATTGTTGAGGTTCTCAATAATAATTTAAACGTTTCGGCCACCGCAGAAAGCTTGTACACATCACAACCTGGGATCAGTAAACAAGTTCGTATGTTGGAAGACGAGTTAGGTGTACAAATTTTTGGTCGTAGTGGCAAACATCTCACACATGTGACTGAAGCAGGCCAAGATGTCATCAATATATCTCGTGAGATTTTAGCGAAAGTAGAAAGCATTAAAGCTGTGTCTCGTGAGCACACCTTGCCTGATCAAGGTAAGTTGAATATTGCCACCACTCATACCCAAGCAAGATATGCATTACCAGATGTTATTAAAGGCTTTATGAACAAGTATTCAAAAGTCTCGTTACATATGCATCAAGGTACACCGTCGCAAATAAGTGATCTTGCTGCAAAAGGCGAAGCCGATTTTGCCATAGCCACTGAGTCGTTACATTTGTATAACGATTTGGTGATGTTGCCTTGTTATCACTGGAATCGCAGTATCATTGTTAACCGCGATCATCCCTTAGCGAAAAAGGCCACCCTTACCATAGAGGATATTGCGGAGTACAATTTAGTCACTTATGTGTTCGGCTTTACTGGCCGATCTTCGTTAGATCAAGCCTTTAGCAGCGCCGGTATCGAGCCTAAAATTGTGTTTACTGCCACAGATGCAGACGTGATTAAAACCTATGTAAGGCTTGGGGTTGGCGTAGGTGTAATAGCCTCAATGGCCATTGATGACAAGCTGGACTCTGATTTAGTTAAAATCGACGCGAGTCATTTGTTTGAGTACAGCACCACTAAAATTGGCTTTAGAAAAGGTTCATTCTTACGTAGCTACATGTACGAATTTATCGAACGTTTTGCCCCGCATCTCACCAAAACTGTAGTAGAAAAAGCCATGATGTTGAAAAACAACGACGAAGTAGAAAAAATGTTTAAAGGGCTGACGTTGCCGGTTAGGTAAAAGCAAGCTCGTAGCTTCCCTCAACACTCAATAATATTCACTGCTAAACCGCCTCTGGCGGTTTCTTTGTATTTAGACTTCATATCGTTGCCCGTTTCCCACATGGTTTTGATGACCTTGTCGAGTGATACTTTGTGTTGTCCGGTGCCTCTTAAAGCGAGCCGAGAGGCATTAATCGCTTTAATCGCTCCCATTGCATTACGTTCGATACAAGGTACTTGCACTAGGCCGCCCACTGGGTCGCAGGTTAATCCTAAGTTATGCTCCATACCTATTTCAGCTGCGTTTTCCACTGCATCTACTGAACCTCCGACTATTTCGGTTAACGCACCTGCTGCCATGGAACATGCCACGCCAACTTCACCCTGACAGCCTACTTCGGCGCCAGATATGGAGGCATTTTTTTTATATAAAATACCAATAGCTGCTGCGGTTAATAAATAGCGGCTTACCGTGTCTTCGTCTACTGGTTTAACAAATTTATCGTAGTAACATAACACTGCCGGAATAATCCCCGCCGCGCCGTTTGTTGGTGCGGTTACTACAGTACCGCCACCGGCATTTTCTTCGTTAACCGCTAATGCAAACAAATTAACCCAATCCATCGCAATCATCGGATCGGCATTTTTTTCGTTTTGTAAGCGGTGATATAAACCAGGCGCGCGGCGCGTGACCTTTAGCCCACCGGGTAATATGCCTTCAGTTTGAATGCCTGTTTGCACACTTTTGTACATCACTTGCCATATGTGCCAAAGCTTTTTGATTATTTGTTCTTTAGACTGAAATACTTGTTCGTTTTTCATCATGATTGAGCTAATACTTATACCATGCTCTTTACTCA
>Ga0316204_10011484_pt1 | contig 11068 bp, 7 predicted proteins | sample 6monrhotite_MG_2_FD_205661 | JGI IMG/M metagenome (GOLD analysis project Ga0316204, IMG submission 205661) | Microbial mat bacterial communities from mineral coupon in-situ incubated in ocean water Damariscotta River, Maine, United States -... | ecosystem: Environmental > Aquatic > Marine >...
GATTACATCGAATGCTTTTATAATCGCAATCGTATTCATCAAAGTATGGGTTACCGTACTCCCGACGAGGTGGAAAGATTGCACTATGGTGCTTAATTTAACTGTCCGTGAAACGCGGGTTAGCTCACCCATTAGCGACCAAATCAAGACAAGCAAACACTCCAAGAGTAAAACACCCCACTCACAACATCACCATGTCAGCGTTACTAGCCGAGTTAGAGCAACAAGCATGTTCAATTTTTCCTGAAGAGCGGGCACATCTTGCCGAGATCGCTTATTACAACAACGCTCAAGCTAATTTAGGACGCCGCTTTACCAAAACCGCCTAAGAAACAACTGCCAGAGCGTTGGCGTTCCCGCTTTCAGCAGTCACCGTCAGCTTCAAATACGAGGTGTATTTCTCTCAAATATTTCTCTTTACTAAAGACAAGAGATTGAAAAAATTGTCATGTTTGCAAGCTCACATAATTTCCTTAAACCCACTTATTGGATCGATCGTACACGTCTCGCTAAATCGAGTAGCCAGAGATTTCCACACGCACTCACATATACCCCCAGCTTTAAGCGCTTAAATAGCGCTCACAATCCTGTACAAACTACTGTAAAAACTCGTGTTTCATCTTCATTATTCTCGTGTTAAAGTGCAGAAAACCCTTTGCGGGACTAATAAGTGCTCTAGCTTTGAATCAATTTGATGATGGGCTTTTCTCTGCGGTGGCGGCTTCGTTCAAAAAACCGTTAACCAGATGTTTTATTAACATAATTTTTTCAGATGAATATTGACTAGTGCTTTGCTAACTATTCTAAGAAAGCATTTCCTCCAACTGTTTGAAGATGTCGCTCACGGCTATGCGTGGGTATCTTTGGTACCCTCATGGAAGGCAGGGGTTCTGCTTGGATTAATGACATTTCTTGCGCCAGACATTGGTGCGACAGGCTTGCTTGCGGCGATATGCGCTTGGTATGCGGGACACGTTGCGGGTGCGAATTCCGTCGAACGGCCTGTATGCGTATTCAACGGGCTTTTGACTGGGCTCTTTGTTGCTCACGTTTGGTCATTCGGGCCTAGTGTCATTGCACTTACCATTCTAGCCAGCGTGTTTGCGGGCTGGCTTACGGTTGCGCTTGGTCGACTTACTTGGTCACTGATGAGCCTCCCCATCCTCAGCATGCCGTTTGCTTTAGTCGCTATGCTGACTACGGCGGCGGGCAGTAGTCTATCGAGCGTAACGCTCAATGCCTACTCTGCCCCTCCTGATTTGCTAGGCACGCAACTTGATAAATTCCTGAGCGCCTTTGGCAATCTGTTTTTCATCCCAAATGCATTTGCCGGTCTGTTTATCGTTGCGATATTGCTGGCATTTTCACGCTACTACCTTTTCATCGCTGTCATCGGATATCTGTCAGCGCTGTTTTGGCTTAATTTACTCGGTGCAGCACCAGAGCACCTGGCCGACACGGCCTGGGATAGCAATGCGATTCTAGCCGCGCTGCTAGTCGGCGGATTGTTTTCCACCCCTTCGTGGCGCACAGCCGCATTAGCGGCTTTGGCGGCGGTCATCTCGGCTTGGCTTTCCTTGGCATTAGGGCGCATTTTAGATGTTGCCCATCTATTGCCTTTTTCCATCCCGTTTGTACTAGCCTCTTGGATTGTGCTGTATGCGGTCATGCGCAACACTAAGTTGGCAAGTGATTTCGACTTGCTGCGAGCAGACTTTCCTGAACGTTCTTATGAGCATGCGCAAATGAGCCGTGCGCGTATTGGCGCACCTGGCAGCATTCCTCTGGCGCTGCCTTTTGCCGGAGCATGGTCAGTGTCTCAGGGCTTTTCAGGCGAATACACTCATCGTGGCCCATGGCGACATGCACTCGATTTCATCATTTTGCAAGATGGAAAAAGCTTTGCGGGAAAAGGCAATCATGTAGAAGATTTTCACTGCTACAACCAGCCCGTACTATCCCCCGCCTATGGTCTAGTCTGGCGTATTATCAATGATGTGTCGGACAACACACCCGGCACGGTGAACATTGCCGACAACTGGGGCAATCACGTACTCATTCGACTTTATGACGGGAAGTTTGTACTGGTTGCCCACCTAAAGCCCGGAACGATTAGCGTATTACCTGGCGCGCCGGTCAAGCCGGGCGACCTGCTTGCCTATTGCGGCAACTCAGGACGCTCACCACAGCCTCATATCCACCTGCATCTGCAAGCCACGGAAGAAATAGGCGCACCGACTATAGCGTTTCATTTAGCAAGTGTTCTGCTGGCAGAAAAAAATGAAGCGCCCCGTTATGAGTTGGCAGTCGTACCCGAAAAGTCGACCACGCTTTACAGTGCCGTTTCCGGCGAAGTCCGACCATTTTATTTACTGGCAGGACGCGGCCTACGTTTTAGCATTGCTCACAATGAAAACATCACCACCGACTGGTCTGTGCATTGCGAAGTCAATGAATTCGGCAGGCTCACTCTCGTGTCCAGCGCGGGGGCGCGTTGCTTTGCTGAATCGACTTGGGCCGTATTCTCTTGCTTTGAGCGCACGGGCAATGCCGACCCTTATTTTGACTTGTGGTTGCTGGCTTGCGCTTACACCCCAGCCTCATTTCAAATAGATCACTGGCAAGACCATTCAGCTCCCGCCAGACTATTCCCACACCCTCTAGCCAAATTGCTGGCCGGCCTAGCTTGGCCTTGGGCAACATTCGCCCAAACTCGTTATAGCAGAGCATGGGATATAGAAATGCAGGGCTGGAATCAAACCGCAGTCCATCGACAAAACGTCTCAGGAATTTCAGTCATGACTAAAGCGCTAATCATGCCCCAGTTAGGCTGTACCTATATTAACGCCAGCATTGGCAAGACCAGCTATACCTTTCAAGCGACCAGTTCTTTTCAACGCGCAGACGTCGGCGTTCCTGCATGGGAAGCAGCGCTTACTGTTCCGGCTTCACTGAAGGTGGACACTTAAACTTATTATGATGAATTTTAACAACATCACCGCAGAGACACAGAGAAAACCAAACATCAACAACTTACAACCATGGCGGCGGTACCATCGGGTGAACTAGGGAAGTGCTAATTTATTCGGTTTTTTCACTCCCGCGAAAGCAGGATCCCAGTTAAATTAAAGCACTGGATTCCCGCTTTCGCGGGAATGACGAATTAATAAGCGCTTCCCTAGAAAAACAGGGGGTGCCGGTGCATTCTCGGCATCACTAAGGAACAACAACGTTTGCAAATATGCACCTTCACACCCAATGGGTGATTAAGCAGCGCTGCACTAATTGTTGTTTAATCGGCGGACAACAGTTTTTTCTAGGTTTATGGTTTATCTGACATTATTCAATCAAGGGAATGACACATGAAAATACTAGCCATCTTAATTATTGCTGTCACAATAAGCTGTTCCAGCACCTCTGTTTTTGCTGAGAACGCTGCCTGGCAAAACTCATACCAACTTGAGACCACAGGGAAGTATACAGATGCCATCACCGCACTCAAACAGATTCCAGCAAATGGCCCCGATGCTGAATTTAAAACGCTTCGCCGTGGGTGGCTGTTTTATTCGCTAGGCAGATATGATGAGTCAATCAAAGAATACCGCTTCGCCATTGAGCGGAACAGCAAGTCAATTGACTCTCGCTTAGGCATCACACTTCCTTTGCTGGCAGCAAAACGCTGGCGGGAGGCAAGCCAAAATGCGCGTGCCGCATTGGCACTATCCCCCAATAATTACACCGCCCTACTACGTCAAGTGCTTGCACTGGAAGGAATGAAGAACTGGAATGAGATGTCCAGGTTCGCTAGCACCCTAGTGAAGAGCTACCCCACAGATGCCACGGCTTACATCTATTTGGCACGGGCAAAAGCTTGGCAAAATAAAACCCGTGAAGCTGTCGCGGCATATCGAGCGGCGCTAGTACGTTATCCCGGCCATCTTGAAGCAAAAGCCTATCTCAAAAAGAATCAGTAGTCGCACTTATGAGCAACTTTGACCTAAAACAAACACGCGATGCCTTATGGCATGAACTAGCCACGGGAGCGAATCAAACGCCTTTCGCAGTTGACTCCATCAGTCAAACATTAACGACGCTTTACCAGATTGATCGTTTTTGGACTTATCCTGGATACGGCGTGCTATTGCGCTTGTCACATTATTTAGCAGAGGGTCAATTCATCATGTTTGCGCAATTGGTCAACAACTGCTGCTACAACATGGCCTCAGATCGCTATCGCCAACAAATATTTAGCCCCTTCCTGACCAACCTTGAGCTACTTGATCAACCGGTTTTGCACGAAGCGCACCAATTGAATGCAGTCGCCAGCACGCCACCAAAACCATATTTTGAAGTACTAATTATTCATCCATTCCCAGATGAATACGAAATGTTATACCGGCAGCATTTAGCCACTTTTAAGTCATCCAAGGATGAATTCATATATGACATTGTGCTGGTTAACTCAGCGGAAGACGCTTTAACCGCTATTCTTGCCAATTCAGACATTCAAGTTTGCGTATATCTGAATCACGTGCAAGCGAGCACCTTAATTTCCACCCCGCTGTTTAACTACTACAGCCGATCTATACTGGCCCACACTCCGCCCATAAATTTAACTGAGAGCGTGGAGGTTAATCTTTGCAAGACCATTCGCTGCGTACGCCCAGAGTTAGATCACTATCTAATTAGCGAACAGTCCGCAGCCGAACTACCGTTCTATATTAGAAACCACTTTGACCGTGTCTTGTTTCACGTCAACCCTTTTCAGGACTTGCACGCTGCTATATTTAATGGCATTCGTAATCGCGTATCCACACCGTTTTTTGATGCTCTGCAAGCTTATAGTCGCCAACCTAAAGGCGTATTCCATGCGCTACCACTATCTCGCGGTGCGTCAGTTAAAGACTCGCCGTGGATACACGACATGCTGGATTATTACGGCGACAATGTATTTTTAGCTGAGACTTCTGCCACCCAAGGCGGCTTGGATTCCTTGCTAGACCCTACTGGGGCCATCAAGCAAGCACATATAAAAGCTGCGGAAGCGTTTGCTGCCGATGCCACTTACTTCGTCACCAATGGCACATCCACGTCTAACAAGATCATCAATCAAGCGAATCTGGAGCCAGGTGACATTGTATTAATTTCGTCCGACTGCCATAAGTCTATCCCCTACTCGGTGATGCTAACTGGGGCCTACCCAATTTTTCTGGAAGCCTATCCGCTAGTAGATTATGACTTGTACGGCGGGATAAATTTGGCGCAGATCAAAGCCGTGATGCTCGATCTAAAAAAACACGGGCGACTGCATCGACTCAAGCAAATTACCTTAACCAACTCCACGTTTGATGGGCTGATTTACAACAGCGAAAAATACATGATGGAAATTCTGGCGATTAAGCCCGATGTTATTTTCCATTGGGATGAAGCTTGGTTTGCATTTGCGCACTTTCACCCGCTGTATTTCAGTCGTACTGCAATGTCGGCGTCCAAGAAAATTCGCCTACGCATGCAAGACCCCGAATATCATTTGTTCTACGCTAAATGGGCAGCAGAATTCTCGGAGAATCAGGATGAGGCCAAGTGGGAGCAGCCGCTATTCCCCGATCCTAATCTGGTTAAACTGCGAGTCTACGCAACACAATCTACGCACAAAACTCTCAGTGCATTCCGTCAAGCATCCATGATTCATGTTGCAGACGCACTATTTAATCCAAGCAGATTCATTGATGCTTATCGCATTTACACCTCGACCTCTCCCAACTATCAGATTATTGCGTCCTTGGACATCGCCCGCAGACAAGCCTCATTGGAAGGCTTTCACCTCGTACGTAAATCTATTTTGCTTGCACTACAGTTACGCCAACGTATCCGCGACTCGGCGTTTCTCAACGTCTATTTCGAGGTATTGGGTGACGAGGAAATGGTGCCGCAGATATACCAACAACAAAACTTCAGCGGAGATGAGTCAGGTTTATGTGCCATAGGATCTAGCTGGGGGCAATCTGACTTCGTCATTGATCCGACACGTATAACGCTCAATTTAAGCAAGTGCGGAATCGACGGGAGCAGCTTCCGACAACTATTAATGACTCGCTACGATATTCAAGTTAACAAGACCTCTCGTCATACGGCGCTCTTCCTCATCAACATTGGAGCCACTCAAGAGACCATTGATTACCTATTACAGGTCTTGCATGAAATCGCATCGAAATTCCAGCAGGAGAGAAAGCATCGCGACATGCCCAAGCTAATGGAAGCCAGCATTCCGCTACCTGACAAACGCACTTACCATTCTGCTTTCATGCCGTTTGTTGATGGTGATTTCTCCGCGAGTGATATTCGCGCTGCTCACTACCAAGGAATGGACGAAGCCCATATTGAGTACGTTGCGCTATCAAGTGAAACTATGCAGCAAGTTCAATCAGGGAAAAAATGGGTGTCAGCAACTTTTGTCACACCGTATCCACCAGGATTTCCAGTGCTCGTACCCGGACAAATTATCACCAGCGAAATATTGAGTTATTTTCAGCACATAAAAGTAAAAGAAATCCATGGCTACAACTTTGAATTCGGCTTTAAAGTTTTTCGTAAAGAGCATTTAGATACATTGCTCAGTTCAGCAAGCTAACCACATTCAGGAGCTCAACATGTCTTCGACCGCCAAACATACACTACATACCATTTCTGATATCAAACGATATTTTGCGAACAATGATGTGCCTTACTATTTCATTAGCGCCAGCAACTTCAACCTAATGGGAATGCACGACTGGGTAAACGGGTGGATGAATGTCAACCTAGTGGACTGTTTCGATGGCAAGCATCCGCAAATATTGATGATTGAAGACGATCATGCGCAGCAATTCGAAACCATTGAAGACATCAATTTATATTTGTTGAAGCACAACAAATTTGCCTCTTTACTGGCAGAAAAGCAAACCAGCAACACCCCCAAGGGACGCGCAATTTTTCTGTTCTTTGACGAACAAGTCGAAGCACTTTGCCAATCCCTCAATCTTGAAATCATTCTGCCCAAAAACACGCTGGTACGAGAGATAGACAGCAAAATCGTCACCACCGAAATCGGCAATCAAGCAGGTGTTCCCAGCGTGCCAAACGCGCTTACCAAAGTCTCCTCGTATGCAGAACTACAAGCAATTGCCCGACAAGCTAATCTGGGCAGTCGCTGGGTAATACAAACGCCCTACGGCGATTCTGGAAAAACCACTTTCTTTATTGCCAGCGAAGCCGACTATCAAAAGGTAGCCGATAAAGTTGAAGCAGAAGATCTAGTTAAGGTAATGCGCTGGGTAAACTGCGTCGGCACGGCCATTGAAGCCTGTGCAACTCGCTGGGGCACCTTTGTCGGCCCGCTGTTAACTGAATTAATCGGTATTAAATCATTAACCCCGTATCCAGGCGGCTGGTGTGGAAACGAGCTTTATGATGCCGCATTTTCTGCCTATGTCCGCCAACAAGTACGGCAAAAATCTCAGGCTATCGGTGACGCACTATACCAACGCGGTTATCGCGGCTATTTTGAATTGGACTACCTCATTGACCTTGATAGCAACGAAGTCTATTTAGGCGAAGTGAATGCGCGTATCACAGGCATTAGCGCAATGACCAACCTCTCAGACTTCAGTGCGGCCAATATTCCTTTATTTCTGTTTCATCTGCTGGAATATGATGCCGATGTTGAACTCAAGCTGGATGCAAACGAATTCAACCTAGCCATGCTCGCCAGAGGAGCCGTCGGCACTGCTTCTCAAGTCATTCTAAAATATACGGATGAGCCACTACAGATTATTACTCATTCGCCAAGTTCTGGGGTCTATGCCATGGACGAGGATGGAAATCTAAACTTGCAGCACAGCAGCCACAACCGTCGCGATGCTTTGGCCTATAACGAAGCATTTGTCATGCGCATCATGAACACAGATGAATACGCCTACAAGGGCGGAGATCTCGCAATCATGTTTTTAAATCGCGTTATCCGCACCCCTCAAGGTCAATTAAATGCAGATGGTGAACTGTGGGTTAATGCACTCCAACGTAGCTTTGAATTTCGCCAATTAACACAGGAAGAGCGTTCCCAACTTGAATTTGCTCACAATCCAGCCAATGTAAAAAGTGGGCGAACCTAATGAAGAACCACCCTCCAAAGCGCTTTTATTCTGTTGACGAAGCCTTTCCCTGCAACAAATGGCTGGAACACTACCAAGCTGCGATTCCTGCATATCGCTATTGGTTTGCCAGCGGCGGTGAACTCAAACGTCCGAGCTTACAAGAGTGTCGCACCGCATTGCAGACCTATATGCCTGAATTTATCCCTCTTTGGGAGCATTTAATCAACATCACGCAGGCGGATGACAATGATGCACGATTGTTGAGCTTTTATTGCCCTGCGCCCTATCAATCTGGCTGTTCGCAAGCGGCATGGACGCGCTACACACCGACCTTGGTACGCAACTACGACTATGCCCCAGAATATTGTGAGGGGCGGATTATGAAAACACATTGGCACAATACCAACGTTATAGCGTCAACCGATTGTTTATGGGGGGTATTGGATGGAATGAACGAGCATGGGCTTTCAGTCTCTTTAGCATTCGGTGGCAACGAAAGCGTAACCGAAGGGTTCGGTATTCCCATTATCCTGCGCTATGTTTTGGAGTTTTGCACCAGCGCTGAAGAAGCGGTAAAAGTGTTATGCCGTGTGCCTGCACATATGGCTTATAACATCACCATACTTGATGCCTACGCTCAAGTGCGCACGGTGGAATTGTCACCATTTTCAGATCCAAAAGTCACCTACAAGCCACTAGCGGTCAATCATCAAGGTGATTTTGAGCTTACTAACTACGCTCTATTTTCACGTTCTTTCGAACGCCAGCAATTCCTTATCAACAGGCTTTACGATCCCTTGAGCAGCATAGAATCTTTTGTGAACTCTTTTGAGTACAGCCCATTATTTACTTCCAATTATGCGCAAGGGTTCGGCACACTTTACACCGCGATTTACAACACCGAGCTGCGCGCTATGGAATATCGTTGGCCTAATGGCATACGCATGTACCAATCATTTTCTTTCTTTGAAGAATATGAAATCTTAGTCAATCTCGTGTGATTATTAAACAAAAAATGCTGCATCTAGGCACAGAGAAATTCAAAATTAAAATAGCCAGGGAGGCACAATGAAACACATCAAAGCAATGACCCCAAACACCACGGGCCATTATTTATTCATGCTCACCGCGACGCTATTTTCCTTGTCGGCATATGCCAATGAAGCCGATCAAGCCCTCATTCCCGATCCGAGTTCTTGGACTGCGACTATCTCACCACAAATAACTGCGAGCAGTTTTACTGGCTCACCTTCACGTGACAGCGTTACTAGCTACGGACTTTCTACAGACTTTCAATATTTAGAGCGCGCTGGCTTTGCGTTCAGTTATGACTCGACCGAACTAAAACTAAAGCCAGCCACTGCGACCGCTAGTGCAACGACGATCCAGCAAACTTCCGCTTATCTTTCTGGGCGGATGACTTTCACCCCAGATACGCTCACTGGGTTTCTTAGCGTAAGCGCGGATGTACTAAGTGCCAACAATAACGATTCAAGCAATGAAACCAATGGGGTAGTTGTAGGCGCATCTAAAATATCGTTTTTAAATTACGCAAAAACTTATTACCTAGATCTCGGTTATGCGCGAAGCGGCTATGGCGACAGCACAATAGGCAATGGCTCACTTTCCGTACAGCAATTAACACCAACGCTAGGTTTGGGCTTCGGTAGTAACTGGCTACAATTACGTGGCTACAATATTCAAATTTCCAACCCTGCACGCGCTCAAGGAAATTCTAGCACCAGCGCAGTTGAAACCATTTTCACACATTACTATTCCGGCGTAGGGCTGATACCCTCACAAATACGGCTAGGTGCGCTGTTCGGAACACGTATCTATGCAGTTGACTCCAGCACGATATACAACCTCGCTGACGTACAAAAAGGCGGACTCTCACTGGCCGCACAATGGTCAATAGGCACAGACTCAAACCTGACATTACAAAGTGGACAAGACCAGTACGAATCAGCCTATACCGACCCCACCCTACTGACAACGTCCACCATTAATTATTCAGCAACTTACCTTTATCTTAATTTTAGCCATAGTTGGTAAATCACTAAACACCTCAATGGGAGAACATCATGAACCTGAATCACCTTAAATTAACACTATTACTCACGATATTCGCCAGTGGCATCGCCACCGCTCAAGCTAATCCCTGGCAGAACTCCTATACACTGGAGAAAGCGGGGCAATATGCGCGCGCAATCAGCGCCTTAACCCCCGCCCTAAATGACCGTCCCAATCAAGAATTTTTACTGATGCGCCGCGCTTGGTTGAACTACATGGAAGGCCAATACAACGATTCTCTTGATGATTACAATCAAGTTCTTGCGATCAATCCAAAATCACTGGAAGCACAACTTGGCCTTACGCTACCGTTAATGGCACAACTTCGCTGGCGCGAAGCCGCAATCGCCGCCCGCAAAGTTATTTCCGCATCAACATGGGACTATACCGCCAACTTACGCTTGATGATCTGCGAAGAGGCCGAACATAAATGGGCCGACCTCTCACGTCATGCGAGCGCCTTATCTGCGCGCTACCCAAGCGATGCCACCGTATTAGTTTATCTCGCTCGTGCAGAAGCATGGCAAGGTAAGATCTACAAGGCGAAATCAGCTTATTCCAAAGTACTAGCTCGCACACCCGCGCACATCGAAGCTACTGCTTATATTAAAGCGCATCCTTAAGCCTAAACCGGACAAAGCGGAACCAAGCTAGGTCAGGCTTCAACCCGACAACCTCCCTGAGAAAAGCCAAGGAAATGCTGATTAATCCGTCATCTCCGCGAAAGCGGAGATCCAGCGCATTTATTCAACAGGAATCTGGCTTGCTATTGAACAACAAATAAATCAGCGCTTCTCAAGGTGTCATGCATCGCAATTAGCATTTATGCTATGTCAAATGTAAGGCTTGACCCTCATGCCTTC
>Ga0316204_10011486_pt1 | contig 11067 bp, 6 predicted proteins | sample 6monrhotite_MG_2_FD_205661 | JGI IMG/M metagenome (GOLD analysis project Ga0316204, IMG submission 205661) | Microbial mat bacterial communities from mineral coupon in-situ incubated in ocean water Damariscotta River, Maine, United States -... | ecosystem: Environmental > Aquatic > Marine >...
ATTCCTCTAAAGCTAAGTTGCTTGGTAGGGGCAAAGAAGCAGAAGCTTCATTAGACACAGGCGCAACTGGTGAAACATCACCCGGTGAAATACTCTTCGGTGAATCGAGTTTCTCTATTGAAATATTCTCCCATTGCTTAAAGAACAAATCTATTGGAAAAAACATATCAAAATTATTTTCTAAAGCAGTCGCAATCAACGGATATTGATTTCTTGATTGTTCAAGTAAATTAAAAGCAAACTCGTTTTCCCCATTTTCTAAAATGGATAACCAGTCCTCTAGAGCACTCTCTTCATGCTTATCCAACAGTGAAAAAAATGCTCTCAAAAACAAGTATTCATTACTCGAATTGGAAGTTAGCTTAAAGAAATATGCTAATGCTGTATTAACATCGTTTAACTTCAAAGAAATAATTGTAGCAAAAAGTAAAAAACTTTCGGTTTTTTCCTCTACAAGAATACTCTCATCACAAGCTTTCAATGCACTAGCATAATTATGTTGCCTGATTAAATCGATAACTTGCTTTTCTTTTACAGAAGTTATCTCCACAAGTTATTTTACACGTTCGACATAAGAAAAATCACGTAAATCAATTTTAAGTTTATCCCCTTGTTTAACAAACAATGGCACCTGTATCGCCGCACCTGACTCTAGTTTTACTTCTTTAGTAGGATTATTAGCTGTGTCTCCCTTTACTGCATCTTCAGCATAACTAACTATAAGCTCAACAAAAGTAGGTGGAATAACTGATACTGGTCTTTCTTCAAACAATAATATATTGAGTTCCATACCTTCTTTTAAATATGGTATATATTCTTCAATATCACTTTTTTCAACCCTAATCTCATCATAAGTTTGTGTATCCATAAACACAATTGACTCACCATCATCATAAGAATAACTAGCTGGCCTTTTATCAAGTTCGATATCCTCTACGGTCTCATTCGAACGATAAGTTCTATCAACCGTGGTACCTTTAGTAAAGCTTTTCAATTTTATGCGAACAACAGCTGCTCCTTTGCCAGGCTTATGATGATGTAGAGCTGTAACTAAACAAATATCATTTTCTAATTTTAAGGCCATGCCTTTTTTTATATGGTTTGCATCAATCATACTCCAAACCAATAAAGTAAGTGATATTGAAAAGAAAATTTAGCAAAGAAACCGAGAAATAAGCTGAGCTCTAATGTGCATAATCATAAAAAATTCTTTATGCCCTGTTTTCTTTGTAAACCTTGTTAACTATATGGCAAATTCTATATTTACAGTTAATGAGATCCGCAAGAGCTATGTTGACTTCTTTCAAAAAAATGATCATAAACAAGTACCTAGTGCAAGTTTAATACCGGCTAAAGACCCAACTTTATTATTCAATACCGCTGGTATGGTGCCCTTCAAGAATTATTTTGCGGGTATTGAAACTCCGCCACATGCTCGAATTACATCTATTCAAAAATGTTTGCGTACTACCGACTTAGAAGAGGTTGGTAAAACCAAGCGCCATTTATCTTTTTTCGAAATGTTAGGCAACTTTTCTTTTGGTGACTACTTCAAAAAAGAAGCGATCGAGTTCGCATGGGAATTCTCATCAAACTATTTACCTTTTGCAAACGAACAAATTTGGGTTACTGTTTATCAAGACGACGACGAGGCCTATGACCTTTGGACAAAACACATAGGTTTCCCTAAAGACAGAATAGTAAGGCTTGGAAAAAAAGATAACTTTTGGGGACCGGCCGGTGAGACAGGTGCATGTGGCCCTTGTAGTGAATTATATTTAGACCGTGGCCTCGAATTTCAAACTGATGAAAACGATACTCAACCAGGAGCCGAAGGTGAACGCTTCATGGAGTTTTGGAATTTGGTTTTTAATCAGTATAATCAAGCGGCAGATGGCACTATGAATCCATTAGCACAAACTGGCATCGATACTGGGGCTGGTCTTGAAAGACTTGCTACTTTAATTCAAGGCGTTGATTCTGTTTATGAGATTGATGAGTTCAAAGAGATTCGTGCTTCTATAGCTGGTGCCTACTCAACAACATATGAAAACGAAAATATAGTGCCTATGCGAGTATTAAGTGATCACATTCGAGCCTTAACTTTTTGTATGGCCGATGGCATATTCCCAGCCAATGAATCTCGTGGTTATGTACTAAGAAGAATGTTACGTCGGGCATTAATGTTTGGTCGTAAGCTTGGTCAAGCTGAACCCACATTATTTAAGGTAGTACCTACTATTGAAAAAATCTATAGCGAGTTTTATCCGGAACTCTCACAAAACATTAATCTTATACAAGACTATATCAAGCAAGAAGAAGAACGTTTTCTTTCAACATTAACTAGCGGTTCAAACAAACTTGAAGAGCTGCTAATCAAAGCCCAGGCCACTGATAAAAAAATTGCAGGTTCCGACGCATTCACGCTTTATGATACATTCGGATTTCCCCTAGAAATGACCATTGAGTTTGCCCAAGCACGTGAAGTGCATGTAGACGGCCAAGGTTTCGAAGAAGAGATGGAAAAACAGCGTGAACGCGGACGCAAAGCTTGGAAAGGTAACGCAGCTACTTTGAACATCGATACCAAAGTTAAAACAGAATTTACTGGCTTTAAGATCAACAACAACTCAGAGCATAAATCTAACATCATTCAAATATTCATCGATGATAAAGCTAGTGAAGAAGTAAACGATAAAGATAGCTTTAAAACAGTTAGTATCATTACTCAAAAAACTCCTTTTTATGCCGAAGGCGGTGGTCAACTAGGTGATACAGGAAAAATTAAAACTACAGATGGTGAGGCCACAGTTATTGACACCCAGAAAATGGGTGATGCTTTCATTCATGTAGTCAAAGAAGTTCAAGGTTCTATAAGTATTAACTCTAGTGCAAACCTAAAAGTTGATAATAAGCGAAGATCTGCATTGGAAAAAAACCATAGTGCCACCCACTTACTTAACGCTGCTCTACGACGAAAGTTAGGTGATCACATTAAACAAACTGGCTCTCTAGTTCACCCCGATTATTTTCGTTTTGACTTTAGCAATCCAAAGGGATTATCTAGTGATGAACTAATAGCAATCGAAAAAGATGTAAATCAAGCTATTGAAAAATCAATTGTAGTTGATACCCAAGTATTGCCCATCGAAGAAGCGAAAAGCAAAGGTGCCATTATGACCTTTGGCGAAAAATATGGGGATGTAGTTAGGGTTGTCCAAATGGGAGACCAATCCACAGAGTTCTGTGGTGGTACTCATGTAGCCAATACTGTCGATATTCAATTACTATTGATCCAAAAAGAAAGTAGCCCCGGTGCCGGCAACCGACGTATAGAAGCAAAAACTGGCCAATCTGCTTTAGACTTTATGAACAATAAAGTGATAGAGTTAAAATCAAATCTTGAAAAAACTAAAGCAACCGTACCTAAAGAATTACAAAAGGACTTTGAATCCCTTTTAAATAATATTACTTCATTTAAAGTTGAAGCATCTTATGATAGTATTCACTCTTTCAAAGAACTAACCACCAACTTCGAAAAACTTGAAAAGGATCTCAAAAAAGCACAAAAGAAAGGATCTCAAAAAAGTAGCTTGAGTGAGGAAGTCACCAACGAGGTATTGGACTTAGCCCAAAATAGAATGAAGATCAACAATGCCTCTACCGCTTTTATAGTGAAAGACTCACTTTCCATTCCAGATATGAAATCATTGATTGACCTATTACGAGAAAAAGATGCTTCTGCCGTTTACTTTATAGCTTCTGTTGATGCTCAAAGTAACAAATGGAACTTTGTTGCGGGAACATCACGAAAGTATACTGAAGAGAAATCCATCAACCTTGGTAAAGCTCTTAAAGAAAGTTTAAAAACATCCTCACTTCAAGGTGGCGGTGGTGGTAAAAATGAAATTGCCCAAGCTAGTGGGGTAATCACTACAACCAACGATGAAGTAGTTATTGAGCTAGACAAGCTAGCTGGTTTGTTGGTCTAGTTCCCCATATCATGTATATGCAAATAAAGTTTCATAAATTATCTTGGGTATTTCTTTTAGTGTGCTTTTTTAGCCTACTTTTTGCATGTAACAAAACACCTACACCATGGTCCCCAGGTTGGCGTCATGCTCTGCAAAACTCAAATGAACTTGATGGTCCTGAGTCTATGGAACCACCAAGGTTATGGGCACAAACTGCAAAACATGCTATGGTAGCTGCTGCCAACCCTTTGGCTGTTCGTGCAGGGTTAAAAATCCTTAAATTGGGTGGTACCGCAGCCGATGCCATGCTCGCCATTTCTTGGGTACTTAATGTCGTTGAGCCACAATCATCAGGTATAGGTGGTGGTGGTTTTATATTATACTATGACAAAAAAAATAACCAAGTGTTTTCTTATGATGGCCGTGAAGAGGCTCCCAAGAATATTAATCCCAAACAATTTCTTGATAGAACAGGTAAGCCCGTTAGATTTTTCCCTAATAGAGTTAGTGGCGGTAAACCTGTAGGAGTACCTGGTTTGGTTTCTCTTATGCAATTAATTAAAAAAAATCATGGTTCAGAAAAAATTAGCTGGATGCAAACTTTTCACCGTGCAATTGAACTTGCCGATGATGGTTTTCGTGTTAGTCCCCGTCTATCCCAGGCATTGGCAGTTAATGCAAAACGCTTAAATAAAGATTCATATACTAGTAATATTTTCCTTAGTGACGGCAAAGCCTATCTACCCGGTGAAATCTTAGTACAAAAAGACTTGGCCAATACATTCAAGATATTGGCCAATAAGGGCTATAAGTCTTTTTACAATACAGCTATAGCCAATGATATCATTGATACAGTACACAATAACCCTTGGAGTAAAGGCTCTATGGAGTTAAGTGACCTTAAGAATTACACTGCCTTACAACGACCTAACTTGAAAATATTTTACCGTGGTTATGAAATTTTCACTATGCCACCCCCGTCATCTGCTGTAGCCTTATTACAAGCGATAAAAATACTTGAACGATTCTCTAAACAGCAATTAAATCAAACAACATCACTAGGAATACACTTAAAACTTGAAGCCGAGAAGCTGGCCTTTGCAGATAGAGCAGTAACTACTGGTGATCCCGATTTTAACCTCATCCCATTGAACAGCTTGCTTAACAAAAATTACACTTACAAACGTAGCCTCCTCATTAAGAAAAGTCAAACACTGCCTAGCCCATACTTTGCGGGAATCTACAGTGATAAAAAAAAGGAAAAGCCGCATCAAACGGGTAAACATACTACTCACATTAGCATTATTGATAGCTATGGCAATGCACTTAGTTCTACTATCACTGTCGAGTTTAGTATGGGTAGTGGCATTGCTGTGAAAAACCGTGGTTTCCTGTTAAATAATGAACTAACCGATTTTAGTCCAAAACCAGGGGCGATCAACTCTATTGAAACAGGTCACCGCAAGCATACTTTTGTCTTGAATGCGAGTAAAGCTACCGTTGGTGGTAAACGACCTAGAAGCTCAATGAGTCCTGTTTTAATTTTCAAAAGATATCGGGGTAAAAATAATTTTTTTGCGGCATTAGGATCCCCAGGCGGATCTCGAATTCCCGGAACGGTACACACTGTAATACAATCCTTGATTAACCAAAAACTTGATATGCAACAGGCAATTAATCTACCACGTGCTTTGCATCGCAACAGCTCATTTGCCGAACTTGAATTGCCTTGGTTACGTAATAAAAAAATCCTAAAATCACTAAAACGCAAAGGCCACATAATAAAACCCAATAGTTTTAAGAACACTCTTAGACAAGTTTTTGGCGGAGTTCAAGGCGTGATGATAAAAGATAATGAACTAATAGGTGGAGCTGACCTTCGCCGTGAAGGAACAGCCTTAGGATATTAATAATTAGAAGTTTTTATATTTACCATAAGTTAAGTTCTTTTATCATGAACATGCTTATGGAAAATTTCGTAAAAATAATTTGTGAAAGAGCAACCATACATTATGTCTCTTGATATTGCACAACTCACTAAAACCTTAGAAGATGAAAAAAAAGTATTTATTTCATTTAAGAAATTTGATAAAAATGAAAATGCTGCAGTCTTTCATATTTTAAGTTGGGCTTTGGCTCAAAATGATCTATTATTTTTACAACATATAGTCTTAACCTTACTTAAAGAAGTAATTAACAATGGTATAAAAGCCAATTTCAAGCGTATCTATTTTGAAGAAAACAGTATTGATATTAATAATGAAAAAGAATATGCCAAAGCAATGGAAAGCTTTAAAACTAGTGTCATCCAAAAGAAGAAAGAGTATGATGAAAAGGCTCAAAACTTTAACTATGTTGTAGAGATTAGCACCCAAATTATACCTAATGATGGAATTGTATTTTCAGTATATAATAATTCAAAAATTACCAAAGAAGAAATAGCAAGAGTTAAAGAACGCATTAATGCAGCCGTCAAGGCAAATAGTATTATCGAGGTACTTGGTGACATGACCGATGATATCGAAGGAGCAGGGTTAGGTTTAATCTTAAATCTAATGCTATTAAAATCATCAGGCATTGGTATAAAAAACTTTCAAATTAAAGCAGAGAAAGAAGGTACTCGAGTTAATATAAAAGTACCTTTATCTATTCACAAACCTGATACTATTAGTAAAATTGAAAAACGTATTATCGCCGAAATTGATGACGTACCTACATTTTCAGATTCTATCCAAAAAATCATTAACTTATGTGATAGCCCCGATTCTAGTATATCGGCTATTGCTACCGAGATTGGTAAAGATCCTTCATTGTCATCAAATATCTTAAAGCTCGCGAACTCTGCTGCTTTAGCTACTGCTTCACGAAGTGATACTATACCAATGGCAGCTGCTAAAATTGGTATTAAAGGTATTAAAGAAATGACAATTGCGGTGGCCGCCCGAAGAGTACTTAGTGAAAAATATAAAGAAATTAGAGGCTTTTGGGATCACTCAAACTTATGTGCTATCTATGCAAAGAAAATTGCTAATGAAACAGGTATGAAAAAAATGCAAGATACCATTTATTTAGCAGGTTTGTTACATGATATTGGAAAATTAGTCCTCTACTCTATTGAACCCTCAACCGTTAATGCTCTTGAAAATGCCGTTGTTGACAAAAACCGTACAGATTCTGCCTTATTTGAAGAAATTACTATGGGTATTTCCCATACAGATATTGGTGCTAGACTTTCAGAGAAGTGGAACTTTTCTGATCTTCTGACCGAATGTATTCGTAATCACCACTTTCCTCAGCGTTCATCTGAGAAGTTTAGAAAGGCAACTTGCATTATTCACTTAGCAGATAGCTTTCTTAACATTGAAGAGAAAAACAGTAATTACGTTTATATTGATTATAGCGCTAGAAAGCTTCTTAATCTTGATACTGAAGAGAAGCTTCATGCATTACACGAAAAAATAAAACCTACTGAGTAAAAGCTTTTTTTTGAACTAAATCCCCTATCAACTTTAACACTTCCCCTGATTGCCATTGCGATGCGCCAACTACTTTGTGAATTATTTCAAAGTTTTTATCATAAATAAAAGTTTCTGGAACTACCATTACATTAAACTTTTTAATGGCAAGCTCTTCATCACTCACAATAAACATATTCTCTAATTTACTTATACCCCATTTCTTAAATCTGTCATAGAAGAATTTATTAATTATTTTTTTTTCTTGATTAGAAATAGCAACTAGAATTACTTTTTTAGGAAATTTTTTTAATATTTCAATCATTATGGGGAACTCTGTTAAGCAGGGTTTACACCAAGTAGCCCAAAAATTTACGATAATTATTTTTCCTTTAAATTGAGATAAGCTAAATTTCTTATTATCAATAGTGGTGACAAAGTTAAAATTTACCCCTTTATGTTTTTCAAAATCTTGATTAGAAGGAAGTTTTTTCGCACTAGTATCTGAAAAAGAAGAACTAAAGTGATCAACTACACTTAGTGTAGTAATTAACAGTATACATAGAGCAATAATTATAAATGTGAAATTAGTTTTTTTAACCATTATTTACTACTCCTACCATCTCTTTCTTTTTTAAGATAAACCACATCACAACCATAAAAACTACTTCTAGAAGTATAAATCCAAATAATGAAAGTAAAATACCACTAGTAAAGCCATAAGAGTGTAATCCAACCCCCAAAAGATTAACGCCAAACCATGCAATTGCCACAATAGCATTGGTAAATACCATTGTTATAGCGAAGCTATCCCCTTTCAAATAACCAGATATTCTACCATGAAGCATACCCACTACCCATAAACAAATTAGCATTGCACCATTTTCTTTGGGATCCCAGCCCCAAAAACGACCCCATGATTGGTCGGCCCAAATACCACCTAAAATGGTACCAGTTACAGTGAAAAGCAAAGCAAAATAAGTAACTCCCAACATACTATCAAAAATACCTTTAACTTTCGGGTCATTTTTATTTAATTTAATTCGATTGAGTAAATAAATATGGGCCAAAACAGAGGCGACAAAGCACGCTCCATAACCTATTGTAATAGTAATTACATGAGTTGTAAGCCAAAACCTAGTGTTCAATACTGCGGCTAGCATTCCCATCGAATTACCATCAGCAGCATTACCTCGTGCTACTAAAAGCAGGGCAGCACCCAACAATGTGCCTACCATTATCCCTAGTCCATTCTTTTTTATTTTTTCAATAATCAATGAGAAAATGCCAGTTATCCATACAACGAATAAAATCGACTCATATAAGGTGGTAACGGGAGGTCGTTGCATAATATAAATTCGAAAACTTATACCAATGGTAACCATAGTCACACCCAATATCATTAACCAAAATGAGATTGTTTTTAATAGCTTGGGTTTAATTGTCCAACTAATTGCCAAAAGCAAAAACGAGAAAATAAAAGAAAATAAAGCGATAGTGAAAAAACCCCAGCGATTATAAACGACTTCAAAAGATAGAGCTACTGGTCTAATGCTCGTATCAATATTTTTAGGAATTTTTTTTGATACTCTTTCAAAAAGAGCTTTTGAAGCATTTAGAAATAAATCTTTTGGTAATTTTAACTCATACTTCGTTTTATTAATTAGTAATTTATATGACAAGCCCACTTTTTGCCACAAATTAAACAGTTTCACTGTTTCGGGAGAGCCAGCACCTGCTTCAATAACATTCCAAGGCGAAAACCATTCATTTTTATTTTGCTTCCATTGAGGTGGAATCACCTTCAAAATAAATGATCTTTTACGAAAGTTATAATACTCATAGTTGGCATAAAAACTCAAAAACTCTTGTTCATCTTGAGAAAGCCTTTTTTTAGCACTAGTTCTTTTACGTATTTTGCTTATTAGATCTTTATTCTTTTCTATATCTAGAATAGAATAAAATTTCCTTATTTCAAATCCTAACTTCTCTGCCAGTTTTTTTGATTTAAAGTTAAAATATGGCATAAGAATATTAAAAGAAGTTTGAATGCTAAAAAACTGGTTCATATTATTATACAAAATTAATAAGTGATTTTGGTAAGGAGTTCTTCGTTTTTGGTTAATATTAGAATAATCATTGATTGACTGAAAAAGTGGAGTAAAACCTGGTGAGATCTCATTAAAAGAATAGAGATGTTTTTTAGAACTTTTTAATTTTAAGGCATTGACAACCTCAAAGTTTCGTATCTTAAATACTTTTCTATCCATAGCTTTGTCTTGATCAAACAAAATTTCAAGTAACCAATCCATAGCCGACATTTTTACTTTAATTTGGCTACCATTTTTTCCCTTAGCAGTTGTTCGTACCGATTCAGAACCATGTATTCCCAATAAGCTAACTCTAGCAAAAGAATCTAATGGTTTTACTCGTCCTTGATGTAATATGGGTATTTTCTTTATGTAGGTTAGATCTACTTTTGCATCTATGTTTTGTAAAAATAAAAATATAATTAGAAATAATAAAATATTAAATTTAGTTTTCTTCATGATAGCTCTTCTTTTAAGTCTTCGCGAAATAATTTGGGTGATTTTAATACTAGATGAATTAATATTCCTATACACATAATTATGCTAGAAAAATAAGGGAACAACCGGCCCGAATTTTTAACTACCTGTAAAACAGTATACTCTCCTGTCGACTCTTGACCAAAAGAAGACTGAAATAAGGTGTAACCTTTATACCTTAAGGGTTGATTCATCTCTATGACCACTCTTCTTTTTAGGTTGCCATCAATAAGGTTTACGATCGAGGTATAACTTTTTGCCATAGTCATACCTGCATAATCTTCTTTGATAAAGTCTAATAATTCAATTTGAAAGGGAAGTTTTCTACCACGAAAATTTAGCTCAATTTTATAGGACTTATTGGCAATGATCAAAGTTTGAGCTACTTTTTGGTCTAGAAAAAGGCCATACTTACCACTAGCTTGTTTTGCATTTTCTAACTTGAGCAATATACAAGGCCTATCCATCCCCTCTTGTGGACTGACTGGGATTTTTTTCATCTCAAAACGCTGACGCAAACCAAAAACATTTTTACTTTTACTAAGCGGAACTTTTCGTCTTTTTATACTACAATTTAAATGAAAGTTCTCAATATTAATCTTAAAAGCGAATGTTTTATGAGTCAAAACTTTACTTTCTCCAAGTAAACCCTGAGCAAAGGAAACTACTTTATCAAATCGCAAGCCACTAATATCGGTAATGGTTAATTCATAAGAATTATACTCTTGAAAAATAAATCCAGTTTCTTTCTCGTTAATTTTTAGATTACCTTCGGTTGATGTAATAGCAGTTAGAAATCCACCAAGCAATAAAATCATGGCACCAATATGAGTCACAATAATGCCACTTTGTTTTACATTCCACTTACTCTTAAAAGTTAACTTGAAAATTAAACCTAAAAAGATAACTCCCATAGTTAACATACCACCAGGAAATGGTGAAAAGCTCCACCCCCATGCTGGGATCGGTAAAAAAATAGAAGAAAAATACATTTGTTGGGCATAAAATAAACCCTGTTGCTTTTGTGCTAAAGTGCCTGCAACTAACAATACAATAAGCCACAAATTAGCA
>Ga0316204_10011487_pt1 | contig 11067 bp, 9 predicted proteins | sample 6monrhotite_MG_2_FD_205661 | JGI IMG/M metagenome (GOLD analysis project Ga0316204, IMG submission 205661) | Microbial mat bacterial communities from mineral coupon in-situ incubated in ocean water Damariscotta River, Maine, United States -... | ecosystem: Environmental > Aquatic > Marine >...
GCGCGTCGTCCCGAAATGGCAGGGCTGGCCATTGCCATTGTTGAAGACGGTGAGCTTCGCTTTGTTCAAACCTATGGCGTAACCGATAAACGCAGCGGTGAATGGGTGATGCCGGAAACCGTGTTTCGCTGGGCCTCGGTTTCGAAAGGCGTGGCAGGCGCATTGGCGGCCAAATTATCGAGCCAAAGCGCACTGGATATCGATGCGCCAATAGCTAACTGGCAAACGTCTCTCCGGCTTCCCGGCGGTGCCAATTCCACTGTCACATTGCAGCAACTCCTGTCCCATCAGACTGGTTTGGTGAAAAATAGCTATGATCGGAAACTGGAAGATGGGCAGAGCCCGGGTATTCTTCGCGCCAGTCTGGCGGGCGCACCGCTCAAATGCACACCCGGAACTTGCCACAGTTATCAGAATATCGCCTTTGATGCGTCGGCCGAGATATTGGCCCAGACGGCCGGAACGCTCTATTCCGCATCGACAAGGGAGTTGTTTTTCGAACCTCTGGGCATGGATAGCGTCGGCTTTGGTCTCGGCGGGCTGACCCAGAATAGAAGCTGGGCGCGGCCGCATTGGGGTGATGAGGTACGGACGCTTCAGGATACCTATTTTCTTTTGCCCGCTGCAGCCGGTATCAGCAGCAATATCGTTGATATGGCGCGCTGGATGCAGGCACAGATGGGAAGTGATCCGGAAGTGCTGTCTGCTGAAATGCTGGCACAGGCACACGCACCGATTGTGAAAACACCCCGTGTCTATGGTGGAAAACTATCCCGTTCACTGCTGCAACCGGCTTATGGCCTGGGTTGGCGGAGCTTTACCTATGCGGGTCGGCGACTGGTCGGGCATAGCGGTGCGGTTGAAGGGTATCGGGCGACAATGGTTTTTGATCCCGAAGCGCGAACCGGAGTGGTCGCGATGTGGAACAATGCCTGGGGTAAGCCGTTCGGCATTCCTTTTGCTGTGCTCGACAGCTATTATGGTGGCCTAGATAACAATTGGCTCGACCTTTCCAATATTCCGTTGCCGAAACCCAAGCCACCGGTTGAAGGTGACCAGCCATGAGGGCGTTGCTATGAATTGGCGCATGTCGATTGGAATTATCATTGCCATGATGGTCGGCCTAGGCGCCTATCTGGCGACCAGCTCGCCGCCGGGACTGCTGAGTAAGTTGGACGCGGTGATGGGCGGCGGTAGCGGTGTCGACCATGTTGGAAAAAATGTTAGATTTGGTGACCATGGTCAAAAATTGGACATTTGGCGGGGCGATGAGGCTTCCAAGTCTTCCCGTTTGCCAGTGCTGATTTTCTGGCATGGCGGGGGTTGGGTGAAGGGATCGCGACAGGACTATGCCTTTGCGGCCAAGGCATTTGCGAAGAGAGGTTTCCTCGTTGTCGTCCCGGATTACCGTAAGGTGCCAGACGTGCATTTCCCTGATTATATAATCGATGGCGCTCAGGCAGTGAGCTGGGTGCAGGACAATATTGCGCAATATGGCGGTGATCCGGAGAATATTGCACTTTCCGGGCATAGTGCAGGGGCCCACACCGCTGTACTTATTGGTCTGGATCCAAGCTGGATCGAAAATGCCAGTGGCAATATCGGCTCGATCAAAGCGGTCGTAGGAATGAGCGGGCCTTATGATTTTTACCCGTTTGACAAGAAGCGTTCGATTGATGCGATGGGGCAATATGAGGAACCTGAACGTACACAACCCGTAAATTTTGCCCGCGCTGATGCGCCCGCTATGTTGCTGCTCACCAGCACGAAGGACACGATTGTGCGTCCGCGCAATGCGATAAAACTCACCGAGAAATTAAAGGCTGCAGGCGCCAGTGTTGCCATGATCAACTATGAAGGATTGACCCATGAAGAGGTGATGATGGCGATTTCCATCCCGTTTCGCAGAACCGCAACTGTACTGACGGATAGCGCCAATTTTTTGAATGAAAATATGCGGGTGGTGGAGCCTTAAATAGTCTTGGCAGTTAGCGGCCAGCGACCCGTGCAATCAGGCTTTTTTTGCGGGCAGCCTGCCCCGATTTCATGACATTGCGCTTAAACAACATCACGCTGAAGCGGATGATGATGAGGGTGAATATTGCCTGCCACAGGATCGCCGCGCCATGCTGCCATAGATTGTCCATCTGGGCGGCACGGGCAATCATGGCGAAAGGTGAACTGAATGGGAAGATAACCGCAAACCATTCGATGGTTTCACCCAGTTTTGTAACGGACATTGCGGCCAGGAAGAATACCAACAACTGCCCCATTGTGACGGGCATGGAGAGCGTCTGCACTTCGCGTACCGTCGTTGCCATGGCGCCGATACCGAGGAACAAAGAGCCCAACAGTAGATAGGCCATCGAGAAATAGACAACCAGCAAAATGCAGAATATCGGCCATCCTACTGCCGGGGCGGGCAGGTTAGGCAGGTCGGGAATGATAAAGAAAAGGCCGATCGCTCCTAGCGTTGACCAGACCGTTATGCCGACCAAAGCCATGCCCAACATAGCAAATAACTTACCGAGGAAAATCGCATCCATCGGAATGGCCGCCGCAAGAATTTCGATAATCTTGTTGGTCTTTTCTTCGACCAAATTGGAAAGAACCATGCCTGCCAATATCATGGTGAGCAGCACCAGAATAATCTGCCCGCCTTGCGCAGTTAACAATTGGGTACGTTTCTTGGAACTTCCCGTAGCCGCAACATAATCGGTTTCGACGGCAACGGGACTGGACCCTTTTAGCGCAGTTTCCGACAGCAATGCGGTCCGCCCTTGCCAACGTTTCACATCTTGCTCAGCTCCCGTCAGCCTTGGTTCTTCGAGAGTTCCAGAAATAATGGCAGTGAGTGGTTGCTTGGCTTTGTCCAGATGGCGCTGAATGTCGGGATCATCAGCGGCCACTTCCGGTAAAATGACCAGTTCCGGTATGGTTCGGTTGCCTAAATTTTCGGCCAACGCATCGCGGGCTTCAATCAATTTTTCCGTTTCTCCCTCGCTTAGGGCAACACCGATAACGGGCCGGTCAATATCCTGATTCACCTGTTTACCGAGACCGCCGGCCGCTAGGCCAATTATCAAGGGAAATAATGGCCCCAGCAGGAAAAAGAAAAACGACTTCGAAAAGATAATCGCTGTGAAATCACGGCGTGCAATCACGAAGGCGGCGCGGATGACCTCTTTGAAATTCTCAATCATGCGGCCTCTCCCAGAGCATCCGCAGCGGCGTCCGTATCCATCTTCTTGGCGACGGCTTCACCAGCTATGTGAACAAATGCATCGTGCAGGCCAGGCCGTTCGATAGATAGCGATTCTATGCCGGCTTTGCCCTGAATCAATGCTTCCAGAAGCGGCTCGACACCGCTTTCCGGCAATGTGAAATGCCAGTTGTGACCCAGCGGCTCGCAATCGGCAGGAATAGAAGAACGCCAAGGGCCATCCAGTTCACGGGTTTCAAGATGGACCTGCGGGCGCAAGCGATCACGGGCGGCAGAAACCTTCCCTTTGAAGGGAACTTTACCATCGGCGACAATTGCAATTTCTTCGCACAAGCGTTCGGCATGAGCGATGACATGGGTGGAAAATATCACGGTAACGCCCTTATCCGCCTGACCGCGAATGAGACGCTCAAGCTTGCCTTGGTTGAGTGCGTCAAGGCCGGAGAACGGTTCGTCCAGAATGATCAAGTCGGGCTCATGGACAATCGTACCGAGCAATTGCACCGTCTGCGCCATGCCTTTTGATAGCGCCCGGATTTGTTTGTCCACCGCATCGCCCAGACCATGATTTTGCATCATTTCGCGCCCGCGTTTGCGCCCCTCCGTGAGCGGCAATCCCCGCAATGCACCCATGAAGGCGATAGCGTCATAAGCTTTCATGGATTGATAAAGACCGCGTTCTTCGGGCAAATAGCCGACCTTGTGCGCTTTGCTGATGGGATCGGAACTGCCGAGCAAATATCTTTCACCCTCGTCAGGGTCGATTATGCCCAACAGCATTCGGAGCGTCGTCGTCTTACCGGCACCATTCGGTCCCAATATGCCGAAAATACTGCCCTTCTTGATGGTCAGATCGATGCCGTCCACTGCGGTATCGCCATCAAAACGTTTAACAATCTGGCGGGCTTCAATTGCGTTGTCGGGGGAAGTGGAAGTCATTTACGGCTTTCAAATGGTGCTCAGCTGTTTGATAGAGAAGCTCTATGGCCGATGACAAGTTAAGATTGACCAAAAGTCTGGAAAATATGGCGCGTGACGAGGGGTTCGCTGCCATTGGTATCGCGCCGGCCGCATTGGCCCCGAAAACTGGCAAAAGGCTTAAAGATTGGCTGGCCGAGGGCGGCCATGGCGATATGATCTGGATGGAAAGCCGTGCCGATCAACGCGTTGATCCGATGACCTTATGGCCGGAAGTGCAATCGGTGATTATGCTGGGTATGAATTACGCGCCCTTCCACGACCCCTTTGCGCTGGAGCAGGAACGCAACCTGGGCCGGATTTCCGTTTATGCGCAGGGCAAGGACTATCACGATGTTGTCAAAAAGGCGCTGAAACGATTGGCGCGATCGTTGGTTGAACAGACAGACTGCTCCGTCAAAGTGTTTGTCGATACCGCTCCTGTTATGGAAAAGCCGCTGGCGGAGGCCGCGGGACTAGGCTGGCAAGGAAAGCATACCAATTTGGTCAGTCGCGAGCATGGCAGCTGGTTGTTCTTGGGAGCGATCTACACGACATTGAAACTGGATTCTTCGCAATCTGGAAAAGACCGTTGCGGCAGCTGTTCTGCCTGTCAGGATATTTGTCCGACCAATGCTTTCCCGGAACCATATAGGCTCAATGCCCGCGCATGCATCTCTTATCTGACGATTGAGCATAAAGGGCCAATTCCCGTCGAGTACCGCAAGGCAATCGGCAATCATATTTATGGCTGCGATGATTGTTTGGCGGTATGCCCCTGGAATAAATTTGCCCAAACGGCAGCGAAGCACAAAGCCTTCTTACCAAGAGCAGAACTAACGGCTCCCGCTTTGCAGGATCTGCTAGCACTGGACGATCCGACATTCCGTCAGGTTTTTTCGGGGTCACCGATCAAGAGAACGGGACGGGATCGAATGGTTAGAAATGCTCTGATCGCAGCAGGGAATAGCGAAGATCAAACATTGGTTGAACCAATCAAAGCGCTGTTGGATGATAGTGATGAGACGGTTCGCGAAACGGCTATATGGGCCTTGGAAGAACTGTCATCAGCGCAAACGTAACGCGTTTACACAGCTCACTCTGTCAACTTCAGCACCATCGCTACGCCGTGCATCGATATGGGTCACTCGCCCCTCTCCGCCACCTTTCGGGGGATAGAGATAGGCGTCCAAGATACATGCACCACTGGCAAATTGCAGCTTGCGGGCCGGTGGTTCTGCTACGTCTTGCTGCGCGTTACCGAATAAACGTTTCAGTTGGCCAGCGGTTTTACCCATCACACTATCCAGACCAGCCACATTGGATAAAGGTGAAGACGGAGTGGGCGGCAAAGATGATGTTGTTGCGCCGGTTGAGGCACATGCGGCCAATGCTGGTATAGTCAGTAAAATCAGAAATTTGCGGATCACTGCGAAGCTTCCTCTTCCTTTTGCCGGTGCACCAGATGGGTAGCCATAGCGGCTCCAACAATGGGTGCAAGAAAATTGACGAAGGGAATGGCTAGCAACAATGTGGTGACAAGGCCCAGGGTGAAACGCTGGACTTTGGGAAGTTGCCACCCATTTTCAATATCCCGGAAATTTTTGACATGCCGAGAGGCAACCATGTCCTGCAAATCTCGCCCTATCAGAATCGCGTTCACTGCAAAAAAGGCTATCGCTGTGCCAACCCCGGTTATCAAAAGACCAATGTAAAGTGGGGATGCCAGCAGATTGTAACCCAATGCCCTGCCAACAGAAGCAAGGCCCATGCGCAATCCCAATGCGTAGCTGGGCGGCTTTGCCTGTTCGGACCGGGCCGCATAATATTTGCTCTCGACCGCATCCACAACATCATCGGAAAATATATTGATAACGAATATCGCGATAACCCGGAACAGGAAAACAGCCGCCAATATGCTCAATATTGCGGCCGTTGCCGCCGCTGCAAAACCACCGTCGGCCGGCAGATAATGCGCAAATAGCGAGCTAAGCAGGAAAAACAGGCCAATTCCCAATATGGCCAACAATCCCAAAGTGGTTAGCATTACCTTTCCCAGCAGCAGGATGATTTTGCGATCCCGCAACTGGGTAATAGCCAATTGAAAAGCATTGAGCATGGTTCACACATGTCATGAATTGTCTCCTTCCGTCAATTCCACTTGATGCAAAATTTGTCAGGCTCTAACGGGGCGTTAATTCAAACCGTTACAGGAAACTCATATGACCACCGAAGCTCGTTATGATATTGTCGCGATCGGAAATGCGATTGTTGATGTGATTGCACAAGCCAGCGATGAATTTCTTGAAGAAGAGCAGCTGGTCAAGGGAAGCATGGCGCTAATCGATGCCGATCGTGCCAAGGAACTCTATCGAGATATGGGTCAAGCGAGGGAGATTAGCGGGGGCTCAGGTGCGAACACGCTGGCAGGAGCATCCACTCTCGGTCGCCAATGCGCCCTTATCGCTCAGGTCGCCGATGATCAATTGGGGGAAGTATTCCGTCACGATATCCGTGCGGTGGGAATCGATTTTGATGTTCCGCCATTGGGCAAAGAGCCGCCAACGGCGCGTTGTTTGATCTTGGTAACACCCGATGCACAGCGCACCATGAATACCTTCTTGGGAGCTTCTCAGTTTCTGCCACCGGCAGCGGTTGAGCCGGATATGATCGCTAGTGGATCCATTCTTTATCTGGAAGGTTATTTGTGGGATTCCGAGGAACCCAAGGCAGCCATGGCATTGGGTATTGATATTGCCCATGAACATGATCGGAAAGTGGCCTTCACTTTGTCGGATGGTTTCTGTGTGGACCGTCACCGGGATGATTTTGCCGGAATGCTGAAGCAGGGCAGGATTGATATTCTGTTTTCCAACGAAGATGAGATAAAATCCCTGTGCGAAACCGATGATTTCGATACGGCCGTCGCGCAAACCGCTGCACAGGTTGAAACCCTTGTGGTCACCAGAAGCGAAAAGGGAGCCATTGCAGTGCGTGATGGCAAGACCTTTAGCGTTGCGGCCGAACCAGTGGATCACATTGTCGATACGACCGGCGCTGGTGACTTGTTCGCCGCAGGTTTCCTGAGCGGTTATGTCGAGCAGCGTTCAATGGAAGATTGTCTGACGATAGGTGCGGTAGCAGCTGCTGAAGTGATTTCTCACTATGGTGCGCGCCCCGAGGCCGATTTGCGGGAACTGGTGAAACAGCGGCTTGGTTAGAAGCTAGCCTTTCATCCGAAATAGCGTCCGGTCTTCCGGACCAAAGCCCCATTTCCAGATGACCAGAGCATAGCTGGCGAGGATAGCCGGTATGCCGAACACCAGTTCGGCCCATTCCGGCAAATAGGTTGATAGGACACCGACTATGGTGCCCGCTGCTACAGCCATCAGCAACGTCCAGCGCCAGCCATTGACCGGTGCGCCAAGAAGTTTGGATAGGAATATCGCTTTGACCAGCGAGGCGTAGGCGAGAGCAACCATGAGAGCGGCTGCGACCGACGCGGCTTGGAACAGCGGAGGCCAGCCGAGGCGCAGGCAAATCTGGATAAAGGCAACGCTGAGACCAGCCTGCAGCAGCAGCATAGACAGAGAAATCAACAGGTTGCGGTGACGCGCAACATAGACCAGAACCGACTCGCTAACCACTGCAGTTGCTGCAACCGCCTCGGCGGCCAGCAGAAACGCCAGAGCACCCGTACCGCCAACGAAATTGGGTCCAACCAATCCCATGACCGCTTCGCCGGGAATAGCCAGTGCGAGGGCAATGCCGATCTGCGCCGCGATGATCCAGAAACCAACCTGGCTCACCTGACCGGCAATGGCTTTCAAATTACCTTCTTCCAGATTGCGGGTAATGACCGGCCCCAAAATTGGATCAAAGCTGGTTTTTAGCTTCTGCGGCAGGCTCGCCACCTGCTGCGCGATATAATATATGCCGACAATGGCCGGAGAGGCGAACAACCCCAGTATCGCAAGATCCAAACGTCGCGAGCCCCACTCGGCAGCATCGGCGGCTGCCAGCGGCATGTTGCGGCGGGCCAGTGATGCTATTCTTAGCGGTTTCGGCCGCCAACCCTTGGGTAAGCCATAGCTTCGAAAAAGCGGCCACAAAGAGGCAACTAGAGCCGCGACCATCGAGACAACATAGGCTAATATCAGACCGTCCCGCAGGGAAAAGAACGGCATGAAAGGCAACGCAAACCAGAGCGCAGCCAAGCTAATGGTCCAAGGTTCGACAATGGCCCGGGCACGGACTGTGGAGGCAATATCATAACGATAGGCCAAAGCGGCCAGGGCAATATCGGCTCCCGCTATGGTGAAAATCACCAAAGGCAGAAATCGGTCCAATCCGTTAATTGCACTGTTCGGAAACATGATTTGCGGAAATGTAATCAGGATCACGGCTGCTACTGCCGAGGCAATGAACGAAACCAATAATCCATCCCAGACAACGTGGACATGCGGTCTTTTGGTTCTGCTTAACTGTTCGGCCAATCCGCGACGCAGGCCAAGCGTTGCTAGCTGTGCTGCAAACTCCACTACCAAAATAGCATAGGCAAACCGGCCGAGCGCCTCGGGACCATACATGCGTCCAGCGATGAAAAGAAAGGGTAGTCGCGCTGCTAGGCGCAACAAAAAGCCAAAAACATTGGTGCGCCCACCTTTGGCGAGTGCAGCGATATCCTCTGTTTCGTCTGTTTTAGTTTCGGAGGCATCCGGTTCAGGCGCATCAGTTATCCTGCCGCTATGCGTGCCTGTGGAGCCAGATCTAGTCAAAAGGAGTTTCCCTAGTGGTTCTGCGGACAATATCTCTCTCTAGACGAGACCGCCTGCGTTGTCATCTTTTGGGGCTGTATCAAGCCTTAACGTCGTTCCGATACCAACGGTCGGTTCATCAGCTCTTCAACCACGGACTTTGGATCGGTCTTGTCCGCCAGCAACGCACAAACTGCATCCACAATGGGCATGTCTACGCCGCGTTCCCTGGCATCTGCCTGCAAAACAGGCGCAGTATGAGCTCCTTCGGCGACGGTAGAACGGTTGGACATTAGTGATGCAGCCGATTGTCCTTCGCCAAGCCCTTTACCCAAAGAAAAATTTCTGGAACTGGTTGAGGAGCAAGTCAAAACAAGATCTCCCAATCCGCAAAGACCGGAAAGGGTTTCAATATGTGCTCCGCGCGATACTCCATAGCGGAGCATTTCAGCAAATCCTCTTCCAATCAGCGATGCTCGGGCATTTTGTCCCAAGCCCGCGCCATCAACTACACCGCATCCAATGGCGAGAACATTTTTGACAGCGCCACCAATTTCTGCACCGATAATGTCATCGGAATAATAAGGCCGGAAATTCGGTTTTGCGATAAAAGGTTTGAGTTGATCCCAAAGCGTTTCGGTGTCGCACGCCAAGGTGAGAGCCGTCGGCAGACCTTTCGCAACTTCATCTGCGAAAGTGGGGCCGGACAAAACGGCGAGCGGATTGTTCGGCCGCAACTCTTTCACTAGATCGCTCATTAACATCCGGCTATTCGCTTCAATCCCTTTTGAACAAAGGATGAGTGGAGAATTGGTATCGGGAAGAGCGGTCAGGCTGGCTCTTAAATGCTGGGCCGGGGTAACCAGTAAAATGGCCTCGCATGAAGCGAGATCATCCAGATCGTTGGTTGCCACTATGTTTTGACGCAATCGGTGATCTGCCAAAAATGAGCTATTCTCGTGATGACCATTAATCTGCTCGACCACTTCGGGCTCGCGCGCCCATAGCAAGAGTTTATCCTGACCTTCTGACAGGACCTGGGCCAGTGCCGTACCCCAGGCACCTGCACCGACAACACCAATTTTCGCTCCCGTCATGCTTTCACTCCAGCGCCGCGTACCTTCTCAGCATGAGGGTCTAACGGCCATCTTGGGCGAGCCGCGATGTCCAGAGGATCGGTCAAACCTGCAGCGAACCGTTCCACACCGGCCCAAGCAATCATCGCGGCATTGTCGGTGCAGAGCCAGAGCGGTGGTGCGGTAAACTGCATATCATGATCAGATGACAGGTCTTCCAGCATAGCGCGGATAGGGCCGTTAGCTGCTACGCCTCCTGCTACCACCAAATGAGACACTTGATCGTGCTCGCGAATAGCTTTCTCCAAACGATCTTTCAGGCAGTCTACGACCGCTTGTTGAAAGGCCGCAGCAATGTCCTGATTCCGATGTTCTCCACTCGCATGCGCGCGCACGACAGCGCTCTTCAGGCCGGCAAAGGAAAAATGCGGTTCTTTGGACCCCAGTAAAGGCCTCGGCAGCGGAACAGCGGCTGGCTCGCCTTTGGCGGCAAGCTTTTCTACCTTGGGGCCGCCCGGATAGCCTAGCCCCAAAATTTTCGCTGTTTTGTCAAAAGCCTCGCCAGCGGCATCGTCGATAGTAGTCGCCAATCGTCGATATTCGTTCGCGCCCTCTACGCGCAAGATTTGGCAATGCCCTCCAGATGCGAGAAGCAAAAGGTATGGAAACTTGAGTTCAGGGTTGGACAGGCGCGGGGATAAAGCGTGACCTTCCAAGTGATTGACGGCGATAAGCGGTTTGTCAGCGGCCAAAGCCAAGGCTTTTCCTGTGACCAGTCCAACCATCACACCGCCGATAAGTCCGGGGCCAGCTGTTGCCGCGATAGCATCAACATCTTCCAAAGATTTATTGGCCTCATCCAATGCTGCCTCAATCAGTGGTGTCAGTATCTCCGCATGGGCACGCGCTGCTAATTCTGGAACTACGCCGCCATAGGGCGCATGTTCTTCTTCCTGTCCCGCAAGCTTATGGGCCAAAATTTCACGGTCGGAAGTGACCAATGCCGCTGCAGTTTCATCGCAGCTCGATTCTATCCCCAAAATGATGCTCATAG
>Ga0316204_10011489_pt1 | contig 11066 bp, 11 predicted proteins | sample 6monrhotite_MG_2_FD_205661 | JGI IMG/M metagenome (GOLD analysis project Ga0316204, IMG submission 205661) | Microbial mat bacterial communities from mineral coupon in-situ incubated in ocean water Damariscotta River, Maine, United States -... | ecosystem: Environmental > Aquatic > Marine >...
TCCTTGCACCGGCCTTGCGGCGCGGCAGCGTCAGGTGAGACCGATGGCGGCAAGAATTTCGACGCGATGTTCGTCCAGTTGCGGCGCGCGCCGGTCCAGCGCCAGGTTTTGACCGGAAAAACTGATCGGTGTGCGAACGCCGGGAATTCCGTCAACCAGAATGGCCATTTCACGGGCGATGGTCTGGGGATCATTGAACACATCTGCCATCGTGTTGATCGGTCCGGCGGGTATCGTATGGGCTTCGCATGCCGCCAGCAGATCGTCGCGTCGCCAAAGGCGGGTTTTATCGGCAATCAGCGGGACGAGCTTATCACGATGGTCAACGCGCCCGGCATTGGTCGCGAACGCAGGCGAATGCCCCGCTTCGAGATCAAGTAAATTCACCAGACGCTGGAATTGGGTGTCATTGCCGACTGCAATGATCAAATAGCCGTCTTTCACCGGAAAGGCCTGATAGGGCACGATATTCGGATGCGCCGGCCCCATTCGTTGCGGGCTGTTTCCGCTGACCAGGTCCATCAATGCCATATCGATATGCTGGCCTTTGCCGGTTTTCTCGCGCGCCGCGAGTGCGGCCTGAATGCCGATGACGCCATAAAGCCCGGTCAGAAGATCGGCGATAGCAATACCAACTTTTTGCGGTGCGCCGTCGGCCTCGCCGGTAATGTCCATCAACCCGGACATGCCCTGAATGATAAAATCATAGCCGGCCAGATCCGCGTAAGGCCCGGTTTGGCCAAAACCGGTTATGGAACAATAGACCAGGCTTGGATTGAGCTTGTTGAGCGCGGCATAATCCAGCCCGTATTTGGCCAGCCCGCCATGCTTGAAATTCTCGACCAGAACGTCGGATTGTGCGGCGAGCCGCTGCACGATGGCCTTGCCTTCATCGGTCCGGAAATCGGCGACAATGGATCGCTTGCCGCGATTGCAGGCGTGGTAATAGGCAGCAGATCGCTCGCCGTCCTGTTCGACCCAGGGCGGGCCCCATCGGCGGGTATCATCGCCGTCGGGCGATTCCACCTTGATGACGTCGGCACCCAGATCGGCAAGCGTCTGACCGACCCACGGTCCCGCCAGAACCCGCGCCAGTTCAAGCACTTTCAGGCCTTTGAGCGGGCTTGAGTTCATGTCGCTAGTCCCTTGATGCTGCAGCTTTTCGCGCTACCGCTGTTTGCCAGATGATGATCAACGGTAAAGCCAATTCAATGCCGATGCCGGCCATCATTTCCGGTGCCGGTGCGCCGACTGAAAGGTAGGAATACAGCCGCGCCAATCCACCCATGAAAATGGCCAGAACCATAAGCCGGAACAGCCAGACATGGCGGTCGATATTCGCAATGAACCACCAGATGAGCAGGGTGAAGCCGATATACAGGCCGGAGAGATAGCGAAACTGGCTGTCGAGATCAGCTGTCATGGTTTCGGGCGGCATCAAGCCGCCGGCGCCCGACATCACACCTGTGACGCCGAAATAGAGCGGTGCGAGGCTGAAAACCGCCAGAAAGATCTGCAATGCACGCTTCATGGCTTATTCCTTTTTGCGGCTGAAATCCGGCGGGCGCTTTTCCAGAAAAGCGCGATAGCCCTCGGCGAAGTCATCACTGTCGAATGCGGCCCGAAATTGCGCGCGCGTTTCTTTTGTATCGGCACTGATACCGGCTGCGATCAAGTCCAGAATGGATTTCAATCCCCTCAAACTGCCCGCGGACCGGGCAGCAATGAGCTTGGCCATGGCCAGCGTCTTTGCCGGGAGATCTCCGGAAGTGTAGCAGGCATTTACCAGGCCGGTGGTCACGGCTTCCTCCGCTTCAAGATGGCGGGCCGAAAACAGCATGTCGCGCGCGACCGCCAGCCCTACTGCATCGACCAGCCGTCGTGTGTCATTCAGCGGATAGAGCAGGCCCAGCTTTGCGGGCGTGATTCCGAATTTGGCATTCGGCGCGCAATAGCGCAGGTCGCAAGCGAGCGCGATACCACACCCGGCACCGATGCAGGCCCCTTCGATCCGGGCGATGGTCGGCAGAGGAAAGTCCGCCAGAGCATTCAATGCGACCGCGACTTCGTCCGAGAAGGCATCGGCGCTTTCCTTGGTCGCATAGACGTCCTCGAACTCGCCAATATCCGCACCGGCGGCAAACGCGCCGCCTTCCCCTCTGACGATCAGAACGCGCAGACCCGGCTGGGCGGCCGCGTTGTTCAGCTGGGCGGGAATGGATTGCCACATGGCGCGCGTCAGGGCGTTGCGTTTTTCCGGCCGGTTCAAAACCAGTTCACCGATCTCGCCTTCAAAATGGAGATAGAGGTCGCTTTTCTCGCCTGAAGTGTTCATCTTTCGACCTTCCTGCATCGTGTGCATATCATCTGGGGTGGCGGGGCAGGTCGAGGCAAGGGCAAATTCTGTCCGGGGAGCAAACTGGCAATGGATTCAGACGCGAACGCGACAGGGATTATTCTGGCCACACTGGTGGTCTACAAGCTGGTGCTGATTGGAATTGGCATATGGGCCGCCCGATTCAACAAGAATGAATCCGACTTTTTTCTGGGTGGCCGGGCTTTGGGGCCCTGGGTTGCCGGATTATCTTATGCAGCGTCGACATCGTCAGCCTGGGTGCTGCTGGGCTTCTCTGGCTTTGTCTATGCAACCGGCGTCTCCGCATTGTGGATGGTGCCCGGAATCTGGGCTGGCTATGTCATTGTCTGGTTGTGGTTCGGGCCAAAATTGCGGGAAGAAACAGCCGCGCACGGCCATGTCACGGTAACCGATTTCATGGTTTCGGGATTGCCCGTACGTACGGGGCGGATCATTGCAGCGCTGGCGGCATTCCTGGTCCTGTTTACCTTTGTCTTCTACATCGCGGCGCAATTTGGCGCGGCCGCAATTGCCTTCGAAAGCCAGTTTGCACTTGGCCGAACCGAAAGCGTTCTGATCGGCGCAGGCGTGATCCTGATCTATGGTCTGCTGGGCGGATTCTGGGCGGTATCGCTCACCGACACGCTTCAAGGCTTCATGATGGCGCTGATCGCATTGTTCTTGCCGATCGCCGGATTGATTGCAGCGGGCGGCCCGACCGGCGTTCTTGAAACCCTGTCGGCGACCATGCCCGCTGCCTATCTGGATCCGTTTGGCGGGATGGCGGGTTTTGCCTTTCTCGGATTTGCGGTCGGCATTGCCTCCATCGGCCTCGGAACGCTGGGGCAACCACATCTGATGTCGCGACTGATGGCGGTCAGGGATGATAAATCCCGGCGTCAGGGGTTTGCGATTGCCATGGTCTGGGCGGTGATAGTGTTCACCGGCATGGCCGTGCTGGCATTGTCCGGGCGGGCCTTGATCGGTTCTATCGGCGACGGTGAATCGCTGTTCTATGAAATGGCGTCGACGCTGTTGCCAGCGGCATTGGCCGGCATTGTCATTGCCGCGGTGCTGTCGGCCGTGATGTCGACGGTTGATTCGCTGTTGATTGCGGCGGCAGCTGCGGCGGCACATGATCTTGGTCTGGTTCGTCTCCTCAAAGGGCGCGAAGTGCTCGTCTCGCGCATGGTGATGGCGTCGATCTGCGCTTTTGCGGTTGTGCTGACCCTGAGCGTCGATGCGACCATTTTTGACCGGGTCCTGTTTTCGTGGTCGGCTCTGGGTGCGGCTTTCGGCCCGATCATCGTTGCGCGGGTATCGGGTATCACCCCAAGCGGTTTGGCGATGCTGCTGGCGATCCTGATGGGCTTTTTCACGACGGTATTGTTTTACACATTCGGCCAGATTGGCGTGGATGGCGCTAGCGGCGGGTTGGCCGGATATCTGGCGCAACTGGCGGCAATTCCGGGTGATCCGTTCGAACGGATTGTGCCCTGGTTTGCGCCATTAATGCTGTGTTTCCTGGTGCGGCAGAAACAGGTTTTGGACGCTGGACCCGCATGACGGCGCTGGAGCTGTTTGTCGCGGCACCGCCGGGGCTGGAAGATGAAGTCGCGCGGGAAGCTCGTGAGGCGGGATTTGCAGGCGTAGGGACCACGAACGGTGGCGTGACTTTAACAGGTGGATGGCCGGACGTCTGGCGCGCAAATCTGGAATTGCGCTGCGCCAGCCGCGTTCTGGTGCGCATCGGCACTTTTCGCGTCGTGCATCTGGCACAGCTTGACAAGTTGTCGCGCAAGCTGCCCTGGGCAGAATTCCTGCGCCCCGATGTTCCGGTAAAAGTGGATGCGGTGTGCCGGCGTTCAAAACTCTATCATGCGGGCGCCGTCGCCCAACGCATCGGGACAGCCATTCACGAAGAGCTGGCCGCACCTGTTTCAAACGATGCCAGCGTGCGGGTTTTCGTGCGCGTCGAGGACAATATCTGTACGGTCAGCGTCGATACATCCGGCGAGCTTCTGCACAAGCGAGGCTTCAAGGAAGCGGTTGCAAAAGCGCCCCTTCGGGAAACGCTGGCTGCGCTCTTTTTGCGCTCCTGCGGGTATCGAAGTAGCGAACCGGTCCTTGATCCGATGTGCGGGTCCGGCACTTTTATTGTCGAAGCCGCCGAGATGGCGGCCGGTCTGAAGCCGGGCAGAGCGCGACAATTCGCATTCGAGCAATTGGCCGGATTTGACCCAAAAAGCTGGAAAGCGATGAAGATGGCGCCTGATACAGCCCGGTTGCCATTTCGATTTTACGGATCGGATCGGGATAACGGCGCGATCCGCGCGAGCATGGCCAATGCCAAGAGGGCAGGCATTGCCGAATACGTGACTTTTTCAAAAACGGATATTGGTGATATCGCCCCGCCTGACGGTCCGCCGGGGCTGGTCATTGTCAATCCGCCCTATGGCGCGCGTATCGGAAATCTGAAGGCGCTCTACGGGGTTTACCATACGCTGGGTCAGAGCCTGCGTGACCGTTTTTCGGGCTGGCGCGTCGGATTGATCACAAGCGAGGACAAGCTGGCGCGCGCTACGCGTCTGCCCTTTGGTCGGCCGGGTCGCCCCGTGGACCATGGTGGTATCAAGATACGTCTTTATCAGACGAAGCTGTTGTCTTGAGACGGTATTTACCAAACCGGCAAAGCCGGGTTTATTGAAATCGCAATGTCCAGCAGCGATCCTGCGGGTATCGCGCTTGCCTTTTTCAGCCCCGTCCGGAGCGCGCCGGATGATTGTAATGAAGAGAGCTGACTGGTCATGATGGATTATGCGGATGCATGGTTTGAAACCGCAGATGGCTTTAAAATATCCTACCGGGTTTATCCACCGAAAGACGAAGAGACCGGACCGCCTGTTTTGTGTCTGCACGGGCTGACGCGGAATCTCAAAGATTTTGAAGACCTCGCGCCCGAAATCGCTGCCATGGGTCGCAAGGTGATTTGCGCCACGCAGCGCGGGCGTTGCCAATCGGACTACGACCCCGACCCCAAGCGCTATAATCCGGGCGTTTATACGCAGGACATGTTGGCGCTGCTCGATCAGCTTGGTGTCGAGAAAGCCGTTTTCATCGGCACGTCCATGGGCGGGTTGATGACGATGCTGGCGGCGACAATTGCGCCGCACCGCATATTGCGCGCTGTTCTGAACGATATCGGGCCCGAGTTGGACCCTGCGGGCATTGCGCGCATTCGCAGTTATGCAGGCAAGACAGATCATCAATTTGGTGATTGGCAAACCGCTGCCAGTGCCATTCGCGCAATCAACGGGTCTGCTTTTCCGAACGAAACCGACAATGCGTTCTGGCTGGATTTCGCGCGCAAGACCTGTCGTGAAACCGATGACGGTATTATTCTCGATTATGACCCGGCCATTGCAGCTTCTATTGCCGAAGGTAGTGCGGCAAATGTTGATCTCTGGCCGTTCTTCGATGCCCTGAAAGATACGCCTGTCCTGCTGGTGCGCGGCGAGTTGTCGGATCTACTGATGATGTCGACGGTCGAGCGTATGCAAAGCCGCAAACCGGATATGAAGTTTGTCAGTGTGCCGGATGTCGGGCATGCGCCTTTCATGACAGAACCCAGTGCCTGGCCTGCGCTCCGGGACTTCATCGCCTAGCGGAAAACGTCTGTCGGGCTTGCATGACGTGCCTGCTCTGCCTAGACGTTCGGCAGATTGAACTTCCTGTCCGGACACTGGTGACATGCCCGCTTTTCGTATCGCCGCCTTCTACAAATTCACGCCGCTCACGGCAGACAGAGCGCTGCAAAACCAATTGCGCGATGTGTGCGAGGCCAATGGGGTTGTCGGTACCATCCTGCTGGCGAGTGAGGGCATTAACGGCACGATTGCAGGCCCCCATGACGGACTGAAGCGGGCTCTGGAGGCCTTGCGTGCTTTGCCGGGCTGTGCGGATCTCGAACACAAGGAAAGCTTTGCCGACGACCAGCCTTTTTACCGGCTCAAAGTCCGGCTGAAGAAGGAAATTGTGGCGTTGGGGGTTCCGGGCGTCGATCCGAACAAGGCGGTTGGCACCTATGTGACCCCGGAAAACTGGAATGAGTTGATTTCCGCGCCCGATGTTGTGACCATTGATGCGCGCAACGATTATGAGGTGCGCATCGGTCAGTTTCGCGGCGCGATCAATCCTGAAACCGTGAGTTTTCGGGAATTTCCGGACTGGTATCGCCGGTTTCGGAAATCCCGTCCGAATGCGCGCATCGCCATGTATTGCACGGGCGGTATCAGGTGCGAGAAATCCACTGCCTTTGCGCTGGCTGAAGGCGAGGAAGAAGTCTTTCATCTGGAAGGCGGAATCCTGAAATACCTCGAAACCATCCCCGAAACGGAAAGCCTGTGGGAGGGGGATTGCTTTGTTTTTGATCGCCGCGTTGCGGTCCGGCACGGGCTGGAAGTGGGGGAGTTCGTCTCCTGTCATGCCTGCCGCGAGCCGCTGGCGCCGGAAGATCTCAAATCACCCCTATTTGTGAAGGGCGAGAGCTGCCCGCATTGTCACGACATGACAAGCGAGGAACAGCGCGCGCGTTTTGCCGAACGCCAGAAGCAACAGGAATTGGCCGCCGCCCGCGGAACAAAACATCTTGGTGCGCGCTATGAAAACGCGTCGGACGAATGACGCGCGCGCGTCCCATTCTCTACTCCTTTCGCCGTTGCCCCTATGCCATGCGCGCCCGCATGGCACTGGCGGTTAGCGGGATTGATATCGAACATCGCGAGGTTCTGCTTCGCGACAAACCGCCGGCCATGCTGCACGCATCGCCCAAAGGCACGGTGCCGGTTGTGGTCCTGCCGGATGGTCATGTCGTAGATGAAAGCCTCGACATTATGCGCTGGGCGCTGGGCCAGAATGATCCGGAGGACTGGTTGGCGCCGGGGTCGGCGGCGTTCGATCTGATCGCGCGTAGCGATGGCCCGTTCAAACACGATCTCGACCGGTATAAATACCCCAACCGGTATGATAATGTGGATGCCTTGCAACACCGGCAGTCCGGGTCGGAATTTCTGGCGGAACTCGATCAGAAACTGATGGGCCAGGCGCAATTGTTCGGATCACAGATTTCGGTGGCGGACATCGCCATATTTCCGTTTGCACGGCAGTTCGCCAATCATGATCGCGACTGGTTTGATGCGCAGGACTGGCCCCGGCTTCAGGCCTGGCTTGCCGCCCATCTGGCGTCACCTCTGTTCGACACCATCATGAAAAAATACGATATGTGGGTCGATCCGCAACGCGCTGTAGACTGATCACGCTGCGATCACGAATGGCTCGCTCTGTATCACGGGCGATCACATCTCTCCCAAGCGCGATGACGGCAGCGATGAGCATGCTATGTGATGCTTCAATGCCGTGAGTGCAAAGGGACCGATATGCTGATTAAAAATGCGCCATTAGCGGGTGTGACCGAAAATGATGTGACGCCGCAACATCTTTATCTGGATCGCCGCAAGATCATGGCGGCAGGCGGGGCCCTTGCCCTGACCGGCCTGACATCCGCCTGTTCGGCGCAGGAACGGTCTTCGGACACGGCGCCGCGAGCCGCATCCGGCGCGCTGGCCTATTCGGAAACCGGATATCGCATCACGGATGGCGATCTGACGCCGCATGACGCCGTGACCGGTTATAATAATTTCTATGAATTCGGCACCGGCAAAAGCGATCCGGCGCGCTATGCCGGTGCGATGACAACAGATCCCTGGTCGGTCCAGGTCGACGGACATGCGGACCGCACCGGCACATTCGCGGTCGAGGATCTGGTCGATTTCAATGCGCTGGAAGAACGCATTTACCGGCTGCGCTGCGTTGAGGCCTGGTCGATGGTTATCCCATGGATCGGCGTGCCGCTGAGCTCGGTTCTCGAGCGTTTCCGGCCGACATCGGATGCCCGTTATGTGGCGTTTGAAACCTACACCAACCGCAGCGAAATGCGCGGAGTGCGCTTTCCGGTTCTGGACTGGCCGTATCGTGAAGGCTTGCGCATGGATGAAGCCATGCATCCGCTCACCCTTATGGCGGTGGGTCTCTATGGCGAGGTCCTGCCCAACCAGAATGGCGCGCCGATGCGGCTGGTCGTGCCGTGGAAATACGGTTTCAAATCCATCAAATCGATATCGCGGATCAGCTTTGTGTCCGACGAGCCGCAAACCAGCTGGAAACAATCGGCACCGCGCGAGTATGGCTTTTATTCCAACGTCAATCCGGAACGTTCGCATCCGCGCTGGAGCCAGTCGAGCGAACGCATTATCGGCGCCGGGCCATTCGCCCGGCGGGACACACAAATGTTCAACGGGTATGACGAGGTCGCGTCGCTCTATTCCGGTATGGATCTGGACGAGAATTACTAGCGCTCATGGCTCAGCGTTCAGCATTTCTGCGCAGCTTCGCCAAACACTGGCTGAAGCCCGTCACGCTCATCCTGCTCGTCCTGCCTTTCGCATGGATTGCCGGTCAGTGGGTCTTGCTGCTGACCGGATTGGAAAACGATCTCGGATTTGAACCGGTGGCGGCGACGCATCATTTCCTTGGCCAGACGGCCTTGCGGATATTACTGATTTCGCTTGCCGTGACGCCGTTTCGTGACCTCACGCGATGGGCGCCGATCCTGCAGGTGCGGCGGCGCATCGGTCTGGCGGCCTTCTGGTATGCCATCCTGCATTTACTGGCGTATTTCGGAGCAGATCTGTTCTTTTCGCTGCCCGCTTTGTGGGAAGATATTGTCGAGCGAACCTATATCACTTTCGGTATGGCGGCTTTGACTCTGCTCATTCCGCTGGCCGTTACATCGTTCAATTCCATGATCCGCAAGCTGGGGGCCCGGCGCTGGCAGCAATTGCACTGGGCGGTCTATGGGATCGCCATTCTGGCTGTGACACACCATTTCTTTGCGGAAAAAGGCTTGCAGCCCGGCCCGCTAATCCACGCCGGTATTCTTGCTTTGCTGCTTGGCTGGCGGTTCTGGAAACGCTGGTTGCCGGCGCTTCTGGCGCGAAAAGGCCAGACTCCGGCCCGCGCCTAGTCGCAGGTGAGAATTCATGGCCTAATGCCGTCATGAATGTGACACCGCCCCCGATCGAAATGACGCTTGCCGACGCCGAAGTATTGTTTGATCGCCTCGATCCGATCCCCGTGGATTTCATGTTGGGCGAGTGGTGGGGACGCGAAGTATCCACCGGTCACAACATGGATGGCGCGCTGGAACTGGCGCGCTGGTATGGCAAGACCTTCATTGACGAAGAGAATGTTCATCCGCTGGTTCATCTGGACGGGAATGGGCAAAAGTATTTCGCCGACCCGGGCAAGATGCCGATGGGGCCGCGGATGAAAACACCGCGCTATCCGCAATGGCTGTTGCCGGGTCTGCGCTGGGGCATGAAGGCGTACATGCAAACAAGGAAAAGTCGGGCGCGACTGCGGATGACGGCGTATCGCGGCAAGGTTTCGGCGACGATGTGCTATGATCAGCTGCCCATCCACGACGTTTTTCGAAAGCTCGATGACGACAATGTTCTGGGTTTCATGGACATGAAACGTATGAAGCGACCCTATGTGTTTACGCTGACCCGCGAGGGCAAAACGGGTTTCGATTTTTCAACACTCTGATCAATGTCACGCTGTGCTAGCGACAGCTGTGCGAGCGAGTGCTATCCATTCACCAACGACTTTGGGGGAGCCAAAAATGTCATTCAATTTGAAATCCGCACTGGCTGTATCAGGCGCCATATTGCTGGCGGCCTGTTCGCCAAACGAAGATGTTTCCAGCGCCGATGTGGCCGTTGCGACTGAAGGCGAAGGCACGGCGCAAACAGCCATTGAAGAAGCGCAAACCTTCACCGTCATGGTTGGTGGAACGGTGATTGGCGCGATGGACGTCACGCCCGGCGCGGATGGTTATTCAGTGGATTTTGAATTCCGCAATAATGGCCGTGGTCCAACATTGACCGAGACGGTGACGCTCGATGAAAACGGTATGCCGACCAGCTGGGCCATTGAGGGCAATACGACGTTCGGCAATGCCGTTGATGAAAGCTATGACTTCACCGACAGCCAGGCGAGCTGGACGGATGCGACCGGATCCGACGAAGCGGTGATGGATACGACCGGATTTTATGTGCCGCAGAATGCCAGCCCCTATTGGCTGGCGATTGCCGCCCGCGCTCTGATGGAAGATGAAGACGGCATTCTGTCCGCTATTCCCGGCGGCGAATTGCGTATGACGCACATTGATGCGCTGAGCCTTTCCGATGGCGAAGACAGTGTTGATGCGATTGTCTATGCGATGAGCGGCACCAGTTTGAACCCGACCTATTTCATGATGTCCGGTGAGGCCTTCTTCGGATTGATGTCTCCGGGCTTTTCCATGTTGCCTCAGGGATTTGAGGGCGAAGATGCGCGTGTGCGCGGCCTGGCGGCTGAATACGGCGCGCGTCGTTTCGAGGAAATCCAGTCGCGCGTTATCCGGGATTATGATGCGCCGGTTCTGATCCGGAATGTGCATATTTTTGACGCTGAAACCGAGACCCGCAGCGACGCCGCATCGGTATTGGTAGAGGGCAATCGTATCGTCTCCATTGGTGCCGCAGATATGGCGCGCCCGGATAATGCCGTCGAGATTGACGGTGCCCACGGCACACTGCTTCCCGGCCTG
>Ga0316204_10011491_pt1 | contig 11064 bp, 5 predicted proteins | sample 6monrhotite_MG_2_FD_205661 | JGI IMG/M metagenome (GOLD analysis project Ga0316204, IMG submission 205661) | Microbial mat bacterial communities from mineral coupon in-situ incubated in ocean water Damariscotta River, Maine, United States -... | ecosystem: Environmental > Aquatic > Marine >...
TCCCCGGAGATGACTGTCGAGTTCGAGCGCTCCTTCTCGCTCGAGGACACCTACGCGAAGGTGAAGGACGGCGCGGCGATCGAGAGAGAGCGCGAGGTCGGGAGCACCGAGGGTGAGATCTCGATCGAGGTCAACCTGATGGGGCAGCGCGAAGAGCACACGGCGTCCATGTCGAGCGCCCTCGACGGCGCGACCCTCGTCTGCACGCTCGACGAGGAGTCGGGCGAGGTCGCGTTCGCCTTCGAGGGCGACGGCGACGAAGACCTGCTCGCCGAGCTGCTCGAGGACGCCGAGTTCTCGATGCTCCCCCCGAGAGACACCGTGGAGAAGGGCGACAGCTGGATCGTCGACCTGTCGGAGCGCCCGGCCTTCTTCGCGCCCGGCGGACACCTCGCCTGGGAGACCGAGCTCGGGGACGCGACCTACGGGCTGCTCGAGCCGTACCACGTGCTCGCCACGAGCCTGCTCAACCTCTCGGACACGGCGCGTGACGTCGAGGGCGAGCTGGAGGTCACGTGGAGCGAGACCAAGGGTTCGGACGGCGAGCGACTGGCCGTCCTCGACCTCACCCTCGAAGCCGTGCTCGACGCCGACTTCGGCGAGGAGCTGGCGCGCCTCTGCCGCGCCGCCGGGATCCCCGACATCGGCATGGTCGAGACCGCGAGCCTGACGGTCGAAGGCGAGGGCCAGGCGCTCTGGGACCTCGACGCGGGGCACGTCCACTCCATCGAGCTCGACCTGTCGAGCGAGCTGGAGCTCGTGCTCGAGTGGTCCGACGGCTCGTCGACGATCACCGTCGAGGCGTCGCTGTCGGGCGCGACGAAGCGGAGCGTCGAGCGGGAGTAGCCCGGTCCGCCCGCAGCGCTGGGTCGGTGACGGACGCGCCTCGCGGCAGGCTGAGCCCGTCCCCGCGAAGACCCATCAGTGCGGGTCGAGAGCGCGCGCCGGGCGCACGCCGATGAACTCCTCGTAGGCGCCGCGCGTCATCGGCATCAGCTTCGCCGACCTCGCCAGCGTCGCGAGGTCGGCGAAGCTCCCGCCGCGGGTGAATCGGCCCTCCTGCAGGAACACGTCCTGCTCCTCTCGCGGGGTCACGAAGAGGGGATCGACGAGGTAGGGGCGGAGCCGCATGGCGTTCGGCCAATCCGCGTCCTGGCACCACTCACTGAGGTTGCCGTGCACGTTGTACAGCCCGAAGGGGTTCGGGCGGAAGCGGTCCACCCGCGCGTGGATGGCCTCCCCGTCGCTCCAGCTCTCGACGGCCAAGACCGTCGTGCCGTTCTGCATCCCGAACTCGTCCGCGAGGTTGGCGGCCAAGCGGAGCTCCAGCGGATCGTCCCCCGTCCACCAGGCGGTCTGGGTGCCGCCGCGAGCTGCGTACTCCCACTCGGCGCTGGTGGGGAGCCGCAGGCCGAAGCGCTCGCAAGTCGTATTGCACTCGTCCCAGCTGACCATGTTGACGGGGTGCTGGGCCGGGTCCCCGATCCCCTCCGCGCTCATTCTCTTGAGCATGCCTTCATTCTGATCCCGGCTGGGGTTCGTCCCCGTCAGCCGCAGCCACTGGCCCTGGGTCATCTCGTACTTGGAGAGGAAGTACGAGCTGATGAGGACCCGCCGCGGCGGGCTCTCTGACTGGTCGACCGCCTTTGCGGCGCGCGTCTCCGGTCTGGTCTCCGTGGCTGGCTTGGCCTCGATGTCGACGTAGTTCATCACCCCGGGGTCCTGGCTCTGGGCGCCCATCCAGTACTCCCCGCTCCGCAACAGGACCAGCACGATTCCGGTCTCGTCGGTGAGGACCAGGCTTCCCGCCTCGTCTCGCTGCGGTGGATCGCCCGAGGCCAGGTGAGCGAACTCCCAGAGGCCGCTGACCCCGTCTCGACCGAGCGGGACGAGCCCCATCTGCGGCGCGAAGTCCGCTCCCGGGTAGTCCGCCTGCATCGCGGGCAGGAACTCCGCCCACGCCCGCGCGTACTCGCCGCCCGGGGCGAATCCTCGACGCAAATCCTCCGCGAAGGCCTCGCGCTTGCGCACGCCCCAGCCGTGCTTCTCCGAGACCGCGTCCTCGGTGAGGAGGTCCCGGTCGAGCTCCTCCAGCCCCCCGGTCAGTTCGTCGAATTGCTTGCTCCACCACACGTCGTCTCCGTCGGCGTAGCGCCAGACTTGGCGCTGCTCGACCGCGGCCTTCAGATCGAGAAGTTTCTGCTCCGCCCGGTCGGCTCTCCGCTGAACGCCAACGGCCCACTGCTGCCTGCTTTTCGCCTCGAGCTCCGCCAAGCGCTGCTCCAGCAACAAAGCGGGGTAAGTGATCGGCCCCGCCTGCCTCATCGCCACCTCAAGGTCCGAGAGACCCTCCGCCGGAGGGAAGTACTCAACGGGGAAAAGGCGGAAGCGGCGTTCGAGCGGCGCGTCGTCCAGCACCGAGTACAGCGCCTCGAGCGCCAGCTCGGCCTCCTCGTTCTGCCCCAGCAGGTGGTAGCCCCAGGCGACGAGGAGCTCCGCGTCCGCCCGCTGTTCGGGGCCCGCCAGCTCGCGTGCCTTGAGGGCGATCGCCAGCCCGAGCTCGTCCCTGCCCGTCCCGGGCCCCGGCCCTTGCCCCGGCCGCCCGACCCGAATGCGGAGCGTATCTGCAGCGTCGGCGAGCAGCACGCGCGGGTCGTCACCCTCGATCGAGTCGGGGTCCGGGACAGCGGCCGGCTCGCCGTCGAGGATCCAACGGAGCTGGACCTCATACCTCTTCTGCAATCGCTTCCAGTTCAGCAGGGTCTCGTAATCCGGGTGCCGCCAGGCGTCGTTCGCGAGGTCCTCCGCATCGAGGGGCAGCGCGCGGGCGCGCACCCGATCGCGCGAGGCCTCGAACTCGGCCCGCTTCGCGAGGAGAGCCTCGGCCTCACGGACCCACAACTCGTAGGCGCCGAGGTTCGCGGGGTGCGGCGGCCACAGCTCGGGACTGTCGGCGCGCACGAACAGCGCCTCGACGTCCAACAGCGCGGAGAGCTGCTCGCGGTCCTTCAGACGCGCCGCCGCCTCCGCTGCGGACTTAGTCGCCTCCGCTGCGGATTCAGTCGCCTTCTCTGCGGACGCGGTCGCCTCCTCTGCGAACCGGTCGGCGCGAGCGCGGGCGTCGCGCTCTCCGAACGCGAAGAACAGCGAAACGACCAGGCCCGCGGTCAGCGCGAGGAACACCACCAGCGATGCGCCGACCAGGGTCCTGTTGCGGCGCACGAACTTCTTGAGCGTGTAGATGCGGCTCGCGGGCCGCGCCGAGATCGGCTCGTCGTGCAGGTAGTGGCGCAGGTCCGCGGCCAGGGACCCCGCCGACGCGTAGCGTCGCGTCTTGTCCTTCTCCAGCGCGGTCCGGGCGATCGTCTCGACGTCGCCGCGCAGCTGGGTGTTGCTCGTGCTGAGCCGCGGCGGCTCCTCCTCCTGGATGATGCGCAGCGCCTCCGGCAAGGTCCGCCGCGAAACGTCGTAGGGCAGCCGGTTCGCGATCAGCTCGTGCAGCAGCACGCCCAGCGAGTAGACGTCGGAGCGCCCGTCGATCGCGTCCGGGTTCCCCGTCGCCTGCTCCGGGCTCATGTAGGCCAGCGTCCCGAGGATCTGGCCCACGTCCGTCCCCAGCGTCGTCATCTGCACGTCCGAGTCGCTGGCGCGCGCGATGCCGAAGTCGAGGATCTTCGGCTGACCCTCCGCGTCGACCAGGATGTTGTCCGGCTTCAGGTCGCGGTGGATCACGCCATGGCGGTGTGCGTGCTCGATGGCGTCGGCGACCCGCGCGACGAGCTCCAGCCGCTCGCGCAGCGAGAGGTCGCGCGACCGCGCGTACTCGGTCAGCGGCACCCCCTCGACGAGCTCCATCGCGAAGTAGGGCTGCAGCCCGTAGGCCGTCTCGGCGCGACCGGAGTCGTAGATTCGCGCGATGCCCGGGTGCTCGAGGCGTCCGAGGAACTCCCCCTCGTGCTCGAAGCGTCGCAGGGACTGCGGCGAGAAGCTGCCCGGCCGCAGCACCTTGAGGGCCACGGTCCGCTGGAGCTTCTCCTGGCGGGCCTCGTAGACCGTGCCCATGCCTCCCTCGCCCAGCTTGCGCAGCACGCGGTACTCCCCGATGAACTCCGGGGGCGGCGGCTCTCCGGACTCCGCGGCTCGATCGCGCAGCGCGTCGAGTTCGCGACGCAGGGGCGAGTCCGGCTCCTCCTCGACGCCCGTCGAGGGTCGATCGTGTGCGAGCAGCTGCTCGAGCTCCTTGCGCAGCTCGGCGTCCTCCGCGCAGGCCTCCTGCACGAAGGCCTCCCGCGCGGCTCCCTCGAGCGCGCGCGCCTCGAGGAAGAGTCGCTGCAGCCGCTCGTGGCGGGTCCGCGGGTCGTCGGGTGTGCTCATGCTCCCCTCGCCAACCGCGCGCTGAGCCAGGCCCGCGCCATGGCCCAGTCCTCGTCCGCGGTGCGCGGCGAGACGCCGAGGGCCTCGGCCACCTCGGGGATGGTCATGCCGGAGAAGCAGCGACACTCGACGAGGCGCGCCTGGCGCTCGTTCAAGGTCGCGAGGAGAGCGAGGTGCTCCTCCAGGTCGAGGAGATCGACCTCGTCGTGTTCACTGAGCGCGAGCGAGCTGTCGAGCGGCACGCGCTCGCGCTCGCCGCCGCGCTTCAGGGCGCCCTTCGATCGCGCGTGGTCGACCAGGATCCCCCGCATGGCCTTGGCGCAGACCGCCAGGAAGTGCGCCCGGTCCTTCCAGACGGCGTCCTTCTGGTCGACGACCCGCAGGAAGACCTCGTGCACCAGCGCCGTGGGCTGCAGGGTGTGGTTGGCCGGCTGGCTGCGGAAGTAGCTCCCGGCCAGCGCCCGCAGGGGCTCATAGACCACGTCCATCAGGTTCGCCGAGGCCGCAGCGTCACCTGTCCGGACCCGGTAGAGGGTCTTGCGGACGTCTTCTGGGTCGCAATTGGGGTCGTATTCGATGATTTCGGCTCCTGGCCCGGGGGGCACCTTCGAAAGCTTATCTCCCTGTCGGATCCTCGCGTTCACCAATTTCACCGGCCACTCCTCGGGCCTCCTCGCGGCCGCTACGGGCTCCTCGACCCGAAAATCTGCGAACCAGGCTGCGCGCCCGCGACGCGCTTCACGGTCCTGGGGTAGCGACGCGACCGGATCCCGGCGCGCTGCCAACCGCAGACCTCCAGCCCCAGGACCTCTCCGATGCACCGCTCGCTCCGCCCCGCCCTCGCCCTGCTCCTCACCGGCACCGTCACTGCCCTGCTCGCCGGAATCGTCGCCGCCGCCCTCACCTCCGTCGCCCTGGCCGCGTCGGCCCCGGCCCAGCTGATCGAGCGCGTCTCCGTCGATTCGAACGGGCTCGAGGGCAATGCAGCGAGCGTCGCGAGCGTCCTCTCGGCCGACGGTCAGACCCACGCGTTCTCGAGCTACGCGGACAACCTCGTCACGGGCGACACCAACGGGTTCCGGGACGTGTTCGTGCGCGACGCCGCGACCCTCGGGACGGTGCGGGTGAGCCTCTCCTCCACGGGCCTGCAGGCGGACGGTGCGAGCTACTCGCCCTCGCTCTCCGGAGATGGGCGCTTCCTCGCCTTCACGAGCGAGGCCAGCAACCTCGTCCCCGGCGACACGAACGGAGTCGCGGACGTCTTCGTGCACGACCGCGACCCGGACGGGAACGGGATCTTCGACGAAGGCAACGGCGTCAACGTGCGGGTCAGCGTCGACTCCTCCGGACTCGAGGCCGACGGCGCCAGCTACGGCGCCTACAGCCACACGATCTCGAACGACGGCCGCCTGGTCGTCTTCAGGAGCGACGCCACCAACCTCGTCGCAGGCGACGGTAACGGCGTGTCGGACATCTTCGCCCACGACCGGATCAGCGGCGCCACGCGCCGCGTGAGCGTCGACTCCTCGGGCGCGGAAGCGACCCTCGGCAGCTCCCTGGGGACGATCTCGGGCAATGGCGCCGTGGTTGCGTTCCACAGCGACGCGCCCAATCTCGTCCCCGGGGACAACAACGGGGTCACGGACGTGTTCACCCACGACCTCGTCAACAACTTCACGACGCGAGCGAGCGTCGACTCCTCCGGGCTGGAGTTCAGCGGTGCCTGCACGGCCCCCGCGCTGTCCGCGGATGGTGGCGTCATCGCATTCAGGAAGGAGCTGTCCTTCTGGGCTGGGAACACCTTCGACATCTGCGTCCGCGACAGCGCGGCCGGCTCGACCCAGCAGATCACCGGCGCCTACCACGGCTACATCAGCATCTGGTCCCACTACACCGACTGGTTTTGGCGGACTGCGCCGTGCTTTCCGGCTCTGTCAGCCGATGGGAACCGAGTCGCCTACCTGGAGAATGAGGGGTCGGCCCACGCCTACTCCGGGTTTCCTCAGAGCAGCTTCAACGCTGGAGTGACAGCCTCCGTCATGGTGTTCGATCGATCGAGCCAGACCCAGGTCTTCGCGCTCGACTCGACCTCGTGGGCCTTCTCCGACCATGGCTCGGCCTTCTCCTGGGCGCCCTTCTACGCCCCCGCGATGTCCAACAACGGAAGCAGGATCGCCTTCGAGAGCGACTCATCAGAGCTCGTCGCCGGCGACACGAACGGCGCGCGGGATGCCTTCACCGCCGAGGTCACGCCGCCCGCGAACTGCGCGTGGACCCTCTTCTGCTCCTCGACCCCCAACTCCACGGGGGCAGCGGCGAGGATCACGGTCACGGGCAACGGCGCGGTCGCGGCCAACGACTTCGACGTGGTCGTCCAGCCCGTCCCGAACACCTTCGGGATGATCTTCTACTCCGCCGGCAAAGCCGGCAGCGGCTACGGCCTTCCGTTCGGCAACGGCCTGCGCTGCGTGGGCTCGAGCGGCAACCCGATCTTCCGCACCGCCCCCGTCCTGGCCTCCGGCGGGACGCTGACCAAGGCCCTCGACTTCACGACGCTGTCGTCCGCCGGTGCGATCACGGCGGGCTCGACCTGGAACCTGCAGGCCTGGTTCCGCGACCCCGCGGCCGGCGGCGCCCAGTTCGACCTCTCGAACGCCGTCGAGGTCACGTTCCAGTAGCGCCGGGCCGCCCTCGGTCCGCCTGGAAGGGAGTGTCCTCGTTGCACCCACCTGCCCTCTGGACCGGGCGGAACGATGGACCGTGTCTCGGCTGATCCCGGAGAGGAGCCGCTGGACCGGCCCTGTTCGCAGGGAACCAACCGATTCCACCAGTCGCTGGTAGGGTCCGAGTGGGGCCAGCGCAGAGTTCCCAGGGATCGCTGCGCTGCCGAGGCTCGAGCCTCGGTGCACGTGTGGCGGCGGGACCCGACTCGACCCGAGTCCCGCCCGCAAGCGCCCGAAGCCCCATCCCGACCGAACCAGACTGAAGTCCCATGCAACGCACCGTCACCCTCACGATCCTCCTCGCCGCCGCCGCGCTGAGCGCCGCACCTGCCCAGGCGCAGCAGTGGTCCCAGGCGTCCCTCTCGGAGGCGCGCGGAGAGCTGAAGTCCATCACCGTCGGTGACCTCTCCTTCTTCGTCGCAGGGCGCGCGGACACGGCCGCCTCGGATGTCCTCGACATCTACAACGCGCAGACGGACACCTGGACCGTCAGGCACCTGTCCATCCCCCGGCGGGGTGTGGGCGTGGCAGCGGTCGGGAACTACGTCCTCTTCGCCGGCGGGGGGTTCTTCAACCAGGCCCCCACCGCGGTGATCGACGTGTGGGACGTGCAGGCGGGCACCTGGGCGCCCTCCACCAGCCTGTCGCAGGGCCGCGCGGAGCTCGGAGCGACGACCGTCGGCGACAAGGTCCTCTTCGCAGGCGGAATCCTCCCCGGCCAGGTCATGAGCGACCGGGTCGACATCTACGACTCCACGCTCGGCCCGCCGAGCTTCCGCGGTGCCTGGACCCAAGGTCCAGCGCTGAGCGTGCCCCGCTCCTTCATCGCCGCGGAGACCGTCGGGAGCAAGGCCCTGTTCGCCGGAGGCGGCAGCCCATCCACGTCCTACGACACGGTCGACATCTACGACGATGTCTCCGGCCTCTGGAGCGCGGCCACGCTCTCCCAGGCCCGCGGCATCGGGAACAACTCCTCGATCAGCGTCGGCTCCCTCGCGATCTTCGCCGGGGGCTTCCTCGACTCGAATGCGCCGATGAGCAACGTCGTCGACATCTACGACGGCCTGACGGACACGTGGGACGTCGCGCAGCTCTCGGTCGGGCGGTCCGGCGCCGGGATCGCCGCGCTCGGCAACCACGTCTTCATCGCCGGTGGATTGCAGGGAGGTCCGAACCCAGTGTCCTCCGCCGTCGTGGACCGCTACAACGTGGCCACCGGTCGCTGGGACACCATCGCCGACCTGTCGGTGGCGCGTAGCTTCCTGGGGGGCGCGAACGGAGGGAACAAGGCCCTCTTCGCCGGCGGCCTCCTCGGTCAGTTCAGCTCCACCCTCCTGGTCGACATCTACGAGCCCGTCGGCATCAACTACTGCGGCGCCGCGGCGAACTCGAGCGGTGCAGCGGCGTCCATCGACGCAACCGGCAGCGCGAGCCTCGCTGCGAACGACCTCGTGCTGACGGCCTACGACGTGCCGAACACGCCGTTCCTCTTCTTCCACGGGGGCGCGCAGACGCAGCAGCCGTTCGGCGACGGCTACCTGTGCGCGGCAGGCGGCATCGTCCGCATCGGTGCCCCCGCCGTCGCAGCGGGCGGCGTCGCCAAGACGACGGTCAACCTGCCCTCCGCGGGCTTCACCACGCCCGGCACGCGCAACGTCCAGTGCTGGTTCCGTGACGTCGCCGCCGGCGGCGCCGGCTTCAACACCTCGGACGCCGCGGCGATCACGTTCGTGCCGTAAGCGGGCGGGCCCTCACGGGTCGACCGACTGGTGTGGGCGGTGCGAGGGAGACCTCGTGCCGCCCGCTCTCGATTCAGGGGCGAGCGCACCCTGACGCCGGTCCCCGGCCCCTTGCTCGATGGCTGAGACGAGTGGCGGCGTGACGGCCTCGATCGAGGGTCAGGAACCACGAGTTGGGCGGAGCCGGCGAGTCGTCGACTCGCCGGACAGGGTCGGGAGCGAGGCCCCAGGACTCAGCCCTTCCTGCTGGCGAGATTCTCCGATCCCCCTGCGCGCTCCCCCGCTCTTTCTCGGTCTGAAGTGGGGTGGCTAAGTCCGACCTTCGCCAGACCCCTGACTCATCCCCTTCTAGCGCCCCATCGATACGGAGAACGAGGCCATGACCTCTACACGACTCATCAGCCCCAGGCTCTGCTTCAACCTGCTCCTCGTCAGCCCCGCGCTGATCGCGAGCGGCTCCGCCGTGGCTCAGAGCCCGGCCGTATCCACGGCCTCCGGAGGCTCCGTGCCCTACGAGTGCATGGACCGGACTCCCAGTGAGATGATGCGCGAGTACGAGGAGCGCATCGCCAGCGGATCGCTGCCCGATCCGCGCAAGCGCGCCCTGCCCACCCTGCCCGCGATCGCGCCGAGCTCTGCATTCGGATCACAGCAGGGTCTCTCGGGCCCCTCGCCCTGCATGTCCCCGGGACAGATCCTCCTCTTCGAGGACACGGCCGGAGTCCTTGCAGCCCCAAACGGTGTCCTCGACGACCCGACCAAGTACGCCCTCTTCACGGAGATCGCCAACCAGGTCCTGGCGACGCACGGGGACCAGTTCGACTTCGTCAACTTCTGGGTCAACTACGCAACTCCGCCCATCGGTGGGGCGGCAGGGAATTACCTGCCGGTCTCCAACAACGTGAACGGCATCGGCGACGCGTACGGGAACGGCCAACCGACCTACGACCTGCATGCGCAGCTCGGCCTCGCAGGTTCGAGGATCCAGGGCTTCATGCTGTTCACCAAGATCGGCCGCCCCATGTGGGAGGCCGGGGACTCCGGGCAGTACACGGACGGCACGCGCCTCATCATCAACCACGAGTTCCTGCACCGCTTCGGGGTCTTCCTGCCGCCGGTTGCGGGCTTCGACATGCAGGGAACTCAGCCCTGCGGCGCTCCGATCCACTGGAACTGGCGCGTGGACGGACAGAGCTCGTGCATGGGCATCTCCGAGTGGGTCGGCTCGAACCCTGCGACCCTCGCCGGCGGCAACGGGTTCCAGCACCTCGCATTCAACACTGACATTCCCGGCGGCGTGTACAGCTACCCCGACCTGTATCTGATGGGGATGATCTCGGCCGCTGAGCTGGACCAGTTCACCTCGGAGCTGCGCTACATGCCGAGCGCGACGTGCAGCGGCGGGGCCTCGTTCCCCGGGGCGGGCGTACCCTTCACCTCCGCGGACATCATCGCCGCCGCCGGCCCGCGGGCCCCCGACTCCACGGCGTCGCAGAAGAACTTCCGCACCGCCTGGGTCGCACTGCACCTGCCGGGCAGCCCGCCAACGCAGGCCGAGCTCGAGAAGATGGTCGGGATCCTCGAGCAGCAGAGCATCGACTTCAACTACAGCACCCTCGGGCGCGGGACGACGAACCACGCGATCTACCCGACCTGTCCCGACGGCACTGCTTTCTGCGCGGGTGACGGCACCGGCACACCCTGCCCCTGCAACAACGGCGCGCCGGGCGCGGGCTGCGCCAACTCGGCGTCGACCGGAGCCGTCCTGACCGGATACGGAGCCCCCGACACCTCCGGCGACAGCTTCGTGCTCACGGTGACGGACTCCACGCCGGGGACCCCGGGACTCTTGTTCCAGGGCACCAGTGCCCTGGGTGGCGGCGCAGGCGTGCCAGTCGGCAACGGCCTGTTCTGCATCGGCTCGCAGAAGCGGTGGAGCGTCCAGGTCGCCGACGCCACCGGTCAAGCGGCCTATGGCCCGGGGCTGCTCGGCACCGACCCTGCAGCCGTTCCCGGCGCCACCCTGCTCTACCAGTGGTGGTATCGGGACAACGCCGATCCCTGCGGCGGCGGCTTCAACTTCTCCAATGCCTGGAGCGCAACCTGGCAGTAGTCCCTGGCCGATCGAGCGCGTGAGTCAGGCTCGGACTCCGGTCCGAGCCTGACCTGCGTCTCGGGCGCTACGGGGAGCGCTGGCAGCGCGGTCTCGCACCGCGCTGTGGTCCGGC
>Ga0316204_10011492_pt1 | contig 11064 bp, 11 predicted proteins | sample 6monrhotite_MG_2_FD_205661 | JGI IMG/M metagenome (GOLD analysis project Ga0316204, IMG submission 205661) | Microbial mat bacterial communities from mineral coupon in-situ incubated in ocean water Damariscotta River, Maine, United States -... | ecosystem: Environmental > Aquatic > Marine >...
CCAAATTCACGCCAATCGCCGCCAGAACGCCGCTTGAATATCGCTTGGTCAGTCCTTCAACACGAAGGACGGTGTTGTCGGATCGGCTTTCGCTCAAACCTCTTCCAGATCAATGTCGAGAATGGTGATCTCGAAAGAGAAGCTGGTTTCGCCTTCATCGACGATTTTCTGAACCACGCCCAGACATTCCTTGTCCTTATAAATCTCGGCGCACTCGTCGGCACGCTGGCGGCGTTGAACCAGAAGTTCCGGGTTCAATTTGGTCTGCAAATATGTCTGGAGTTTTGCGGCGTCTTCGCCGGTCACGAATGTGGACACGATATCATTATTCCCTGATGTGTGATTCTGCGCGCGACCATAGCCCGCGCGCCTGCCAAGGCAAGCCCCGGCTCATATATCGGCGCCCAAAACCTGATCCATGGTTCGGGCCGGTTCGTTGCAGGGGCCACCAACCGGCTTTGCCGGCACGCCGGCGACCGTGCAGTGTGCCGGCACGTCCTTGAGGACGACTGAACCGGCGGCAATGCGGGCTTCCTCGCCAATCCGGATATTGCCCAGGACCTTCGCGCCCGCCCCGATCAGCACGCCATTTGCGATCTTCGGGTGACGATCAATCCCGGATTTGCCGGTGCCACCCAATGTGACCGAATGCAGCATGGAAACATTGTCACCGACGACGGCGGTCTCGCCGATCACCACGCTGGTCGCGTGGTCAATCATGATCCCCTGCCCCAGTCTGGCCGCCGGATGAATATCGAGGCCAAATCGCTCCGAAATCCGGCTTTGCAGGTGAAAGGCAAATGTCTCGCGGCCCTCGCCCCACAACCAGTGCGCAATGCGATACCCCTGTAGCGCCAGATAGCCCTTGAAATAGAGGAAGGGCTGCATGAGCGACCGGCAGGCCGGATCGCGTTCCTCGATAGCTACAATGTCTGCCGCGGCTTTTGCCGCGATCGACGGATCAGCCGCGATGGCTTCTTCGACGACATCGCGCGCCAGCATGGCGTCAAGCTGGGCATCGGCCAGCTTGGAGGCCAGCCGATAGGCCAGCGCATCTTCAAAGCGCTCATGACGCAAAATTGCCGCGTTGAGAAAACTGCCGAGGATCGGTTCTTCCGCGGCCGCCTGTGCCGCCGCCACGCGCAGGCGCGACCAGACCGCATCTGATCCGGCTTTCAACTGAGTTGCGCTTTCTGCGGGCATTTCACCCTCCCTGTTCCAGCATGGCTCTGGCGAGATCCGTGTCGATCAAACCGCTTTGGGCCATATAGTGCGCCTTGAGCAGCATCGCTATTGTCGGCAGGTCACGCAACTCGCCTGACATCACAAGTTCGAGCGCTTCGCGGAAATGGATTTGTTTCAAGGCAATGTCTTCCGCTCCCTCCAGCGCCTGATCACCTTGGGTCAAATCCCAGGCGAGATAGCCAAATGCCTGTTCGTCGGTCAGCGAATTGGACACTTCTGCCTGCAGAATTTCCTGCCAATGGCCCGCCGACAGCCCGGTTTCTTCTCTCAGCTCGCGTATCGCGCCCTCCAATGGCGGATCGGTTTTCGGACTGCCGCCTTCGGGAATTTCCCAACTGTAGTTATCCAGTGCGAAACGGGGCTGGCCCACCAGCATGATCGAGCCATCCGCAAAGACGGGCAGAATGAGAGCCGCGTAGGATTTCGGCGACATGACTGCATAGGTTCCCGGCGCCCCATCAGGGCGTTTGCCCAAGTGGGTGGTGACCGTCATCCACGCGTTTTCAAAAACCGTTTGGCTGGTCTCGATGGTCCATCCGCCGCGTTGTGTCATATCAGGCTCCCGCTATAAGCGAGCCTTGGCCTATTCTGCCGCATGCATCAAGGAACCGCGCTTCACGCGCTGCTTCAACCTGCGGTGAAAATCGTGCCGCTTCTTCTGGCCTTTCGCCAGTACGACGAAGGCCGCCGGTGCAAAGACAAGGGCCAGAATGGCAGACCCGGCCACACCGCCCGCCACGGCCGATGCAAACGGAAGCCAGAACGGATCGCCGGACAGGATCAACGGGACAAAGCCTCCAATCGTTGTCAGCGTGGTCGAGATGATGTGCCGGGTCGCATCCACGACAGTGTCCTGCATGGCCACCATGTCCAGCGCGCGCGCCGCCGGATTGGCCCGCAAGGCCGAGAGAACCACAATTGTGCCGTTGATCGACAGCCCCACCAGCCCCATCGAACCGACAATGGCGTTGAAGCCCAAAGGCGTGCCGAACAACCAGACACCAAACAAGGCCAGGCCGACGGACAGGAAGCCGGTCACAAAGACGACGCCAGCAAATCGAAATGAATTGAATGCGAGCACAACCGACCCGATCATCAGGATGAGCAGCGGACCGGCAGTGCCGAACAGATCGCCCATGGCATCGCCGCGGGCTTCATCTTCCCCGCCAATCTGCAGTGTGTAGCCCGCCGGCAGGTGCAAGCCAGCAACGTCCAGGCGCGCCAGAAAATCCTCCAGCACCGGGGCTGGCAGGCTGTAGGGTTCAAGATAGGCGAAAATCGGGTTCATTCGCTCGCCATCCTGCCTGCGGATGCTGGCAATTTCCGGCGACAGGCTGATACTGCCCAGCGCCGAAACCGGTGCCGACAGGATACCGCTATCTGGCCGGGTCAGAAGCGGCGCGGAGGCCAGATCACTGACACTGGCGCGCCGGTCTGCGGCGGCCATCACGCGCACCGGCAATTCCTCCACGCCTTCCAGAATACTGCCGCCGGCCACGCCGTCAAAATCCGAGCGAAGGCGATTGGCGAGATCCTCAAGGCGAATGCCGGCCAGTTCTGCCGAGGCTTCATCGACATTGACGCGCGCAACCGGCTCGCCCATGCGCATGCCCGCGACGGATGTTGTGACACCCGGTGTTTGCGACAGAATCTGGCGCAATTCATCGCCCAACGCATCAAGCGTGGCCAAATCGGGGCCGAAAATTTTCAACTCAATCGGCGCAGCGGTCGGCGGACCTTGTTCAAACGGCAGCGTCAGGAATCGGGCTTGCGGAAATGCCGCGATCATATCTTGCTGCAGGCGGGGCAGGATTTCGTGCGTCGCCGCTGCCGACGTGGTGCGCACCCAGCCAGCCGCCAGATACGGAGCCGAACTTTCATTGCCCATCACATTGTAATAGGTGCGCGGCGGACTTTCACCCAGCGTCCATCCGACATCCAGCACGCCGTCATAGCCTTGCAGCAATTCGGTCGCCCGCACCACTTGCTGTCGCGTTTGCTCGATCGAGGTGTTGGCCGGCAAAATCATTTCGACCTGAAACATATCCCGGTCGGTCGGCGGAAAGAACTGCATGGGCAGGGTCGTTGCGGCGGCAAAGCCCGCCACGGGGAGGATGGCCCCGCCCACAAGACCGACCCAGGGGCGGGTCGTCACGGCATGCAGAATGCCGCGATAGAAATATTCCAGCGGCTTGAACCGCAAGCCGTCCCGAAGAAAGGAGTGCCGCCCGTCGGCATAATTATTGTGGTCAAACCAGCCGGCAAACGCCGGCACAACCGTCATCGCCAGAATGAAAGAAGCCACGACGGCGAAAATTACCGACACGCCAATCATGCCAATGAATTCGCCAGCGGCTCCGGGCATGAGCGCAATCGGTGCGAAAGCGAACACCGTGGTCAATGTTGACGCCAGAAGCGGTCCGAAGAGATGTTTGAGTGAATGATTGATTGCATCGAGCGGCGGCAGGCCCTTGGCGCGGCGCAACTGGTATTCATCGACCACAACAATGGCGTTATCGATCAGCAATCCCAGCGCCACAACGAGGCCGGTGACTGACATCTGGTGCAACGGTTCGTCATACACACGGATCAGGAACAGGACGAACAGCACGGTCAATGGCAGGGCCGAGCCGACGATCAACGCAGCGCGCCACCCCATAAGAAGAAACAGCACTGCAAATACGATCAACGCCGAGTATCCAAGATTAACCGACAGGCCGTTCAATCGGGATTCAACGTAATCAGACTGCGAAAAAACGACCTCGACCTGGATGCCCGGGTTTTCTGCGGCAAAGTCGGCGATGACGGCGCGCGCCGTCTCGGTCCATTGATCAACCCGCAATTCTGCCTGCAGATAGCCCGCGACGAAGACGCTGCGCTCATTGTTGAAAAAAGCCATCGCCGATGCAGGCGTTCGAATGCCGCGTTCAATTGCGGCAATGTCGCCAAGGCGAACAAAGTCACCGTTTTCTATTTCAGCGACCGGCACGGTGCGGATGCGATCCAGCGTTTCGAATTCGCCGCGAATCTCGACGTTCAAGTTTGTATTTTCACCGCGCAATTCACCGGCCGGTGTCTTCGCGTCCGCCTGTGCAACCCGGTTCGCCAGATCATTTATAGTCAGGCCCAGTGCCGCCAGCGCGTCAGGGTCGGCGAGGATGCGAATCTCCTCGTTGGCGTCCCCGAAGATGCGCGTCTGGTCGGTGCCAGGCAGATTGCGAAGCACATCCTCCAAATCGCTGGCAAGACGTGACAGGATCGCAAGGTTCGGCTCTCCATCCATCGACCAGGACAGGGCCACAACCAAAGTCGCAGCGCCGAGATAACTGCGTTGAACATCCGGTGAACCAGCGCCCGCTGGCAGGACCGGTCTGACGGCATCGACCTGCTCGCGAATCTGGGTCCAGGCCTGATCAACTGCGGTTGGGTTCAGATCGTCGCGGATATTGATGTTGATCAGTGAGACACCTGACCGGGACGTCGAAACCACTTCATCGACTTCCGGCAATTCCCGAATCGAATCCTCGATCGGATCCGTAATCAGCGCTTCGACGCGCTCTGCCGATGCGCCCGGAAATGGCGTGACAATCACGCCGAAACGTTCGGTAAGGCTGGGATCTTCCTGGCGTCCCAGGGTGAACAGCGCGCCAATACCGGCAATCGTCAACAGAATGACGGCCAGAAGCGAAAGACGTGAATAGCGATAAAACAGCGTGGCCATATGGCTATTCCCCGACCGGCGACACGCTTTGACCCGCCGTTATGCGCTGGAGGCCGGACGCTACAATCCGTTCACCCTCATTCACCGCACCGCGTACAAAGGCCCGGTCGACTTCAACGCGCAGTGTCTCGACAACCCGTGGCTCTGTCTTCCATCCATTTGTTTCATCATGGACGAGCGCCTGCACAGACCACAAACCCCGGCGGCCTTCTGTCAAAGCGGTGGTCGGCACCCAGAAGCCACGTTCGATGATATCTGTTTGCAGCTGTAGCCGAGCGACTTCGCCAGCTCGCGCCTGACCGGACACCACGTCGAAAATGGCAGATACCGTGCGTGACCGCACATCAACAACGCCCGTCGACCGCCGAAACCGGGCCGTGACGCCACCGCTATCGGTCGTGAAGGCGTAGATGTCGCCCTCCTCCAGGGTTGATGCGGCCGCGATCGACAATCCTATTCGAATTTCCAGCGACTGGTTTTCAACCAGACGCAGAACAGGACTGCCGGGCGCGGCAATGGCGCCTTCGTCAGACAGCCTTGCGGTGACGACGCCATCAAACGGGGCCGTAATTTCCGACAATACCAGTTGCGCTCTCAAGGCATTGGCCTGAGCCGCTGCTGCTGCGCGCCGCGCCTGCGCCGCCGTCGTATTCGATGCAATCTCATCGAGACGTTGTTGCGATATGTGACCGCGCTCAAGCAGCGTGCGCTGACGGTCTTCCGTGGCCCGGGCAATCGCCAGCTGGGCATCTGCTTCGTGGGTTTGGGCATCAGCCGCAGCAATTTGCGCACGCAGAGCACTGGTGTCCAAAAGCGCGAGCGTATCGCCTGCGGCGACGAGATCTCCGACATCGACCGCAACGTCAACAATACGTCCGCCGCGTTCAAACCCGAGATCGCTTTCCCGACGCGCAGCAATGAGGCCGGGATAGGCTTCGCTGATCGTTGCATCATTGAGGTATTCCACCGCCAGCACAGGCACAGGAATGGCGCCGGGCTGTTCCAGCCGCACATCGGCATTCGCTGCTCGCATCGTTGATACCAGCACCACGATTATGCCCACACCCATGGCGGCGACTATCACGGCGAATCCCGAGCCAATGCTCTGCAGTCGTTGTTTCAATGCACGCATAAGAAGCGCCCTCGCGATTTTCTCGTCGAGGCATTACATAGCGAAACGAATATCGTTTGAAAAGTGAACAGTGTTCACTTTTTGCATATCAGCTATGCATCAAGCATCGAGACCGCGAATAATCATGTCGGTGTGAAAGTCGATCACGGCATCCCGAGTTACGTGCCCAGAACCGGGCAAGCCATGAGGAAATTCCTCAACAGACGCCATCAGCATCGCCAGGCCGTGCACGCTCGCCCAGACGCTTTTGGAAGCGACAAGCGGATCCATGTCACGGAAGATGCCCTTCTCGATACCCGCGCATATCATGTCGCAAAGCTGCTTTTCGGCATGAAAGGCATAACTGGTTTCGTCCGGCACGCTGTCTTTGTTGAAAAAGGAAAAGGCCATCACATAGTGGCGCGGCTCTTCCATGGCAGTTTCGATATAGGCGCGGCCGCAGCGCGCGCACAACACGTGCTCATCACCGCCTTCAGCCGCCGCAACATGCATGCGCTTGATCAGGCGCTCGAAGAATAATTCGCGCATTTCGGCGAAAAGCGCTTCTTTTGAATCGAAGTATTTGTAGATGGCCGCCGGAGAGTAATCGATGGCCTCCGCCAGGCGGCGCATGGATATTCCCTGCTCCCCGTCTTTGGTGAACAAATCCTCGGCTGCCTCGATAATGGCATCGCGGACTTTCAGCCGACGGCGTTCGGCGGGCGTGAGCTCATCTGTTTTGACGTCAGCGGTCATGTTTTTTCCAATGAATTCCCAAAGCGCAGTTCTGGTGCTGCGTTCCCACCCCATATAAGGTCGCAATTCCCGAAACGTCAAAAAACCGCAACAGGACAAATTTGATGAGCGCTTCGCAATCGTCTGACTCGCCACCGGAATTTCCGTCGCAAGGAGAGCGTGTCGCCTCGCACCACAAAAGCGCCAATGCGCTACGCCTCCTGGTTCGCAGACGGTCAACTGCCGCGATTGCGATGAGCGAACCGGGTCCGTCTCCGGATGAGATCGATATGCTGCTCGGCATAGCGGCGAGGGTGCCGGACCATGGCAAGATGACGCCCTGGCGCTTCGTCCTGTTCCAGGGCGAGGAGCGCGGAAATTTCGGACAAATTCTGGCTAAAATCTGGGCCGGCGAAAACGAGGCAGACTCGGCACGGCTTGAAATGGAGCAAAACCGGTTTTTACGGGCGCCGCTTGTTATCGCCGTCATTTCAAATGTACTGGAAAAGCACGCCATTCCGGAATGGGAACAAATCCTGTCGGCCGGCGCCGCCTGTCAAAATCTGCTGCTCGGCGCTCAAGCCATGGGGTATGCCAGCCAATGGCTGACCGAATGGTATGCCTATCACCCCTATGTAAAAGACGCGCTCGGATTGCGGTCCGGCGAGCGAGTGGCGGGATTCATCCATATCGGCTCCGCCAGCGAAGATCCGGTCGAGCGGGTCCGTCCAGACGCAGATATCGGTGTGTGGAAGGGTTAACCGCGGCCGCGATAAGGCGCGACGCCCTGATCCGGCACCCAGACACCCGCCGGCGCATCGCCGGTCTGGAAGAAAATATCAATCGGAATACCGCCGCGCGGATACCAGTACCCGCCAATGCGCAGCCATTTTGGCGATAATTCGCTGACCAGACGCTGTGCGATCATCGTCGTGCAGGCTTCGTGAAAAGCGCCGTGATTGCGGAATGCCGTCAGATAGAGTTTCAACGACTTTGATTCAACGATCCATTTTTCCGGCGCATAATCGATCACGATGTGTGCGAAATCCGGCTGGCCGGTCACCGGGCAGAGCGAGGTGAATTCCGGACAGGTAAAGCGGATCAGATAGTCGACATCGCAGGGGTTTTCGACGCGCTCGATCTGCGCCTCGTCCGGCGACGCTGCCACCGGGCCTTCACCGCCCAGCATTTCCAGTTTTTCGTATCGTGTATCGCTCATAGGCGTTTCCCTAGTCAGGACATCACTTTTTTGCAAGCGAAGCATGTCCGGCATGGTCAGGCGGAGAATTGCGGGTTATGAGGGCGCAAATTCGAAAAGTCACGGCCCTGTGGCCGGTAGATTCAGGAGCTGGTTTGATGCGTATTGGTGTGCCACGTGAAATCAAGGTTCGTGAAAACCGGGTCGGCCTGACGCCCGACGGTGCTGCAGAACTCGTACGTGCGGGTCATGACGTTTTCGTCCAGACCGATGCTGGCGCCAATATCGGTTTTACCGATGCCATGTATGAAGCGGTCGGCGCGAAAATTCTGCCTGACGCTGCCGCGGTCTTCGACAAGGCCGAGATGATCGTGAAGGTCAAGGAACCGCAACCTTCAGAAACCGCAATGCTGACGAAAGACCATGTGCTGTTTACCTATCTGCATCTGGCACCCGACCCGGTGCAGACAGAAGGTTTGCGCAAATCCGGCTGTATCGCGATCGCATATGAGACCGTGACTGATAGCGATAATCGTCTACCTCTGTTGAAACCAATGTCTGAGGTTGCGGGCCGGATGTCCGTTCAAGTGGGCGCGCACTGTCTGGAAATGCGTCAGGGAGGTCGCGGCATGCTGCTGGGCGGAATTCCGGGTGTGATGCCCGCGAAAGTCGTCATCCTGGGCGGCGGCGTCGCTGGTACCCATGCCGCTGAAATGGCGGTCGGCGCGCGCGCGGATGTAACGATTTTTGATCGCTCAATGAAGCGTCTGGCCGAGCTCGACACGCAATTTGCCGGCACCGCAAAAACCGCCTTCTCCACGCCTGCCGCGGTTGAGGCTGCATGCATGGAAGCCGATCTTGTTATCGGTGCTGTGTTGATCCCGGGCGCGGCGGCGCCAAAGCTGGTGACGCGCAAAATGCTCAGCAAAATGAAAGACGGCGCGGTTCTGGTCGATATTGCCATTGATCAGGGCGGATGTTTTGAAACGTCCAAGGCGACGACCCACGATGATCCGATCTATGTGGTTGACCGCGTTGTGCATTATTGCGTTGCGAATATGCCGGGCGCCGTTGCCCGCACGTCCACAATGGGCCTGACGAATGCGACCCTGCCCTTCATGATGGCACTGGCCAATAAGGGCGCGAAGAAGGCGCTCAATGATGATCCGCATCTGGCCCGCGGCCTGAATGTGGCGCATGGCGAGGTGGCCTATGAGCCGGTCGCACGCGATCTCGGTCTGCCTTATGTGAAGCCGGAGTGGCTGACGAGCATCTAGCGCGCAAGTCCGCGCGGGCGATGGCCCGGCACAGCCGGGCCTCGAACCCCGCACTAGCTGCAAATACGCGCCTTGGCGGCTTCATACTCGGTGACCAGGCGGTCGATATAGGCCGCGGCAGGCGCGATTTCCTTGACCGCGCCAATGCCCTGGCCCGAACCCCAGATGTCTTTCCAGGCCTTGGCCGAATCCGAGCCAAAATTCATCGCTGATGGATCGCTTTCGGGTAGATCATCCGGATTGAGCCCGGCATTGCGAATCGAGCCTTTGAGGTAGTTGCCGTGCACACCGGTAAACAGGCTGGAATAGACGATGTCGTCGGATTCGCCATCAACGATCGCTCGTTTGTAATCCTCGGAGGCGCGCGCTTCCTCGGTGGCGATGAAGGCCGAGCCGATATAGCCAAAGTCTGCGCCCATAGCCTCGGCGGCGAGAACCGCCGCACCGTTGGCAATAGAGCCTGACAGCGCCAGCGGGCCGTCAAAGAATTCGCGGATCTCCTGGATCAGGGCGAAAGGTGATTTCACGCCGGCATGGCCGCCGGCTCCCGCACACACGGCAATCAGACCATCGGCGCCTTTTTCCAACGCTTTTTTCGCGAAGGTGACATTGATGATGTCGTGCATCGTCTTGCCGCCCCAGCTATGCACCGCCTCATTCAGTTCGACGCGCGCACCAAGCGAGGTGATGACCAGCGGCACCTTGTATTTTGCACAGGTTTCCAGATCGGCTTCCAGGCGATCATTCGAGCGGTGCACGATCTGGTTCACCGCATAGGGCGCAGCGGGATTATCGGGATTGGCGGTGTTATAGCTGTCCAGCTCGGAGGTAATCTCGTCCAGCCATTCATCGAGCTGGCTCTGCGGGCGCGCATTCAATGCCGGGAAAGAGCCGATAATGCCGGCCTTGCATTGTGCAATAACCAGTTTGGGGTTGGAAATGATGAAAAGCGGCGCGCCGATAACCGGCACGCGCAAATTCGGCGCGATTGCAGATGCGTTGGACATTGAAGCTCCCGATCCCCTCCCCGGCTACACCGCCAGGGAAATCCATTGTGTTCGGCGAGAGATTAAGGTGCCGCGCGAAACCGGTCTAGTTCGCGTGGACGTCAACTTGCGGCCTAGACCGGCGGCGCATCGGCGTGCGCCCACATATAAAGCGCCAGATAGGAACGATGCGGCGCGAAATGCTGTGCGGTGCGAACGGTTTTCCGACGTTTCGACGTCAGGCGTTCCAGCGTTTTGCGGGCCGCGACATCGCCGTCCGGCCAGATGTCGGGCTCGCCAAAATAAAACATATTCATCATGTCGGCTGTCCACTGGCCGACGCCCCAGATGGCGGTGATATGAGTGGCACGATCCGCGGCGGTCATCTGGCGCAAATGATCGTCGTTCAATTCACTGCGACGCGCGAGATCGGCGATGGCGCAAACGGTTTTGGTTTTCGCACCGGAGAGGCCACAGGATCGAAGCAGATCGGTATTTGTCTCGCAGAAATGCTCGGCGAGCGCCTTGCCGTCCGCACTCGCTTCCACACGGCCCCAAATCGTCTTCGCGGCTTTGACCGAGAGTTGCTGGCCGGTAATCGCCCGGCAAAGATAATCAGCAAATGGCAGATCGGCGCGCGACGACAGCTCGATAGGCCCGGCGCGGGTGATGGCGGACGCCAGCTCCGGGCTGAGTTCGCTGGCAGTGTCGACAAAACGGGCATGAATCGCGCGATGGGGCATTGCCGGAGCCTAATGGCTTCTGATCCCAGCGTCATCCTTCGACCTCGC
>Ga0316204_10011495_pt1 | contig 11063 bp, 10 predicted proteins | sample 6monrhotite_MG_2_FD_205661 | JGI IMG/M metagenome (GOLD analysis project Ga0316204, IMG submission 205661) | Microbial mat bacterial communities from mineral coupon in-situ incubated in ocean water Damariscotta River, Maine, United States -... | ecosystem: Environmental > Aquatic > Marine >...
CAACCCTCCCACTCGCCACAAGCAGCAGCTCAACAAGCCAATGCTTGAACCTAGAGTCCTCAATTAACCGCTCACGCTGGAGGGTAACTAGCGGTTATTTGAACACTTAAAGTCGATTCATATTGTCACCCCGTAGGTGAGTTCCGCTACGAGCTGGGGATTCTAGGTTGAAAGCGCTTGCCACTCTGCTATCCTCATGTATAGATAGAAAGGATCAAGACAACCAAGGATGATGACATATGGAAAGGAATTCCGGATTCACACTAAACGAGCTATTAATATCTCTAGCCATTGCAGCTAGCCTCATTGCACTGGCGGCACCCAGCTTTGCTACCCTGTTACAAAATAACCGCCTCATCACCCTGAGCAATGAAATAATCGCCACCCTAAACTACACCCGCAGCGAGGCGATTCGGCGCGGCCAGCGGGTCACACTCTGCAAAGGCACTATAGAAGATGGCTGCGATGAATCAACCCAAGGCTGGGAACAGGGCTGGCTGGTATTTGTCGACCAGAATAACAACGGCCTATATGAAGATACCGAAGAAACACTGCTGCGAACCCGCCATCCTCTTGACGAGACACTGCAAATCAACGCCAATGGCCAACTTAAATACCACATCTCCTTTTTAGGTAACGGTTTTTCACGCACCGCCAGTGGCGCGCTCCCTCTCGGCACCCTGGCCATCTGCGACCAACGGGGCAACGATGAGGCTCGCTCCATTACTATCAACCGTAGCGGCCGCGCCAGAGTAGAGCCACAAGCCACCCTTTGTTGAGATCCCCCCGCATTAAACAGTTGCTGAAATACGTCATTAGCGCATTTCAACAACGGTTAAAGCCCACCAACAACATGCCGACACCACTGTGAATAAACAGCATATTAACCACTCGTCGCGTATTTCATACCGTTCGTAAGCAAAATACTGATTTTTAATTCATACAGGCCTATAACATAACCATGAAAAAAGAAATCGGATTTACATTAGTTGAATTGATGGTCACCTTATCCCTCGCGGCTATCGTGATATCGGTTGCCATACCCAGCTTCAACACCATGATTCAAAATAATCGGCTGATCTCTCAAACCAACCAATTGGTCGCCAGCCTCAATCATGCCCGCAGCGAGGCGATTGGGCGGGGCAATACCGTAACGATCTGCAGCAGTAGCGATCAAATCACTTGCGGTGGCGCATGGGACACAGGGTGGATCACCTTTGTCGATATAAATGCCAATGGAGCCTTTGATAATGCTACAGACACGCTGCTCAAGGTAAATCAAGGCACGGAAGGCAACAACACCCTAAATGGTACGGCAAATACTGGCAGTATAAGCTACCTCAGCACCGGTTTTACCAACCTCGCGGCCAACGCCAGCTTCTCACTCTGTGATACCCGTGGAAGCAGTTATGGGCATCAAGTTTCCCTCAGTACCGTTGGCCGACTCAGCAGCTCCACAGCCCCAGTTAGCTGTACCCCTTAATCAGGAGAACCGTGGAATGATAAATCAACGCCCAAAACAATGCGGCTTCTCCATGATTGAGGTACTGGTTACCGTATTGGTCCTATCTATTGGCCTACTAGGCATCTCTGCGCTGCAACTGAATGGATTGAAACAAAATCAAAACGCTTTACAGCTTACCGAAGCAACCTTCCTCGCCTATGGAATAGTTGACAGAATGCGCGCCAATCAGACGAATGCAGCCGACTATAATATTGGCCTCGATGCTGGTGCGGCACAAGGCTCCGTATCAGGAGATGATTTGATGGCATGGAAAACAAACCTAGAGACAAAATTACCCGCAGGAAAAGGCAGTATAGAAACCGTTGGCACTCTCTTCCTCATCACCGTGCAATGGGACGACTCCAAAGGTGAGTTTGACCCAGTGCAGTATCAACTTGAGACTCAACTATGAATACGCCAAACGCATTACCACCCTATACACAGCGCGGCATGACCCTTGTCGAAATCATGATCGCCATCACCATTGGCCTAATTTTAACCGCCGGGGTGGTCCAGCTATTTATCGGTAACAAAACCACCTACACCCTAACGGAAGGGCAAGCTCGAATACAAGAGAATGCCCGCTTTGCCACCGCCATCCTTAGCCGTGATCTACGTATGGCAGGATACATGGGCTGTGGTAACAGCGCCATGCAAGGAGATGGCTCTGGTACACCATTAATCTATGTTAACAATCTCGTCGCAGAACCAGACCCCAACATCAATTTTGACCTCAGTGCCACCGTCAACGGCATTGAAAATGCCGCCTCGGGCGTACTCACATCAATTATCCCTGGTACTGACACCATAACTATCCGTCGAGCCTCGGAAAGCTCTGCCCAACTAACTGGCAATATGACATCGAACAACGCAAACATCCAAATAGAAGAAAACTCTGGCGGCTGGGAAAAAGACGATATCCTCTTTGTAACCGATTGCACAAATGCAGATATTTTTAAGGCGACCACCGTTTCTTCTGGTGCAGGAAAAACCACGATTGCCCATGCCGCAGGCAATATTAGTAACAAATTAAGCAGACCTTACGGTCCCGAAGCCATGCTAATGAGCTTCATCTCCAACACTTATTTCGTTGCAGATACGGGTCGAACCAACCAAAACAACGAGGCGATCCACTCCCTCTACTACATAGATACAAGCAATATCCCGGTTGAACTGATTGAAGGGGTCAGTGATATGCAGCTCACCTATGGGGAGAATACCGATAGTGATTTCCCCCCAACAGCAGATACCTACGTTAATGCTGATAATGTTACCAACTGGGCCAATGTCATCAGTATTCGTGTCGCGCTATTAATTGATTCAATTGAAAATGTTACCGATCAAAAACAGAGCTATACCTTCGAAGGTGAAGAGATCACCGCCGATGATAGACGACTACGCCGCAACTTCACTACCACCATAGCCCTGCGCAACCGCACCCCATAGGAGGCCGACCATGAATAATATTTCAAATCAACGCGGTGCAACGCTGATCATAGCTTTGGTTATTTTAGTGTTAATGACGATGCTCAGCATAACAGGCATGCAGACAACAATCCTTGAAGAGAAAATGGCTGGCAACATGGCCGATAACAATGCCGCACTGCAGAGCGCTGAAGCGGCCCTAAGAGAAGCCGAAGTCCAATTTACTCCCCTACAGTTTGCCCCAATCCCCATCTCTAGCTGCGGAGCACCGCCCTGCCAGCTATGGGAACTCGGTCAAGCGGGCAACCTTACCTTAAAAGATAACGCATGGTGGAGTGCAAATGGCCATGAATTTGGTGACATCGGTGTACAAGAGTTCACCCGTGCCAGTGAAGACCCTCGCTACATCGCCGAGCATTTCTCTGATGTCAAAGACGACTATGCCAGCGGCCTTGACGCTGGCAGCGGAAAAACAATGTATCGCCTTACCGCGCGAGGCAAGGGCTCTTCAGATAATGCCGAGGTGATCCTGCAATCCTCTTACAGCAAACGCTATAACTAGCCCAGTTGATCTGGCACCGCACAAGATTTTTATGGAGATCATGCCATGAGTAAAAAAACAGCGTCCTTCACCCAATCAATACACAAAATCGTGCTAAGCGGGTTTGTCGCCCTATTGATAAGCACGCCCGCTAGCTTCACCATCGCGGCCGACCTCAGCGACGTACCGCTATTTGTGTCGGTCAACGTCCCCTCAAATGTTTTTTTCGAGCTGGATAACTCCGGTTCTATGGATTGGGAAATCCTCACCACTAAGCATTGGCATGCCTGCGCCTATGACAGTAATTACCCCGGTGGAGGCGAGGGTAGCTTTGAGTGTGGTTGGGAAGTAGACAATGGATTGTGGCATGGGCATCACGATGGCCATCGTCATTATGAATATATATTCAACAACAGCGACAGCTCTTATACCAGCCAATGCACAGGCGCTAATAATGGCACATCACTGAGTCGATGCGACACCAACATCAACAACACCCCCTATCAAAATGACTGGCGCATACTCAGCTCAGATATGAACGTTATGTACTACAACCCAGCACTAAATTATGAGCCCTGGGATGGCGCCTGCTCCATCGACGGCGGAAAATGTACTGATGCCGACTTCACCAGCGCCCTTAGCAACCCCAGAGAAGGTTCCGATGGCCATACCGTTACCACAGACCTAACAGGATTTGTCTACGAAGTGTGGCTAGACGATAAAGGCTTCCTTGACGATAGGCCACAGCGAGGTACCGAACTCAACATAGGAGAGGAAGCCAATGGCAGGATAGATTTATGGGATAGTCATACAAAATACACCGTCAATGCCGACTCAATTACTGTCGAGAGAATTAGCTATGCCCCTGATGCCACTGGCCTCAACCGCACAGTTGCAGTTCCAGATATGGAGAATCCCGCCGTGTTAGATGGCACAACGTGCTATACCGAACTAGATATTCCTGGGGATGATAAAGCATGTTTAACTGTCGCGGACGCAAAAGCAAATATCGCAAACTGGTACCAATTCGCCCGCAAACGCGCCTTTGTTGCCAAGGGCGCCATTGCCAAGGTGGTTAAAGGCAACCCTAATTTCCGCTATGGCCTACAAATGATCAGCCAAGACGACATCATGACCAGAATGCCCTTGAAAAACACCACCGACTACGAGAGCCATAACAAAACATTGCTAGAAAATTTATTCGATTATACCTGGGTCAGTAATGGCACCCGTTTGCGTCAAGGGTTAGAAAATGCTGGGCAATACTACGATGCCACCGACTCAGACTACGCACCAACCGGCACAGAAGAAAATCCCATTATCCATCATTGCCAAAAGTGTTTCACCATCCTGATCACAGATGGCTATTGGAACGGCGATGCCCCCGGTGTCGGAGATAGTGATGGTGATGGCATCTCCAACACCCTTGCCGATGTCGCAAAGTATTACTACGACAAAGACTTAGATGAGGACTTTGATAATGTAGTACCAGATGATGACTTTGATACCAACAAAAAACAGCACATGGTCACCTTCACCGTTGCGTTTGGCGTGGAGGGCAACCTAGTAGATACCGACGAAAAGCCTGACGGTTGGCCCAATCCTCCACTCAGTGAAAGCGGTAACTGGGGTGACCCAACCGCCTGCTCCGGCTGCCCAGAAAAAATCGATGACATGTGGCATGCCGCATTCAATAGCAAAGGTGGGTTTATTTCAGCAAAAAACCCCCAAGACCTCGTCGATAGCCTGGAAAAAACATTAAAAAACATAAAGTTACGAACCGCATCCGCCTCCCCGGTCGCACTCAGCGCCGGCAGCATCGGCAACGATACCAAAATCTTTCAAGCTCAATTCGACAGCATCGACTGGCACGGGGAGTTATATGCAAAAGCATTAGACATCAATGGGGATATTCTTGCTGAAGAGTGGAAGGCCAGTGATCAACTTCCTGACCATGGTGAGCGCACTATACTTAGCCACAATGGTGCTGATCCGATAAACTTTGAATGGAGCAACTGTACAAATACAACCACCCCACTAAGCGATACACAACAATTAGCACTTAACACCAACATTGATGGTAACAACGATGGAAAAGGCTGTGAGCGCCTCAACTATCTACGGGGAGATACCAGTAACGAGGATAACGAGGATGATCCTTTCCGTAGTCGTCCAAATGGGGTACTAGGCGATATTATTAACTCCCAACCCATCTACGTCGGCCAGCCCAATTTCCGCTACCCAGATAGTATTGAGCCAACGACCCTAGAGTCACCACTGAAGTTATACTCAACATTCAAACAAACTCCACGCCCCCACATGATTTATGTCGGTGCTAATGATGGCATGCTCCATGGCTTTTTAGCCTCTGATGGTGTTGAAAAAGTCGCCTATGTTCCCAGCATGGTCTACGACAACCTCAGTGCGCTCACCTCACCCGACTACAGACATAAATATTATGTAGATGGCACACCCACTGTGGGCGACGCCTATATCAATGGCGCCTGGAGCACCGTACTGGTTAGCGGACTGAATAAAGGGGGGAAAGGCATCTTTGCATTGGATGTCACCAATCCAAGCAGCTTTGGCACCAGTTCGGTGTTATGGGAGTTCACTGATCCCGATTATCCCGATGACCTTGGTTATACCTACGGCCGCCCAAATATAGGCAAGATGAATGATTCTGCTGGTAGCTGGGCAGCCGTTTTCGGTAATGGCTACGGTAGCGCAAACGGTGAAGCAATACTCTATATCGTTGACCTAGCAACAGGCGCCGAGCTAGCAAAAATCAAAACGGGTGTGACAGGTGATAATGGCCTTTCAACCCCCACACTACTGGATACCAATGGTGATAATCTAATCGATACCGTTTACGCCGGTGACTTGAAAGGTAATCTTTGGAAATTTGATGTCAGCAACAAACTCACATCCAAGTGGGAAGTTGCGTTTAAACAAGGCAACACCCTCAAGCCACTCTTTACCGCCGAAAGTCCTACAGGCTCAGTACCACAACCCATCACCACTCGCCCTAATATCGCTCTTGGGCCAAACGGGACGGATTGGATGATTATCTTTGGTACTGGCCGCTACCTTGGCAGCACCGACACCCTTGACACCAATAAACAGACAGTATATGGCATTATAGATGAAGGCGTTGCCGTAGAAGGGCGCACGGATTTGCTACAACAAACCATTCTCTCGTCAGAGAATAATCTACGCACAAGCACTAATCACCCTCTCGAAGATAGTCACAAAGGGTGGTCTATGGATCTCGATGATCTTGGTGAAAGGATGGTCAATAATATGGTATTGCGTCGTGATCGTCTGATTTTTGTCACTACCATCCCAGAACTGGAAGCCTGTAATGGGGGTGGCAGCAGCTGGTTTATGGAGATATCACCCAGCACAGGCAGCCGTCTATCGTACCCGCCCTATGACATCAATGGTGATGGAGAGATCGATGGTAACGACCTTGTGAACGGCATCCCCCCCACAGGAAAAGGCATTACAAGTGGTGATCCGGATACATCTTCCGATACCGGCCTTGCTACAACACCGACAGTCGGTATGTGTGGTGGCAAAGAGTGTAAATTCACCAGTACCACGACTGGGGCAATTGATATGCTTATCAATGATCCCCCCTTCAATATAGGACGACAATCTTGGCGACAATTGAAATAACTCATTGCAAAAGTAGGAGCAAGCAATCATGAGACAGTATATAAAACAGTTGCTAATCACGCTGCTAGTGAGCGGGCTCTGCTTTAGCAGCCTTGCTCAAGCAGCAGAGAGGGAAGGGGTAATCCGAGGGTTGGACTTAAAGAACAATAAGGTCAATATCGGTGTGGCCAGTTACCCCTTGTCACCTACGTTGCGCATCCGTAATTTAGCGGGTGGCGGCAGCAGTCTTAGTACACTGGCGCTTCAGCAGCATGTAAGAATTATAACCAATAAAAAAGGGGTAATAACAGATATTTGGATATACCCCTCCCAACCGGAAAAGCGCTGGCGCCTAGGCTATGGCTTAAAGGACCGTGATCAATAACAGCATAACCATTGACTATTTGGGATCAATTATGAATATTCGCCCACAAACAGGCTTTACACTGATAGAGCTAGTGATTACCGTCGGGATCATTGGCATCATCGCCGCCGTGGCTCTTCCGTCTTATAATGAATATGTACTCAATAGTAAGCGTACAGAAGGAACATCCTGGCTACTCACCACAGCCCAGTTGCTAGAACGCTGTTCCAATTTAAACGGCGCCTACAACCACCCAAACTGTGAGGCTGGCCCTATCCTGACTGAAAATGAACTCTACAATATTACCATTGTGTCAGCAGCCAATACCTTCATCCTCACGGCCACCCCAACCTTTGTAGACATCGAATGTGGCAATCTGGGTTTAAATCAAACCGATACAAAAACAGTATCAGTCATCGTCACACCCATTGAAAATTGCTGGTAAATTTTACCAAGCCCGTGATAGCGGGCTCAAACCTGTTGCAGCTCCTTAGGAATAGGGAATTCCACTGTTTCAGGTTGGCCGCCATCATTTTCTACCGATGTGGCACCCAGGATTTTAAGGCGATCAATCACCGCTTGCACCAATACTTCAGGGGCTGATGCACCAGCGGTCACCCCAATACGTTGCTTAGCTGATAGCCACTCGGGAATAATTTCACTGGCGTTATCAATCAAATAAGCCGGGGTATCATTACGTTCAGCAACCTCACGCAGGCGATTCGAGTTAGAGCTATTTGGGGAGCCGACCACCAGCACTAAGTCGCAATGTTGCGCCAACCGTTTAACCGCATCTTGACGGTTTTGGGTGGCATAACAGATATCATCCTTTTTAGGCCCCTGAATATTAGGAAAATGGTGGCGTAACGCGTCAATCACCACACCCGCATCGTCCATCGAGAGGGTGGTCTGGGTCACAAACGAAAGATTATTCGCATCCGCAACGTCAAGATTGGCAACATCCTCCGGCGTCTCCACTAGATACATATGCCCTGCACCTTTGTACTGTCCCATCGTACCTTCCACCTCGGGGTGGCCTGCGTGACCTATCAGTACCACATCACGCTTATCCTTGGCGTAACGCATCACTTCCAAGTGCACCTTAGTCACCAAGGGACATGTAGCATCCAGCACCCTCAGGCCTCGCTCTTCTGCCGCTTTACGCACCGCTTGAGAGACCCCATGGGCAGAGAAGATCACCAGATTATCATCCGGTACCTGATCCACCTCTTGAACAAATATCGCCCCCTTTTCCTTCAAACTTTCAACCACAAAGCGGTTATGCACCACCTCATGCCGGACATAGGTGGGCGCACCATATATTTCCAGTGCTTTCTCAACAATTTCAATCGCGCGATCCACTCCGGCGCAAAAGCCGCGGGGGTTGGCTAGGATGACTTTCATTATTTATTATCCATTAATCTACTGGGCTGCAAGCAACCCATTCAAATTACTTAGCCTTGGAGGCATTATCTTTAGGCTGGCAAAAAAAACTGTGCCAGATCAACAAGCCCGCGCCGATGACAATCGAGATATCTGCAACATTAAAGGCTGGCCAATGGTAATCCTGATAATAAAAATCAAGAAAATCGACCACGTAGCCATGCATCACACGATCCAGCACATTGCCGAGCGCACCACCAAGCACACTCGCCAACGCGATAGCTTGTAGCTTTTCATGGCTAGGCAGGCGTTTTAGCCACACCAAAATCACACCACTCACCACCACCGCTATCACGGTAAAAAACCAGCGCTGCCAACCGCCAGCATCGGCCAAAAAGCTAAACGCAGCACCGCTGTTATGAGCCAGCGTGATATTAAAAAAAGAGGTGATCGGCACCGCCTCATACAGAGACAGCGCGCTGGAAGCCCACAGTTTAGTGAAAAAATCCAAAATAAAGATTAGCCCAGTAAGCCATAACCATTTAAGCATGTTGACGCTGCTCTCCATCACCCAGTACATTTTCGACACAGCGGCCACACAACCCAGGATGTTCGATATGACTCCCCACATCCTCTCGGTGATGCCAGCAGCGTTCACATTTCGCATGTTCAGAGGCCACCGCGGCAATCCATAGCTCATCCCCTCCCTCCAGTGTTACGTGGGTAGCGTTACTTGGGATGACCTCGGTGGTATGAATGCGTGCATAGGAGGTGATCAGCGCAAAGCGCAATTCATCATCCAGCATAGCCAAGCGATCATAAATTTCACGACCACAGTAAAGATCCACCTCGGCATCCAGCGAAGAGCCAATCACCTTAGATTCCCGTAGTGGCTCCAGCACCTTGCTCACCGCCTCACGTACCTCAATGACTTGATTCCAAAATCCCGTATTCATCGCCTGCGCACCCGTCTCAGGCAGCGGGTACCACTGCTCCAGAAACACACTCTCGCCTCGCTTGCCCGGAATGTGCTGGTGAATCTCTTCAGCGGTAAAGCTTAAAATAGGGGCTAACCAACGTGATAGCGCCTCCACCACATGATAGAGCGCCGTTTGACAGCTACGGCGTGCAATAGAGTCAGCCTTGGTGGTGTACTGACGATCCTTCACTACATCCAAATAGAAGGAACCCATATCGACCGAACAAAAATTATGCACCTTTTGATAGATATGGTGGAATTCATAGCTCTCGTAAGCCGCCTGTACCTCAGCTTGTAACTGCACAGTACGCTCAATCACCCAACGATCCAGAGCAATCATCTCAGACGGGGCTAGCAAATCCTTTTCAGGGTCAAAGCCACTCAGATTCGCCAGCAAGAAACGCGAGGTGTTACGGATGCGACGGTAGGCATCTGAGGTGCGCTTAAGGATTTCATCGGAGACCGTCATCTCGCCCCGGTAATCAGTCGCCGCCACCCATAGGCGCAGCACATCCGCCCCAAGATTATTAACCACCTTTTGCGGTGCCATCACGTTGCCCTTGGATTTGGACATCTTTTGCCCTTTGGCATCCACGGTGAAGCCATGGGTCAGTACTGATTTGTATGGCGCTTGGCCATTGATCGCCACTGAGGTCAACAATGACGACTGGAACCAACCACGATGCTGGTCTGACCCTTCTAAATAGAGATCAGCCGGATAAGCTAACGCCTCACGGCGCTTCAATACCCCATGATGCGTCACACCAGAATCAAACCATACATCTAAGGTATCACTCACTTTGTCGTAATCGGCCGCCTCGTCACCTAACAGCTCGCTCGCATCCAAATCAAACCAAGCATCAATACCTTGTTGCTCAACCCGTTGGGCTACTTGCTCAATCAATTCAGATGTTTTCGGGTGCAGGGCTTGGGTCTCTTTATGCACAAACAGCGCAATCGGCACGCCCCAGGTGCGCTGGCGAGAGATACACCAATCGGGACGATTATTCATCATCCCTTCGATACGCGCCTGGCCCCACTCGGGTAGCCACTGGGTTTTTTTGATTTCAGCTTGAGCGGTATCACGCAGCCCATTCTGCTGCATGCTGATAAACCATTGCGGTGTCGCACGAAAAATAATAGGCGTTTTATGACGCCAGCAGTGAGGGTAACTATGCCTCAGTGCCGCCGCACGCATCAGCGTGCC
>Ga0316204_10011496_pt1 | contig 11062 bp, 9 predicted proteins | sample 6monrhotite_MG_2_FD_205661 | JGI IMG/M metagenome (GOLD analysis project Ga0316204, IMG submission 205661) | Microbial mat bacterial communities from mineral coupon in-situ incubated in ocean water Damariscotta River, Maine, United States -... | ecosystem: Environmental > Aquatic > Marine >...
GCGATCCTAGAACGTTTTGAAGGAGAACGAAAAGTATTTTTAAGCCAAATATTTCGCCAAGCTCACCAGGCTAAAACTTGGTTTGATATTGACCTTGAACAAGCAGCCCAGGCAATTGGCAGTGACCGGGGGCGTATCATCCGTGCACTCGACTACTTAGGAGAACAGCAATTATTGGAGGTAAAAACCTCAGGCATCCGCAATCCCTATCGATGCCTAAAAATACCCAGCGATATTGATGATTTAGCCCAACAGCTTTACCGTCGCACACAGCAACGTGAACAGAGTGAACTTAAACGCCTACAACAAGTATTAACGCTAGCTACGCTACAGGCGTGTCAGGTCAATGCCCTTGCAAGCCACTTTGGAGACCCTCTGCCACACCCCTGCGGCAACTGTAGCGGATGCTTGCAAACAAATAGTTGCACACCCATTGAACACATTCAGAGTAATATTGACCAACACATGTGGGCGCAAGTAGAAACACTACAACAAAAGCAAACTCTGCTTTCTGAGCCACACACCCTTAGCCGCTTTCTCTGTGGTATCAACTCACCACAATTAACACGGGCAAAACTAAGCAAGCATCCACTCTTCGGTAAGCTACAACAGGTACCTTTCAGAACCGTACTAGAGTATGCTCAACGACAGGCTCACCAAGCTGTCCTATAATGTAATAACCAACACTGTTACGGTACTACTGATGTTTAAACGTTTTTTTCTAGCTCTACTACTCGCAACCCTCACGACACCTCTGCTTGCCTCAGCGCCAGTGGCACTAGAGCCACTGCCTCAGCATACACTCTCCACTCAACTGATCACTCAGTTCATTGGCGAATATCACTACAAAAAAAGCACGCTAAACGACCAGCAATCCAAAGAGATCTTGAACAACTACATTGAGACTCTAGATCCTAACCGTAGCTTTTTCACGCAAAAAGACATCGATGTCTTTCTGCGCTACCAAACCTCACTGGATGACGCGCTACTTAAAGGTGATATGTCACCCGCCTTCAGCATTTATCAGCGCTATAATCAACGACGTATTGAACGCGCTGATTACGCCCTTGAGCGACTCAAGCAGGCATTCGACTTCGATATTGATGAAAATATGACACTCGACCGCACTGAAGCGGATTGGGCCAGTGACAAAACTGCATTAGATGAAATTTGGCGTAAACGCGTCAAAAATGATGTTCTCAATCTTACTCTTGCCAAAAAAGAGCCGGAAGAGATCAAAAAAACCCTTAGCAAGCGCTACCAGCGCATCAAAACCCATGTAACCCAAACCCATGCGGAAGATGCCTACGAGTATTTCATCAATGCCTACCTGAGAAGTATTGAACCTCATACCAGCTACTTCTCACCAAGAAGTTCTGAAAATTTCAAAATCAACATGAGCCTCTCACTGGAAGGCATTGGTGCGGTATTAAGCACTGAAGATGAGATGACCATGGTACAACGCATTATTCCTGGTGGCCCTGCTGACCTAAGCGAGCAACTTCATGCCAAAGATCGTATTACCGCTGTCGCCCAAGGTGCAGAGGGTGAAATGGAAGATGTCGTCGGCTGGCGCCTGGATGATGTTGTACAGCTGATCCGCGGCCCTAAAGACAGCGTAGTACGCCTACAACTTCTACCTCAAGAGAGTGGCCTGGATGGCCCAGGCAAAGTCATCACTCTGGTACGTAATAAAATAAAGTTAGAAGAGCAACAAGCTAAAAAATCGATCATAGAACTGCCTGGTGAGCACGGCAAGCGCATCGGCGTCATTACCATCCCCACCTTCTATATGGACTTTGAAGGCTATCAGCGTGGTGATGACGACTATAAAAGCACCACCCGCGACACCCTGGTATTAATCAACGAATTACAACAAGAGGATATTGATGGCTTAGTGATTGATCTACGCAATAATGGGGGTGGCTCTCTGCCTGAAGCGGTATCACTAACGGGCTTATTCATCAAACAAGGTCCCGTGGTTCAAATTCGCGACAATGAAGGAAAGATTAAGTCCAATGACGATGCCGATAAGCTTATTGCCTATAATGGCCCATTATCCGTCTTGGTCAACCGCTACAGCGCTTCGGCTTCCGAGATATTTGCCGGAGCAATACAAGACTATGGCCGCGGTATCGTTGTCGGCGAGTCCACCTACGGCAAAGGTACCGTACAGACCATTGTTAACCTCAATCGTTATGTACGTGCCGACGACCTTAACTTGGGCCAATTAAAACTCACTATGGCGCAATTTTTCCGTGTTAATGGTGACAGCACTCAACACCGTGGCGTCGTACCCGACATTCTCTACCCCACTGCAGAGCAAGATGCCAAGCAGGGAGAACGTGCATTGGATAATGCCCTCCCCTGGGCCAATATCAATCCAGCCAAATTCACCCCCTATCTCCAAGCACTACCACTCTCAATGGAAATTACTGAGCAGCACCAGCAGCGTGTAGTCAAGGACAGTGGATTTAAATTTCTTCTCGCACAGGCAGAACAACGCCATGTAATGGAAGAGAGAAAGAGTGTCACCCTGCTTAAAGATAAACGTAAAACAGAACGTGAAGCGTTAGAAGATAGTCACGAGCAACGCCTCAACAACTTCCGAATATCCCAGGGACTCGCGCCACAATCTAAAAGTGAAAAGCCCGATGAGGAATTGAGTAAAGAGCATGATGATAACAAAGAGAATGACAGCACTCTCAAAGCATTAGAAATGGTAGAACTTCGCGAGGCTGCAACCATCTTGAGTGACATCATACAAATGAAACAGAACAACAACATTAGCAAGCTGGAGAGCAAATCCATCCGCCAGCAGCATTAAAAACCACAGTTACCCTTCAAGGTTTTATAGATGGCTGCTTTTTACACGCAAAAATATTGAGTAAATATCCCTAGATAGGGTAAATAATCAATTTTCCAGGGCACCCTTTAGCTTATAACTAAATGCCCGATGTATACCCATAACGTGTATCTTTGCGTGGCGCGCCCCCTTGGGTATCAATCTAATAAACAGGCAGATCCTGCCTACGTTCAAAAAGATAGGTAATTAAAGATGAACCTACACGAATATCAAGCCAAAGCGCTGTTCGCCCAATACGGTGTAATGGTCCCCAATAACACCGTGGTAAACAGCTTAGATGAAGCACATGCAGCGCTAGACAGTATTACTACCCAGCCCTGGGTAATAAAAGCCCAAGTCCACGCAGGAGGTAGAGGCAAAGCAGGTGGCGTTAAACTCACCAGTGACCGCAATGAAGCGTTGGAAATTATCGAGAGCATGCTAGGCTCCCGTCTGGTGACTTATCAAACCACCGCAAAAGGGCAACCCATTAACCAAGTGCTGGTTGAAGAACCGAGCAAAATTGCCCGAGAGCTTTATCTTGGTGCTGTGTTAGACCGTGCCTCACGCCGCGTCACCTTCATGGCCTCCACCGAAGGTGGCGTTGAAATTGAAAAGGTCGCCTCTGAAACACCCGACAAGATTCTAAAGGCCGCTGTTGATCCACTGGTTGGCCTACAAGCCTACCAAGTTCGAGACCTCGCCTTTGCCTTAGGTTTGGCTGGTGATCAGATCAAACAATTCGGCAAAATCATCATGGGTCTAGCAAAAATATTTGAAGAGAAAGATCTAAGCTTGCTGGAAATCAATCCGTTGGTGGTCACCGAAGAGGGCAACCTACTTTGCCTAGACGGCAAAGTAAACATCGATGACTCTGCCCTCTATCGTCAACCAGACATTAAAGCACTGCGAGATGAAAGCCAGGAAGATGCCCGTGAAGTACGTGCAGCGGAGTGGGACCTTAACTACATCTCTCTGGATGGCACCATCGGCTGTATGGTCAACGGTGCGGGCCTGGCAATGGCAACGATGGATTTAATCAAGCTACATGGTGGTGATCCCGCCAACTTCCTCGATGTCGGTGGTACTGCGACTAAAGAGCGTGTAGCCGAAGCTTTCAAAATCATTCTTTCTGATGACAAAGTTAACGGCATTTTGGTCAACATCTTCGGTGGCATCGTACGTTGCGATATCATCGCCGAAGGTATCATTGCAGCCGTTGAAGAGGTGCATGTAACAGTACCTGTCGTGGTTCGTCTAGCGGGCAACAATGCACACCGCGGTAGTGAATTATTAAGTGAAAGTGGTCTAAACATTATCGCTGCGGAAGATCTCGACTCAGCAGCACAAAAAATTGTAGCCGCGGTAGGAGCATAACAGTGAGCATATTGATCGATAAAAACACTAAGGTTATCTGTCAGGGCTTCACTGGCAAACAAGGCACCTTTCACTCAGAACAAGCCATTACCTACGGTACAAAAATGGTCGGCGGAGTTACACCAGGCAAAGGTGGCACTGAACACCTGGGACTACCCGTTTTCAACACCGTAAAAGATGCGGTGCGCGACACTGGAGCCACCGCATCCGTCATCTATGTTCCCGCGCCCTTCTGTCTGGATGCCATCCTAGAAGCCGTTGATGGTGGCATTGAGCTGATCGTCTGCATTACCGAAGGCATACCCGCTCGTGACATGCTCAAAGCCAGCATGGTCGTCAAAGCTGCTGGTGCACGGCTGATTGGCCCTAACTGCCCTGGCGTTATCACCCCTGGTGAATGCAAAATCGGCATTATGCCCGGTGATATTCACCTACCAGGCAAAGTAGGCATCGTTTCGCGTTCAGGTACCCTCACCTATGAAGCCGTTGCGCAAACTACGGCCATTGGCTACGGTCAAAGCACCTGTGTTGGCATCGGTGGAGACCCGATACCTGGCACTACGTTCATTGATTGTTTGGAGATGTTCCAGAACGACCCCCAGACTGAGGCTATCATCATGGTGGGTGAAATTGGTGGCAGTGCTGAGGAAGAAGCGGCGGAATACATCAAAAACAACGTCACCAAACCAGTTGTCGCTTACATTGCAGGTGCAACAGCGCCAAAAGGTAAACGCATGGGTCATGCTGGTGCCATTATCGCAGGCGGTAAAGGTACAGCAGATGAAAAGTTTGCCGCCTTAGAGGCTGCTGGCGTCGCGACTGCCCACTCACCTGCCGAGATGGGGAGTACACTAAAGAAGTTAGTAGAGGGTTAGTATTCTAAATTCGGCAGACTCCTAGTAAAAAAATGGGGCGGATAACAAACTATCCGCCCCACTCTGTTACTACCCAGCATCCGCTGGGCAATACATTTATAAGAATCTTTAAAATCAATCGTTGTTATGCATTCCTAACACCGCATTATCCGCAGCCGAAGATTTTTTCTTTTTAGCCATATCACTGCGTCGCTGTTCTAACGCTTGTAAATAGTCCGGCGTTATATCACCCGTAACATACTCACCGTTAAAACAGGAAGTATCGAAGTTTTCGATATCGGGATTGCCTTGACGAACCGATTCAATCATATCCTCGATATCCTGATACACCAACCAATCAGCACCAATCTCTTTGCAGATCTCATCATCAGTACGCCCATAACCAATTAGCTCATTAACATTAGGCATATCAATACCATAAACATTGGCATGGCGCACGGGTGGTGCAGCGGAGGCAAAATAAACCTTACGGGCTCCCGCTTCTCGGGCCATTTGAATAATCTGTTTAGACGTTGTTCCCCGCACAATGGAATCATCCACCAACAGCACTACTTTGTCCTTAAACTCTAGATCAATCGCATTGAGTTTTTGACGCACGGACTTAGCTCGCTGGCTCTGGCCCGGCATAATAAAGGTGCGGCCAATGTAGCGGTTTTTAATAAACCCCTCGCGGTACTTAATGCCCATTTTATTAGCCAATTGTAATGCGGTAGTACGACTGGTATCTGGAATAGGGATAACCACATCAATATCGTGATCAGGCAGCACTTGCATGATCTTGTCACCCAATAGATCACCCATACGCAAACGGGCCTTGTAGACGGAAATACCATCAATAATAGAGTCCGGGCGCGCAAAATAGACATGCTCAAAAATACAAGGTGAATATTGAGGACTACGCGCGCACTGCTTGTTATACAGCTGCCCTTCCAGACTCATAAAGACGGCTTCACCAGGCTCTAAATCACGAATTAATTCAAAATCGAGTGCATCGACGGCAACGCTCTCTGAAGCGATGATATATTCCACACCATCCTCAGTTTTACGCTGACCAAAGACAGCAGGACGAATACCTGACGGATCACGAAAACCCACAATTCCGTAATTTGGAATCACCGCGACAGCAGCATAGCCGCCCTTACAGCGCCGATGAACGCCTGCAACCGCTTCAAAAACATCATTATGATCAATGGTCAATTTGCCTTGACGTTGTAGCTCGTGGGCAAAGACATTCAACAAAATCTCAGAATCAGAACTAGTATTGATATGACGCAGATCTTCACGAAAAATATCGTCTTTTAACTGATCAGCATTGGTCAAATTGCCGTTATGAGCCAACGCAATACCATAGGGGGAATTCACATAAAAGGGCTGCGCTTCCGCACTCGAAGAGCTACCAGCCGTTGGATAGCGTACATGACCAATGCCCATATTCCCCATCAGTCGTTGCATATGACGAGTATGGAAAACATCCCGAACTAAGCCATTAGATTTGCGTAGATTAAAATGCCCTTCTTCACAGGTAACCATGCCTGCCGCATCCTGCCCACGGTGTTGTAACACCGTCAGTCCATCATAAATCAATTGGTTGACATTGCCTTTACCGACAATCCCGATAATACCGCACATAGGTAGACCTCGTTTACAGAGCTTAAAACGTAATAACTATTTATAGTGGATGTATTGGGCAATCTCACTAGGAAGATAGGCTTTAGACAATAACACTAGTTGTTCAAAATATCTTAGCAAGAGTGACTCTTGCCACCATGGCTCTTCTGGAAGCGTCGTCATACTAGCCAACACCACCAATACGGCGATCACTAAAACACCCCGAAGAACACCAAAAATCACACCAATCATGCGATCAGTACTACTCAATCCAGTAACTTTAATCAGCTTCCCAACAAAAAAGTTGAGAATAGCAACCGCAAATAATATAGAGACAAACAGCAGCACAAAAGCGACAATCAAGCGCAGTGAAGGCGTTGAAATCACCCCTTCTAGCAGCTGTGATGCCGGTTGCGATAAATAAATACCCGCGGCGAAAGCAGCAAACCACCCCGCCAGCGAAATCGATTCGCGGATAAAACCACGAATCAAGCTAAAAGCAGCGGAGATGCCCACTACTACCAATATTGCTATATCAATCCAGATCATAAACCTGTACGCGCAGCCTTTGCCGTCTCAACGAAGTGGCGCATTCTACCACTCATCGACTATGGTTACATCAACGATGCCGCATCACCAAGCCATCTAACTTCATTTCATCCATGAGCTCACCCTTCACCCTCTGAGCCTTCTCCTGATTAATCTCTGGTCCAACGCGGACGCGGAAGACCACCTTACTCCCTTCAGCTCTCTCTACAAACGCGCTATAACCTTTGTTACGTAATTTATCTCGTAAGCCAAACGCATTGAGTTCACTAGAGAAACTACCGACTTGCACCACCCAGCCAGAGACAGCCACCGTACTCGCTGGCTCAACTTGTGTCGTCTGCTTTTCGACTACAGGCGCGACCTGTTTTTTATCGGCCACAGCGGGCACAACAACCTGCTGATGGTCAGATAAATTTTCCTTAACCTGCTCACTCGGTTCATCAGTTGCCGACTCATCCAATACCTCGATTTGAGCTGGTTCTATCACTTGTCGCTGAATAGTCTCCTCAGGCACAGATATATCTTTAATCTCCAAAGGAATTATTTCAGTCTTTACTAAATAACCCGGCTTTTCTGGAATATTACTGCCACTGATCTCGCGCTCACCACTTTCACTGAGGATCATCGGCAAAATAATCACCGCAATCGAAACCAGAATGATGCCACCGACTATGCGTTGTTTGATGCGATTATGTTCCATGGCTGCTGCTCATCCTGTTTTAAGGTTAAGTTTTTCATCTCTTTCATCACTGCGGCAATAGTAAAAAAGGAGCCAAACACCACTATTTGATCAGCAGGCCCAGATTCTGCTATCGCCTGTCGGTATGCGCTCGCGATCGAGTTTCCACAAGAAACCTCGGTAACACCTTGTGCCGTCAACAAAGAGAGTAGCTGCTCTTTACTTGCCGCACGGGGCATATCCAAATCGCCAATATACCAATGATCAATCACTGCCTGAATAATATCGATAACACCCGCGATATCCTTATCTTCCATCATTGCGAATACCGCGCGAGTGCGCCCAAGGCAACTCATTTCTTGCAAATTAGCCTTAAGCTGCTTTACCGCATGGGGATTATGTCCCACATCGAGAATTTGTCGTAGTGGCGTTGAGAAAATTTGAAAGCGGCCCATAACTTGAGCCTGTAAAAGACCACTGCGCACAGCCGCTTGACTGACTGAAAGCGATGCCTTAAGACACTCCAGCGCCATTAGCACCCCCGCAGCATTCTGCTGTTGGTAGGCACCACGCATCGTAGGCATGGGCAATGCTTCCCGCTGGCTGTGTTGCCCTTGCCAGCGCCAACCAGAGTCAATGGTTTGATAGGTAAAATCGCGTCCAAAACAGAATAGCGGCGTATTCAAACTCTCGGCATGCTGCACAAGCGAGTGTGGTGGCTCATCGGCACAAAACACAGCGGGACGCTCCGCGCGCATGATACCCGCTTTCTCAAAACCGATGCTCTCTAGGTCATGACCTAGCCACTCTTGATGATCAATGCCAATATTAGTGATCAGCGCCACGTCCGGATCAATAATGTTTACCGCATCCAGACGACCGCCAAGCCCCACCTCCAACACAATGACATCAAGATCGCTGCGATTAAAGATATCCAACGCAGCCAAAGTACCAAACTCAAAATAGCTTAGTGAAACCTCACCACGGGCTTGATCTACCCGTTCAAAAGCATCACAAAGGGTCTGATCATCTACCTCTACGCCATTTAATACAATTCGCTCGTTGTAGCGTAATAAATGCGGTGAAGTGTAGCTACCTACTCGATAGCCAGCAGCTCGCAAAATCCCATCCAACATCGCCACGGATGAGCCTTTACCATTAGTTCCTGCCACAGTGATAACCTGATGTATCGGCGTTTCGACAGAAAGCCGATGATAAACCTCAGCTATGCGCTCAAGGCCCAGGTCAATCTCACTGGGATGCAACTGTTCCTGCCAGGCTAACCATTGATCAAGGGTATCAAATCCCATGGAGTCGTGGCCCATGCCTAGCCTATCTATTGCTCAGTATTGAGAGTGAGTTAGAGAGGCGGTCACGTAGCTGATGACGATGAATAATCATATCCAACGCGCCATGTTCCAACAGAAACTCACTACGCTGGAAACCCTCAGGAAGCGTCTGACGTACTGTTTGCTCAATCACTCGGGGGCCAGCAAAACCGATTAAGGCCTTAGGCTCTGCCACATTTAAATCACCCAACATAGCAAAACTAGCTGAAACCCCTCCCATCGTTGGATCAGTCATAACCGAGACAAACGGCACCCCTTGCTCACGCATTTTTGCCAATACCGCCGAGGTCTTAGCCATTTGCATCAGAGAGAAAAGCGCCTCTTGCATGCGCGCACCACCTGATGCGGAGAAGCAAACTAAAGGGATGTTTTTTTCCAAAGCAATATTAGCTGCTCGGGTAAACTTCTCACCCACAACCGATCCCATCGATCCGCCCATAAAAGAGAAATCGAAAGCGCAAGCCACCAATGGCAACTGTTTAACAGTTCCCTTCATGACGATCAAAGCATCTTTTTCACCCGATGACTTTTGATACTGACTGATACGATCCTTATATTTTTTGCTGTCTTTGAATTTCAGTGCATCAATAGGCTCTAGATTACCTGCAATTTCATCACGCCCTTCCTCGTCAAGAAAGGCCTCCAAACGCGCACGTCCCGTGAGGCGCATATGATGATCACACTTGGGGCAGACATTCAGGTTACGCTCCAATTCGGGACGATATAACACATCACTGCAAGAAGCGCATTTGGTCCATACCCCTTCACGAACGCCTTTTTTGTCGCCCGCATCGGTACGAATTTTGGTAGGTAAAAGATTCTTTAACCAGCTCATCGTATATATCCTGTTTAATTTTTCTGTATCGAGGCGCTAACAAGCAATTTAAAGCGCATCGAGGGCACCGCGCATGCTAGAAAGCATCGCGACAATATTCGCGGTAATCAACTCGGGATTGTCCACGTTCTCTTCAATTTTTTTCACAATAGCACTGCCAACGACAATCCCATCAGCCCCCTTACCAACAGAGGCGGCAGTCTCAGCATCTTTAATACCGAAACCTACGCCCAGAGGCAGATCAGTAACTTTGCGAATATCGGCCAACTTTTTAGCAACCGCATCGGTATCTAAGTGACCCGCACCTGTTACGCCTTTTAACGAAACATAATAGACAAAACCACGGGCATTCGAAGTCAATGCGTCAATTCGTGCTGCGGTACTCGTAGGCGCAATCAAGAAAATCGGATCGACCTCCTGTTCGCGCAGCAATGACATGCACGCCTCGCCTTCTTCAGGCGGCATATCTACGATTAATACGCCATCTACACCCGCCTCCGCAGCAGACGATGCGAACTCAGCGTAACCCATCGCCTCTATCGGATTAAGATACCCCATCAACACCACAGGCGTGCTAACATCTTGCTTACGGAATGCCTTAACCATCGCAAAAACATCATGTAGCGATATATTATGCAGCAAAGCACGCTCAGCAGCTTTTTGAATCACCGGACCATCGGCCATGGGATCAGAGAATGGCACACCCAACTCAATGATGTTAGCACCCGCTTCGACCATCGCATGCATCAACGGCACGGTCAATTCAGGGTTAGAATCACCCGCAGTAATATAGGGTATCAATGCCTTACGCTGTTGTTCTTTCAAGCGCGCAAAGGTTGCAGCAATACGACTCATGGCTGAACTCCCTTAAAATTCAATGCCGTCGCGGGTCGCAACGGTATGGATGTCTTTATCGCCACGACCAGAAAGGTTGACAATAATATT
>Ga0316204_10011497_pt1 | contig 11059 bp, 8 predicted proteins | sample 6monrhotite_MG_2_FD_205661 | JGI IMG/M metagenome (GOLD analysis project Ga0316204, IMG submission 205661) | Microbial mat bacterial communities from mineral coupon in-situ incubated in ocean water Damariscotta River, Maine, United States -... | ecosystem: Environmental > Aquatic > Marine >...
GCGACCATTTCGTCTTTGTGGAACGGCTTGGTCATATAATCATCAGCGCCGCAGCCCAGGCCGCGCACCTTGTTATCAATGTCCGCATTACCGGTCAGGATCAGGATCGGTGTTTCGATCTTGGCCAAGCGTAAGGTCTTCAATACATCGAAGCCCGGCATGTCCGGTAAATTCAGGTCAAGAAGGATGATGTCATAATCATATAGCTTGCCTAGATCGACGCCCTCTTCACCGAGATCCGTCGTATAGACATTAAAGCCATCAGATTTGAGCATCAGCTCAATGGATTGCGCTGTCGCGCGATCATCTTCAATCAGCAAAACCCGCATGGATATTCTCCGCCCCGTTAGTCCGACGAATCACTTCGCCGTTGGTTCCATGGTTAACGTGGTTCGGACGTTAGGTGCAAAGCGTTAACGAAAGTTAACTGTGAATTGACTCGGATACTAGAATCGAGTCCGTCGTCGATTCGTTCCAAAAATGACAGATCGAGTCGCAATCGCCTTTGAGCGTTGAGAATTCTGAATCCGCCGCAGCTGGCGATTTCGGGAGGCGTCTAAAAACCGTGGCAGCCGCGTTAATATTTCTGCAGTGAATTGCCGCCGGTTGGCGACGAAATTATGAATTTTGGCTGCAAGTCATTTTTTTGAAGGCGGGCGCGGAGCTGTGCCCAAGGTGACGTTTAGGGAAGTTCGATGTAAGATTGATTGTCCGGGGAGGATAGAATGCGAATTTTACTGGGGATGATTGCAGCGGTACTTGTCGGTATTACAAATGCATTGGCGCAAGTTAGCCCGATACAAATGTCAATTTTACCAAACGGGCGATCTGGCGGCATTAACGAGCCCGTCACCTACTTTGCGACCATTGTATCGTCGTCGCTGGAGGATCTGACGTGCGCACCCCGATTTGGCGGGTTTTTGAGCGGCATTCCTGCAGGAACGTCAGCACGATCACGCTTTTACTCTTGGGATGGCATCGCCATCACAGGTGCCGCGAATGCGGATGTCATCATTCCCGCAGGCGGACGACAGGATTTTGTGGTTTCGATCACCATTGACCGCGCTTTTTCAGGCCAACTATCAGTTGTCTATCGCTGCCAGAATGCGGGCGGAGATATTTTCGATCTTCCTCGCCTGCCGTTCGTGAATGATTTCCACATACGAATTTCCGATGGCGGCCAGCCGGATATTCTCGTTATCGCCGACACACTCAGTCGCGATGGTGTTGCGCGGGTTGGGTCTTCGGGGCCACGTGCTGCCTTGATGACCGTTGCAGCGATCAATATCGGCGAGGCGGCACCCAATGTGGAAGTGAGAACCGAGATCACTGGCTTTTCATTGCTAGACAATATTCTTCAGACGCGGATTTGTGAGACTGACGCGACTGGAGCGTGCCTCGGACCGCAAACTACCGAACTGCAAATATCGAACTGGGCGGCGAATGAGACGCGCCTTTTTGCGGTGCGCACGCCGATTCCTGCTGAAATTGACGTGCCATTCTTTCCTGATATTTTGCGCCAAGCCATCATTATCGATGATAATGTAGGCGCAAGTGCATCAGCGGAATTGTCCGCGCCATCCATGTACAAAACGCCGGGCGTTTACATTGCCGATGTCGCTCTTTTCGCCGCTTCGGTGGCGGAAGTTGAAGAAACTATCCCGGTCTTTATTGGCTACCAGTGCCGAACCCGACCGGACAATGACAGCTCGGCCGCTTTCGAGCGGGCGGGCGGCATCATTCTGATGGACCCTCCACAAGCAAGCGCGCCAGAACAACGCGGTTATGGCTACATTATGGATTCCCTGCTCGATCCAATCGCCGCAGTCACGCAACCATTTGAAATTTACATCACCGCGCCACCTGCCGAGAGCCAGGGCGTGTCGCATCCCTTGAACGGTGGTGGCCGTTTTGTGGTGCTGGGCGGCGACGAAGATGATGTGCCGCAAACGATGGATGTCGAAACGCCTGTCACCATAAACACACCGTTCGGCGGACTGGTCATTCACCATAATGGCAGCGCCGGTACTGAGGGTTTTTTCTTGGCACCCGGCCGCATACGTTGTGCAGCGCTACCTGCCTCATTAGGGCAACCTCTCAATTCGACTGGCACAGCTTCTGTGCAAGGTGAATTCACTGCTGACTCCGGGTTTTTTGGCACAACTGAAGTCGTCGTCAATGTGAATGGTCGTTTGATATCTCGTGAGGAAGATCGAGATTATTTCAGCCTTGATAATCCGCCGGCCGCGAATGTGGCAAAAGCCTTTCATCTGTTTTTTTCAGCTATTGCTGGCCGTCGGGCCGAAGAGAGCGGTGAGGTCGACTATTTGCAAAACGTAGACCCCGGCGATCGGACCGGGTTTCTGATGCCGTTAAATTTCCGTCCCGGAGAAGCGGGCGACTCGATTGCGGCTTGCATGGTTTTGATGACGTCGGGTTTTGTCGATCCGCCGGATGGCGAGACTGATCAGAGCGATGCTGGCGTGTTTGTGTTGACCCGAGACGGTGCGGTGCTCAGCGACGAAGAGCGGGAACTTTGCCTGCCATAACGTCCACACAAATCGCAGCGTCGTTTACGTGGTCCTAACCGCAATTTGTTAGCTTGATCTCTCATAGCGCCCAAAACGGGCGTTCGAGGATCAAGAATGCAAACGCTAATCAACCGAATCGAATCACTGGACCCGCGCGTCATGACCGGACGCGTGACGGGTATCAATGGTTTGCTGGTTGAGGTCGAAGGCCCGGCGTCCGGCCTCGCGCTCGGTTCCCGCGCTCATATAGATACCGCTAACGGCGAAGCCATTTGCGAAGTCGTCGGCTTCAAGGGGCAGTCCGCTATTATGATGCCGTTTGAGCCGGTTGAAGGTGTGCGCCCCGGGGCTCCGGCAAGGCTTGATCCCGATGTCGCGACAGTGAGGCCATCCTCAGGTTGGTTGGGTCGTGTGATCGACAGTTTTGCAAACCCATTGGATGGCGGAGCACCGTTACCGAAAGGGCCAACATCTTACCCGCTGCGCGGTCGTCCGCCCTGCGCGCATGGCCGTGGTCGTCTTGGTCCACGTATGGATCTGGGTGTACGTGTGTTGAACATCTTCACGCCTATGCGACGTGGGCAACGCCTCGGCGTCTTCGCCGGTTCCGGCGTTGGTAAGTCTGTGATGATGTCCATGCTGGCGCGCAATGCCGATGCCGATGTCATTGTCATTGGTCTGGTAGGTGAACGGGGCCGTGAAGCTCGCGAGTTTGTCGAGGACGTGCTGGGGCCAGAAGGTCGCCGTAAATCCGTGGTCATTACCGAAACCTCGGACGCGCCTGCACTGGCGCGCCGACAGGCGGCGCAACTGACCCTGACCGTTGCCGAATATTTCCGCGATAAGGGCAAGAACGTCCTCTGCTTGATGGACAGCGTCACCCGTGTCGCTCTGGCGCAGCGCGAAATCGGACTGGCCGCAGGTGAGCCACCGACCACGCGCGGCTATACGCCGTCCGTCTTTGCCGAATTACCGCGCCTTCTGGAGCGTGCGGGACCAGGCCCGGATGGGACGGGCTCGATCACCGGTATCTTCACCGTGCTGGTCGATGGCGATGATCATAATGAACCTGTCGCCGATGCCGTACGCGGTATTCTGGACGGCCATATCGTGATGAGCCGCGAGATCGCCGAACGCGGCCGTTATCCCGCGATTGATGTTTTGCGTTCAGTCAGCCGGGTCGCGCCCGAAGTCTACGAGAATAATGAAGCCGATCTGGTGCGCGAAGCTCGCCGCAGCCTGTCGGTCTATGCAGATATGGAAGAATTGATCCGTCTTGGCGCTTATGCCGCCGGATCGAACAAAGAGACGGACCACGCCATAGCGCTCAACGGTCCGCTCGAAGCATTCCTCGGTCAGGGGAAAGATGAAGCCACATCAATTGATGAGAGCTTTGCAACCCTGTCCGGGATTTTGGGTGGTGATGGAGGTACCTCATGACACGATCTCATGAGCCATTGATCCGGCTGGCCCGGTTCAAGGTAGAAGAATTACAAAAGCAACTTGCCGATATTGATCGGGTGCGAACATCGCTCAACGATCAGATCGAGCGTCTCGAGGCCTCCGTGCCGGAAGAGCAGGCTGCGGCAACCGATAACAAGGACGGCTATATCGCCTACGGCAGCTATGCCCAGGCGGTGATCAAGCGAAAGCAGAACATCCGCTCCTCGCTCGATGAAGTCGATCAGCAGGCGGAAAGCCTTCGTGAACGGCTGGAAGCGGCCTTTCGTGAGCTCAAGAAATTTGAGCTTCTGGAAGAACGTCGTGTCGCTCGCATCGAGGACGCTTTGCGCGTGACCGAACAGGCTGAGTTGGACGAAATCGCGCAAGTACGCCGTCGACAGGCACACTAGTCTTGTTGGACTAATTATCGTCGGTTAGAATAACGGGACCCGAACGGCGTCGAAGAGGCGGTTCCACCTCGATCTCAGTCGCTTGAACGGCTGTTTCCGGCAGAGGTGCTTCCGCATCGGACGGCAGGGGTGCGCGGTACACGTCGACAATCGTTTCCATTCCAGATCGTTGGACTTCGACGTCACTCACTTCGGCAACGGGCTGGATTTGCGGAGCCTCTTCCAAGGGGATGGCAGGCTCAGTTTCGATCTCAACGGTCTCCGCTTCGGTCTCAATGTCGAGCTCCGGTGAGAGTGTTTCCGCCTCGGATGGCAGGGGTGCCCGGTACACGTCGACAATCGTTTCCATGCCAGACCGCTGGATCTCGAGATCGCTCACTTCGGCAATGGGTTCTATTTGTGGAGCTACTTCCATGGGGATGGCAGGCACGGCTTCTACCTCAACAGTCTCCGCCTCGGTTTCGATGTCGAATTCGCGCGGAAGTGTTTCTGCGTCGGATGCCATGGGCGCCCGGTACACGTCGACAATCGTTTCCATTCCAGATCGTTGGACTTCGACGTCACTCTCTTCGGCGAAGGGCGCTGTGACTGGGGCGGTGGGCTCGGGTGCTGCAACGGGTTCAATTTGTAACGGCGCAATCGCCGGCGTGATGATCTCTGTTTCGGCTACCAGCGGTGTTTCTGGAATTGGATTGCGTTGAACCATTTCGGGAGCGGGACACATTCTTGGATCACAAGACCGCAATGTCTGGATCAGCGCTTCGGCGCCTGAAATCTCGCCGGTTTCCGACGCTTCGATCCAGGCATGAAGGAAACGGGGAATGCCGGCAGAGTCTGCCCAAACCCTTTCAGTGTAATAATCGATCCGCCCTTGCCCGTCAGCCTGCCACCGTACCGTTTCTAGTCCCTGGCGACGTTCCGACCATTGCCCGCCAAAGACGGCCTCGGTTGAATTCCCCACAGCTACAAAGGCACGAGAACCGTCCGGCAGTTGGAATTGATAAATGACGGGGTCAGTTTCGTTCGATGCAATTTCCATTGTCGCTTCCACGGGCATTCGGACGCAAAAGCTCCATCCGGGCGTGGTGCAGCCGGTCGGCATGATGAACGCCGCCAGAGTGGAAAGAAGGAAGGACACGATCAACGGTTTCCGACACGCCCTCGGGCGGCAAATATCAAACCGATGAGCAGAAAATAGATAAAGATGCGCGCCAGCAGGACCAGCCCGCCACGTTCATCCAGTCGGGCCAGCATCAGATCAAAAGCAAAATCCGGCGTGACGCCCGTCGCGATCCGCAAAAAATAAGGTGTGATTGTATCGGCCACAAAAGCCAGTCCAACCACGACCGGCAATTGCGAAGCGCGCCGCATGATCAATGCGCCAAATAGCGACCAAACCAGTATCAGCCACCAGTCTGTTGCGGTAAATCCGCCAGAAAGTCTGTCGAGTATTGCGTCCATAACGGTATCTTACGCTGCTTCTCGCCCTGCGGCGAGAGCGGAGGCGAGATTTGCGATGTCACACATGGCGTCACAGTTCGGGGAACGCTGACTGAGGGGCATTTGAGCCCGTATGGCCAACGGCACATGTTCATCCCGCGCCACGATCCCGGCGAGCGCCGGAGCAAAACCTAGAAAGCTCTGACAAGTTTTGCGAAAAGCCGCATAGGCTTCGCGAGCTTTGTCGGCGTTCGGCGCATTATTGACAACCACGAGAGGCGCCGCGCTTTCATCGCGAATACGAAGGCGTTTGACGAAGGCATAGGCATCCGTCAGCGAGGTCGGTTCATCATTGATCACGATCAACACATCATCGGCGGCCATAGCCATGCGAACAGTCGAATCATCTGCGCCGGCAGCAAGATCCAGAACCGCGCGTTCATAGGAGAGGGCGATGGTCGCGCACGCCGTGGCAAGACGGTTCACCGCATCGGGCCGCAGACCGGCAAGGCCGCCCGAACCGGAACGTCCGGCGATGACATCAAACCCACCGCGTTGATGCGCGCCGCCCATAACAAGCTGGCAGGCATCTTCGAGCAGGACTTGTCCCGCCATGACGGCGGCGAGATCAGCGTCCGGAGACAGGCCGAGTTGCACGTCGATATTCGCCATGCCGAGATCGCCATCAATGAGCAGCATGCGCTCACCCTGAGCAGAGAAGGCTTGCGCCAAACCTGCCGCAATCACCGTTTTGCCGACACCGCCCTTGCCCGAGGCGACCGCAAGAATGCGCCCGGCAGGGGCGTTGCTTTCGGGTAGAAAACTCATGCCTCATCTCCCTTGGGGCGAATATCGTCGGGCAGATCGTGCATATCCAGTAGTGTCCGCGCGAGACGCAGCGGCGTCGCAGGCGCGAGGCCTGATCCAATATAGGGGCTGGCAGAAACATGCGCGAAGGCGAGACCCGCTTCACCGGTAGCCATAATCGCTCCCTTGCGGCGCGCGCAATCGGCCTTTCCGATAATCGTGCGGCGCGCCCCAACAGACGCGTACAGCGAGGCGGCTTCCATCGCATCTTCTGGCGCCTGACCGGCATCGACCACGGCGATAATCTCGGCTTCCGCAGCAGCGGCAAAAGCGGCGGTCATATCCAGATCATCAAGATCAAACGGATTGCCTGCGGGCGCATCAATCAACAACAAATGGCCACCGGCATCCTGCGCAATCGCTTCGGCTTCGCGCGGGTCGTCGGCCATCGCGTAGGAAAAACCCAATTTGTCGGAAAGTTCGGATATTCGAGCCTCAGCTCCGGCACGTTCACAGTCGGTCGCGAGGATTAATACCGGAACATCAGCGGCAGCCGCTCGTGCCGCAATTCGTGCCAGCGTCGCCGTCTTGCCTGCGCCGGGAGCTCCGGCAAAGAGGAATGCCAAGCCAGCTTCGACTTCAAGCGGCGCAAAGCGGTAACGGTTTTCCAGTGCTTGCGCCAATGCATGAGCTGAGGGAGCCTCTTCTTGTAACTCGCAAAAACGCGCCAATGCTTCGATGGCCGCGTCGGGCACTCGATGAAAACCAAGCGCGCGGATAATCCGGTCAATGCCGTCACTTTCATCACCGCGCTGACGGCGGATATCGCTGTGAATACGAGCCGCACGTTCGCGGGGGGCCTCGATGACATCGCCGCTGCGGGGCTGGTCGGAGGCTGCGCGGACTTGCACGCCACCACCGGGCGCATCGCCCGTGGCCACGATAATGGCGTCTTCACCTAGGTCACGGCGCACGCTCGCCATGGCTTCGACGAGTGAAGGGGCGGTGAAGGTTTTCAGCCGCATGGTTTAGACGTGCCCCATGGTTTTCAGCCGTGCACTCGGATGGATTTCATTTTGCCCCATGACGATCGTATTAGGGCGGAAGCGCTCGACCAGTGAGCGGATATAAGGCCGCGTGGCTGGGCTTGTCAGAAGCACCGGTGTCTCGCCTTGTGTGGCGGCGCGCTCGAAAGCGTCGCGAACAGCGGCGACAAATTCATGAAGCTTTGAGGGAGCCAGCGCCAATTGCTTGCGGTCGCCATCACCAATCATGGCTTCTGCAAACGCTTGCTCCCACTGGGGTGACATCGCCAGAACCGGCAACTGGCCATCGCCGCCCGAATTGGCGTGACAGATCTGGCGGGCGAGGCGGCCACGAACATGTTCGGTGATAGCATCAATATGCTGCGAGAACGCGCTGGCCTCGGCAATACCCTCCAGAATGGTCGGGAGATCGCGGATGGAAATACGTTCTTTCAAAAGGTTTTGAAGTACGCGCTGAATACCGGCACGCGTGATTTGCGACGGCGCAATGTCGTCCACCAGCTTTTTGTGTTCCTTGGACAGACCGGCGATCAGCTTTTCAACTTCGGCGTAGGAAAGCAGCTCGGCCATATGCTCGCGCAGGATTTCTGTCAGATGGGTGACCAGAACGGCTGCCGGATCAACAATCGTATATCCGCGGAACGTGGCTTCCTCGCGCATATTCTCGTCAATCCATGTCGCGGGCAGTCCAAAGGCCGGCTCCTTCACATGGTCGCCCGGCAGATCGATTTGCTGTCCGTGCGGATCCATGACGAGGAGGTGTTTCAGCTTCACCTGACCTTTGCCCGCTTCCATTTCCTTGACGCGGATTGTGTAATCATTCGATCCCAGACGCATATTGTCGATGATGCGGACAGACGGCGTTACAAAGCCGGTTTCTTCCGCCATCGTCCGGCGCAGGGCGCGGATTTGATCCGTCAACTTGCGGCCTTCCACATCATTGATCAACGGCAGGAGGCCATAGCCCAATTCGATTTTTAATTCGTCGAGGGCCAGCGTATCGCCAATCGGCGGTTCTGCACCTTCGGTTTCGGCGCTCGCCTGCACGGTTTTGGCCGCCACCTCCGCTTCCGCCTCGTTCGATTTTCGATTGGCCGTTAAACCTAGCCCAATCGCGCCTGCCGACATCAAGGCAAACGGAATAAACGGCATGCCCGGCAATAGGCCGATCACACCTGCTGTTGCCGCTACCATATAGAGGCCTTGCGGATTGCCTGCCAACTGCGTGAAGAGCGCCTTGTCGGCCTTGCCTTCAACACCGGCCTTGGAGACCAGGAGACCGGCGGCGACCGAGATGATCAGCGCTGGAATTTGAGAGACAAGACCATCACCAATCGTCAGCGTTGAATAGGTCGAAGCGGCAGTGCCGAAGTCCATGCCGGATTGCGCAATGCCAATGACCATGCCGGCGATCAGGTTGATCGCAGTGATCATAAGGCCGGCCATTGCATCGCCGCGCACGAATTTCGAGGCACCATCCATGGCGCCGAAGAAATTACTCTCGCCTTCAAGATCGCTGCGCCGCTTGCGGGCCTCGTCCTCATTGATCAAACCGGCTGAAAGATCGGCATCAATTGCCATCTGCTTGCCGGGCATGGCGTCGAGGGTGAAGCGGGCGGCGACTTCTGCGATACGGCCGGAACCCTTGGTGATCACGACGAAGTTCACGATGACCAGAATGATGAAGACAATGACGCCGATGACGACATTGCCCTGCATGACAAAAGCCCCGAAGGCCTCGATGACTTGACCGGCGGCATCTGTGCCTTCAGCCCCGTTGGAGAGGATGAGGCGCGTTGATGCGATATTAAGTCCGAGCCGTAATAGCGTGGCAATCAATAGGACAGCCGGAAAGGCCGAAAACTCCAACGGTCTCTGAATGAAGAGTGACGTCATCAACACCAGCACCGAGAGCGAGATGGAAATCGCGAGTGCGATATCCATGAGGATGCGCGGCATGGGCAAGATGAGCATGACCAGAATGGCCATAATACCAATGCCCAGCGCCACGTCGCCGCGTAGACCCTTTTTCAGGAATCCGAGAACGTCAAACCTGCGAGCGCCGGTTTGGGGTGAGGCCGTCGTTTCAGCCATTCAGATCAGGCCGCTCCTGCGCGTGTATCACCGGGCGCAGCTACGCTGATGCCCTGTTCGGTATAGAGTTTGAGTTTATTGCGAAGCGTGCGGATCGAGATGCCGAGAATGTTGGCGGCATGGGTGCGATTGCCGAGGCAATGATCGAGCGTTTCCAGGATCAAATCCTGTTCAACTTCCGCCACTGTACAACCGACTTGCTGACGCTGCGCCACATTAGCGGCTTCCGCTGCCCGCGATGCCGGATGAACGGCACCGCCAGTAAAGAGCGAACCGTCAGGCATGCGAATGGCTTCCGGGCCGATTTCCTGTCCAGAGGCCAGCAAAACAGCGCGATGCATGGTGTTTTCCAGCTCACGTACATTGCCCGGCCAGTCACGTGCCAGAAGCGCGGTCTTCGCCGTCTCGGAAATCGGGCGATCGCCCAACCCATTTGCCGCCGAGTATTTGCGGCCAAAATGTTCAGACAAAGCGATGACATCCGCCGGGCGGTCGCGCAGTGGCGGTAAGGCCAGATTCACGACATTCAGGCGGAAAAGCAGATCTTCGCGGAACGTGCCATCAGCTACCGCTTTGACCAGATTGCGGTTTGATGTTGCGAGGACGCGAATATCGATCTTGACGGGGCCAGAGCCACCGACGCGATCAATCTCGCGCTCTTGAAGTGCGCGTAGCAATTTGGCCTGCAGACGCGAATCCATTTCAGAGATTTCGTCGAGCAGCAGCGTGCCGCCATTAGCTTCCTCAAACTTGCCCACTCGCCGGGCAATTGCGCCGGTAAAGGCCCCTTTCTCATGCCCGAACAACTCCGATTCCAGGAGGTTTTCAGGGATGGCGGCGCAATTTACCGAGATGAAGGGAGCCGCAGAACGCTTGGACTTGTTATGGACATAGCGGGCCATGACCTCCTTGCCCGAACCGCTTTCGCCCGTGATCAGCACGCTGGCATCGGATGCCGCGATCTGATTGGCAAATTCGATCACCGTCTGCATCGACGGATCGCGCGCAATCATCGGCTGCTCGTCATCAGCAACGGCAGCCAGAACGGCAGCAATCAGATCGGCTTCAGCAGGCAGCGGAATGAATTCCTTGGCACCCGCGCGGATCGCGAGCGCGGCAACGTCGGGCTTCACATTCACACCGCAAGCGACGACCGGCACGGTGATCCGCTCAGATTCGTTCGCGGCAATCAGTGCGGCAATATCCAGCGCCGCATCGACCATGAGGAGATCGGCGCCGCGTCCTGCCCGCAAATGATTTGTGGCCTGATTGATGGTATCGACCTGCG
>Ga0316204_10011498_pt1 | contig 11059 bp, 5 predicted proteins | sample 6monrhotite_MG_2_FD_205661 | JGI IMG/M metagenome (GOLD analysis project Ga0316204, IMG submission 205661) | Microbial mat bacterial communities from mineral coupon in-situ incubated in ocean water Damariscotta River, Maine, United States -... | ecosystem: Environmental > Aquatic > Marine >...
CCGCTTTTAAGCGCTTGCGGCGGTGGCAGTGACGGCGAACCCCCCAGCAATGACAGCACCAATTCAACCGATCTAACAGCGCCAGACCAACCAACAAATGTTGCCACCATCAATATTTCAGGCTCAAGCATTACCCTCACATGGGCAGCCTCAAGCGATGACACCGCCACCACTGGTTATCGTATCTTCAGGGATAGCGTAGAAATTACAACTTCAGCAACCACTCAGTATGTTGACCAGGGCCTATCTCCCAACACTCAATACCAATATAGCGTTACCGCTTACGATGCCGCTGCAAACGAAAGCAGCCTGAGTGAAGTCATTACCGCCTCCACCGCGCTTGCCACTGCGGGTAGTTGCGGCACACAAACAGGCACGGCAGTCGCGATTCCATTTGATTATGTTACTCCGGTTAACATTGGCAAATACATCACGCTTGCCGCCACCTCCTCTCTCGTCGAATATAATGCACATAGCGTGCACGACGCACCTAATATTAACTGGTCAAGGCGCTATAAAGACTATAAATATGGTGACGGTGGCTCGGCAATCACAACATGGCGACTCGATACTATTCCAGCCAACGGCACACTCTATGAGGCAGGTGTTGAACTGGCACAGAATGATGTCATCGCCGATCCAGATGATCTGTTTTATGCGCCCAATAATAACTTCACTGGCACCGACGCCTTCAACTACTGCGCGGTCGATTCTACAGGGCAGTCGAATGTTGCAACTGTTTCGATGCAAGTTGCCAACACTGCCACTTACCCAATGCCCATTGGTATACCTGACCCCGGTTTTGGGATTGATGAAGCCCCACCAGAAAACCCTGCCTCATGGCCAGCGGCAGAAACGACTGGTTACTACTATATAGACTCAGATCACGGCTCATGCGACGATGCTAATGATTTTGGTTACCCCGATGTACCCCGTTGCTCTATCCCTAACGATGCGACAATTGTAGCAGGCGGCAAGATGGTTTTAGCGTCATCAACACAACCCTACCCGCTACGAAACAGCGGCTGGCATAGGGTTAACTTTGGCGGTACCGCAGGAAACACTAGCTGGTTGATTGGGGATGAAAAGGGGCCTGACAAACCGCAAATCATACGGCACGCTAGCCGCTCTGCAGAGGAATTCCGCATTACAGGAAGTTATTTAAGAATTAGTGGCGTGGTTTTTGACGGGGTATTACCACGACATATGGGAGGTGGCGCGACAAATGTTGTGCTTCGCCATATGGAAATTAAAAATAACCCAGCAACAACTGGTAGCAGTGTCGGCTTAGCTACAGGCGGAAGCGATGTGCTTGTCTTTAATGTCTATAGTCATGATACTGGCGTCGTAGAAGCAGCCGGGCTTTCTGCTGAAAATGATGTACATGCCTTTGTCGGTTCCAATCAATCAGGCTTCTGGCTGCTAGATATTCGCTGTGATGAAAATGCCGGTGACTGTGTGCAGTTAACTAATAACAATACTTCATCAGATGTTTTTGTCGGCCGTATGGTCGCGCATAGCGAAGGTGAAAATTGCGTTGATATAAAAGATTTCAATCGAGTCGTAATCAGCGAGTCCGATTGCTGGGATATACGCCTGGTGGCTTATGGTGACAGTGTCGGGAACGCACAAAACTTTTACGTTAACGATGAAGGCGTGCAGCAAAACTACGTCTATTTTCTGAATAACCGATCCTGGGATACTGCTGGCCTCAACTATGGTGCAAGCAATATTGGTGGACGTGTCTACTTTGTTGGCAATGTTTCATTTTCATCACCAACAGGAGGCGGGCTAAACCTTGGCGGCGGTAATGGCTCACGCTACGCTTACTTTAATACGCTCTCTGACAGCGAACAAGGCATCTACCATTATGGCTCAGGTTCCGCACTGGATCGTTTTATTGCCACCAATGTAGTCGATGGTGCATCGCAATACCAGGCAAGGGTGCAATCATCAACCTCAGTACTAGACATACTGGACTATAACTTCTATACCGATGCGTCAGGCGATTTTGCCAGTGGCGGTAGCACACCTTCAATCTACAATGGCCTCACCGCCTTTCAAACAGCATTCAGTGGCTTTTCTCAAAATAGTGAAGAAGGTATCACACCAGAATTCACCAACAGAAACATTTATGATTTTAGACTAAACGCAGGCTCTGCGCTGATTGATAACGTGCCAGCAGGGTTCATGTCAAGCCAGCCACTGTTTGTCGATCTAAGTAATGACCTTGGCATTACGACCCTGACGGATCGTAACGGCACAGCACGCCCACAAGGGGCGGCCTACGATGCTGGTGCTTTTAGCAAAACCCCATAAAATGCTAATTAAACAGGAGTAATGGCAGCAACGACCATCTCCGCAGTCGAACTTCAATATCACGCCAAGCCATTTCATAATAGGGAAATAGCCCGCTCCAGACCATTGGGCATTAGCAAAACAGCCCTCGGCCTGCTGTGATAGTATTCAGCATGCACTGTGAAAAGATAAACTTGTGATGGATAAAGAGAGCGTCATGACAAGGGACTATTCCCACGACATCATTGCTTCAATTGCAGAAATCACCCGCCATTCAGACCGCAATGAGCTGGAGGCAAGCCTTGCCAGCACACTCTACAAACTGCTGAACACCAATCGCACCGCCCTCTACAAAGTCCACTACGAATACAATCAACCCAAATTCATACTGGCACTTGAAGTCGTTAACGACCAACTCCGAATACCACCGCCGGACCACCCACCAGAACAAGAAAGCACTGAAATAATTACTGATTTAAAAGCGTGCCTTTTACATAAAGAAGCGACCCTAATCCAGCTTGGCCCTGAAAAATCACGCTACCTTCAGCCAATACTAAATCACCTAAACGAAGTCGCCAGTATTTTTGTGCTCTCTGGTAATGAGCTAACATATCGTAACAATGAAGAGCTGATTAGCTATTACTTCCAGATCTACCGCAACTATCTTAGATTGTTAAATGAAAGTGAATATGATGCGTTAACAGGCCTGCTCAACAGACGCACCTTTGACAGAGGCCTCGACAAACTCATTGCCGAATGGCAAATCAAGACCGCCTCTCTCGATGGTAATGATAGCAATAAGTCCAATCGCCGCAACATTGAAAATAAAAGCCGCAACTGGTTAGCGGTAGTCGATGTTGATTTTTTTAAACGCATCAACGATAACTATGGCCACCTCTATGGAGACGAGGTGTTACTGCTGCTGGCAAATATTATGCGCGACTCCTTTAGGAATTATGACCAGCTTTTTCGTTTCGGCGGCGAAGAGTTTGTCGTCATTCTGCACAGCACCGATTATGCGGGTGCCGAAACAGCTCTCGGTCGATTTCATGATAAAGTCAACGACTACTCTTTCCCGCAAGTAGGCAATATCACCGTTAGCATTGGCTATGAAGAAATTGCCAATCAAACCGTTCCTTCTGAAGTGCTACGACTGGCAGATGATGCGCTCTATTACGTCAAAGAGAATGGCCGTAACCAAGTGCGCTGCTACAACCAATTACTGGCAGAGGATAAAATCCAGGCAACGCTACCACCGGCTCGAAATGACATAGAGCTGTTCTAATATAGAACGCATCACGAAACAGTTATTCATCCATCTCAAGGGGCAGGCTATGATGCATGCACCTTTATTTAGTAGCGCCTGTTAATTACGGAAAAGATAAACCAATCCTACCCCTATTCTGATTTCTCCTGCATCTTATTTTGCCACATAGCGTACATCGCACTAAAACAGATAAACAGTAACGAGCACTACGATTACGAACGAAATATGCGTGAAATACTAAAATAGCTATCCAAAAAGCTTGAACCTATTTTTCTATTTCTATCCTGAGCTTAAAAGATCATGCCTTCGTTAATAGCCCTCTTTAGCATCTGATAACCATGCCGATAGCCATATGATTACTAATGAATATAACTTAAATAAATTGGCATCAGGAATAAATCTTTTATGGCGACTCTCTTCAGATGACGACAGTCAACCTCAAAACGCGTATTTTAGTCCCCATATGTCTGATATCAGCATTGCTGTTGTCCGCCTTTGCCATCCACCTAATTGTCGACCAGAAAGAACACAATAAAGATGACTTTGCCCATAGCGTCGATACCTTACATGGGCTTTACCAGGAAACGATCCATGAGCAAGCCCGTAGCCTGGCGGCAATACTAGAGGTATTAATTGTCGACAATAAGCTACGCCCCGCCCTGTCGACAGCAGATCGCGGCGCTTTACTGGCCCATACCAGCGAGCTGTTTCAACGGCTTAAATCCAAACATGAAATAACCCATTTTTATTTTCATGATCCGCAACGGCTTAACCTGCTGCGGGTTCACCAGCCCGAACGCTACGGCGATACCATCGATCGTTTTACTATGCTTACCGCTGCACGAACGGGTGAACCATCTTTCGGTGTAGAGCTGGGACAATTCGGAACGCTTACGCTACGCGTGGTTGCCCCTGTACGCGCGCAAGGAAAAGTGATCGGGTTTATTGAACTCGGAAGGGAGATCGATCAGTTGGCTGCTGATATCGGGCCGCTATTCAAGACTGAGGTTTTCGTCGCGATAGATAAACGCTATCTAGAACGCGACGAGTGGGAGGTCGGTATGCGCATGCTCAACCATAATACTCACTGGGATTACCTCCCGGGAATGGTCATTGCATCAGATGCACAGTCGATAGCGCCCGAAATCTTAAAGCGCTTGACTCCCTCCGGGTCACCCAACTCTTCACCAGATAACATTAAGATTGAATGGGAGAATCGACACTATCGTGCAGGCTCCATAGCGCTACAGGATGCGGGTAATCGTGAGGTCGGTCGGCTGCTGGTATTACGCGACATGACGGAACAGGTTAGCAGTGATCGCATCACAATTTTTTCAATCATTGGCGGAGCAATATTATTTGGCGCTTTGCTGTTCATCTCTTTTTACTGGATCATGAAACGTACAGAGAGGCAATTGGAAGTCTCGCAAAAAGAATTACACGATAGTATGGCGCAACTGACTGCAAACGAACAACGCATGCGATTGTACCGAGAACAGACACACCAGGGGCTTATTGAATGGGATGCTGATTTCAAGGTTACCGACTGGAACCCAGCTGCCGAACGCATCTTTGGCTACACAAAGAGTGAAGCCATGGATCAACATGCGACAACGTTGATTGCTCCAGAAGCCCCCCAACAGGGAGTCAATACTGCCTGGCAGGACTTAATGTCGAAACAGGGTGTCCTGCATCAAATAAAAGATGGGGAAATTCGAATGTGCGAGTGGTTTAACACACCGCTAGTGGATATGGATGACAACGTGGTTGGAATCATTTCCTTGGTGGATGATATCACCGAACAGAAGCAGACCGAGATGATTTCAGCACGCATGGGGCGCATCCTTGAGAGCTCATGGAATGAACTGTATGTTTTTAACGCTGAGTCACTGAATTTCATACAGGTCAGTGAAGGTGCATGCCAAAATCTCGGTTACACCACAGAAGAACTTAGACAGCTAACACCGCTTGACCTGAAGCAAACGCACTCACTGGAACATTTCAATGCCTTAATCGAACCACTGCGCCAGGGCAAGCAATCACAGATCACTTTCGAAACCGAACACACGCGCAAAGATGGTACCAGATATCCGGTCGAGGCTCGTTTACAGCTCTCCAGCACAGAGACTCCACTGGTATTTGTCGCAATCATTCAGGATATCAGCGAACGAAAACGTTATATCGCCGAACTGGAACACAAGGCCCTGTATGATGCTCTCACTGATCTACCCAATCGCTCCCTGCTACAGGATCGTTTACAACACATACTAAAAGTCGCACAACGGGAGGCTTTTTCCGTGGCCGTTCTGCTGGTAGATGTGGTACGCCTGAAAGAGGTCAATGATATTTTAGGGCACCAAAATGGTGACCAGGTATTACAAACAGTAGCAGAACGCCTGAATAGCGTGTTACGTGAATCGGATACCGTGGCCCGCCTCGGCGGAGATGAGTTTGTCATCGTATTGCCAACAGTCGACAATAACAGCGTAGATATCGCCGCTGAAAAAATCCAAACAATATTTGAACAACCAATCATCATCGATAATACCTCACTCGAAATCGAGGCCGCGATTGGAATCGCGCTATATCCTGATCACGGCACAGCCTCAGACATCCTGTTACAGCACGCAGATATCGCCATGCGTTCAGCCAAGAACGAAGCTAAGGGATATTGTCTTTATGATCAAAAAAGTGACCCGTACAGTCACCGCCGCCTCAAATTACATGGCGAGCTACGCCAGGCTATCAATGAAAAATCACTGGCGCTCTACTATCAGCCAAAGATTGATATAGGTAGTGGAAAGATTAAAAGTGTAGAGGCTCTGGCGCGCTGGCCGCATCCAACTGAGGGAATGATTCCACCCGATGATTTCATTCCACTAGTTGAACAATCGGGATTGATCCGACCTTTCACACTATGGGTACTCGAGCGGGCCATTGAACAATGCAAACGCTGGATCGAAGCAGACATTGACATTACGATTGCGGTTAACCTCTCTACTCGTAATCTGCTTGACCCCAGCCTGCCTAATAGCATCACAAAATTACTGGAGGCACATAATGTCAGCCCACAACGACTGATGCTGGAGGTCACTGAGTCCGCCATTATGTCGCGGCCAGAGAGCTCCTTAAAACTACTTGAGCGCTTACAGGAGATGGGCATTAAACTCTCTATCGATGATTTTGGCACGGGCTATTCATCACTCACGTACCTTAAAAAACTTCCCGTTCATGAATTAAAAATCGACTACTCATTCATCTCCGGAATGACGAAAAATAAAAATGATGCCATCATCGTACGATCAACCATAGACCTTGCCCACAATCTTGGACTCAATGTTGTAGCAGAAGGTATCGAAGACCAGAATACTTTAGACTCTCTAACGCAGTTGCGCTGCGATACTGGTCAGGGATTCTACTTTAGTCGGCCACTAGATCCCGAAGAACTGTCGCGCTGGTTGATTGAGTCACCCTGGGGCCTGATGAAATCGGAACTGGAACCTGAAATCTGAAATTTACGCTTAGTCTGAACGGGTTATAAAAATAACATTACAAAAATGAAAACACCTACAGCCCCACCTATAGATCTACCCAGGCCACCATTCGAAACAGCGGTTGCTGAAGGCCCGCTAAACGACGCCCCGATTATCGTTCACTTGTTAAACGGCAGTACGCTGCATGGCAACCTACGACACTTGAACATTGCAGATGAAATAGTTGCTATACAGGAGACTTCAAGGAATGAAGTCATCAAAATACCTTTTGCCAGACTCCAACATATTGCCTTTACTCGCGAGCTGACAATCAGCTCAGAAGAACATCCCCTGGAGCCTCGCACCAGAGGTATTGAGTCCCCTGACGTGCAGATGTTCCGAGTAACATTTAAGGATGACAAGTCAGTGACAGGTAAGACATGTAGCTCGATTGTGAATCAAGCTGGACTTCATTTTTTCACACCCATAAATGAATACTCAGTAGCACGCATGTTCATCCCCACCACTGTCGTGAAGCACTACCATATCGCCCCACTGCCGGATCATTCGCCTGCTCGTAACACTTCAATTCCGTCACAAGAGATCACCGTTACAACAAGTACAGATAAGTCACAATGCGACAAAAAAATTGGTGAATATCTACTGGAAAATTTAGCCGTCAACGTAGATCAGTTAAAACAGGCACTAGACCATCAGGCCTCCCAAAACAGTGACATGATTGGCCAGCTATTGATAAAAGACCAGACAATCACTTCACAACAACTAAAAGAGTCTCTGAATAAACAGGCTCGTGATCGTAAAAAAAACCTGGGCGACCATCTCGAGAAGATGGGAGTAATCGGTGCTGATGAGGCGCACCTCACACTTGCTCGAAAACTTGAAATCCCCTTTGTCAGTTTACAAAACTTTGATTTTGATCCTCACGCGCTGATGTGTGTGCCGCAGGATATCGCGCGTTTACACCTGCTTATCCCGTTATTTTTTTATCATGACCGCCTGGTAATTGCGATGGATGACCCAACGAACCTCGACGCAATTGATGTTGTGCGTTTTATTACCGGCATGAACCTGGAACCAACAATAGCAACACTGTCAGACATTAAGACCGCCATCAACGAGTGTTATGACAATGGTGAAATCGAAGAAGATATTGTTGCTGCTGAAGACGCACGTATCGCTACCTCTTCTAGCGAAGAAGAGAATAAAGCGCTAAACAAAGCAAAAAGGCTCAGCGAAGAGAAACCCATTGTCCGCCTGGTCAATAGAATTATCGTTGATGCAATTCGACGGCGTGCCTCTGATATACATATACGACCGCTGGAAAAACGAGTGGATCTGTTATTCCGAATTGACGGAACATTAATCACCGTTCGAAGCTTTAATAAGGATCTGCTGGCAGCGGTGGTCAGCCGAATCAAGATCCTCGGTCGAATGGATATTGCCGAAAGACGACTACCACAGGATGGTCAGAGCAGGGTTAGTAACAATGCGACAGTGGTCGACCTTCGTATCTCCGTAATCCCAACCGTCAACGGTGAAAGCGTGGTAATACGCTTACTGAATACCGACGTCGGATTAAAGTCCATTTCACAACTGGGGTTCAATCCACATGATGCGGAAATAGTCACCGATTTACTACACAAGAGTTACGGCATGATTCTGGTGACCGGCCCAACCGGCTCAGGGAAATCCACAACGCTCTATGCTGCATTACAGGAGGTAATCGAGCAAAATGTGAATATCATCACCGTTGAGGATCCCGTCGAATACCATATTGATGGCATTGAGCAAATTCAGGTAAACACAGCAACTGGCTATACATTTGCCCGCGCCTTACGCAATATCTTACGCCATGATCCAGATGTCATCATGATTGGTGAAATTCGTGATCAGGAAACAGCAAAGATCGCCATTGAAAGCGCGCTGACGGGACATCTTGTTCTCAGTACATTACACACTAACGATACCGCTGGTGCTGTCACGCGACTACTGGAAATGGGTACCGAACCCTTTCTGCTCAATGCAACATTGCTTGGAATCCTTGCACAACGCTTGATACGAAAGAATTGCCCTCACTGTATCGAAGAAGAAACACCAGACCCTCTTGCCCGCAAAATATTAGGCGTTCAGAAAGACGAGACTTTTTTCAGAGGAAAAGGATGCGAACACTGCAATGAAACCGGTTACAGTGGTCGCATGGCAGTATATGAACTGTTGACACTAACTCCGGCGATTCGCACATTAATTCAGCAGAGTGGCTCATCGGATGCAATACATGCCCAGGCTCTCAAGGATGGTATGACGCCATTGACGCAAAATGCCTTAGCACAGGCAAGACAACGCACAACCTCTCTGATGGAAGTGTATCGAGTGCGCCTGGAATAATAAGGAAATACTTTTCAATGAAACATGACAGCAAACAACCGTCATTAACAGTGATGCCAGAGAGATAAGCCTATGGATATTACGACCTACCTGAAGCTGATGACAGAAAAAAACGCCTCGGATCTTTTCCTTAGCACTGGCGCACCCGTCAACATTAAAATCGAAGGGGTCACCTCTCCATTGGGAGATCGGATACTGCCTCCTGGCGCAGTCAAAAAGCTTGCTTACAGCATCATCAATGATGATCAAAAAAAAGAGTTCGAAGAAACACTGGAACTCAATCTTGCAATCTCAGTACATGGGATTGGGCGCTTTCGTGCCAACATCTATCGTCAAAGGGGCGAGGTGACTATGGTGCTCCGCTACATCAAGAGCCGGATACCATCGCTGGAAGAACTCCAGCTTCCAGAAAAAACCTTGAAAGATTTTATAATGACACCGCGAGGATTAATACTCGTCGTCGGGGCGACTGGATCTGGAAAGTCCACCACGCTCGCATCAATGATTGATCACCGCAACAACAATAAAACAGGTCATATCCTGACTATCGAAGAACCCATCGAATTTATCCACCAACATAAAAAGTCCATCGTTGATCAACGTGAAGTGGGACTGGATACACTTAGTTATTCCAATGCGCTAAAAAATGCCATGCGTGAAGCACCGGATGTCATCCTCATCGGCGAGATCCGTGACCGAGAAACCATGCAACATGCCATAGCCTATGCCGAAACAGGACATTTGTGTCTCTCCACTCTGCATGCTAACAACGCCAACCAGGCACTGGATCGTATTATCAATTTTTTCCCCGACTCTGCCCGCCATCAATTATTACTGGACCTCTCCCTTAATCTACAGGCAGTGGTCTCCCAACGCCTGGTGCCTGGAGTGAATGGTCAACGTGTGCCTGCCGTCGAGGTGATGATCAAGTCACCCTATATCTCAGAACTGATAGAAAAGGGCGATATCGATGGCATCAAAGAGATTATGGAAAAAAGCTCGGACGTTGGTATGCAGACCTTTGACCACGCCCTGTACGAGCTTTATAGCAATGGTAAAATTTCTATGGAAGATGCACTAGACAATGCCGATTCTCGTAACAATCTGATGTTGAAAATTCGCCTGGCAGAAGGAGTAAAAGATGGAGATGAGCAGGAAGGCCTATCGATTTCAGGGGAAAGCTTTAGATCAAGCTAATCCGCTTGATAGCTCAATCATAAAAGAGCCTTTCCAATCAAAAATGGCTATAGATTTTATAGATTAAACTATAGTCCATCCTGCCTTAGAATCATTAAATTCACAGTCTATTCCTTTGGTTCCTGCTTTTCCTGCATCTTCTTTTGCCACATGCCATATCCCATTGCACCGAAACAGATAAACAGCAGTGGAAACATCAAAGCATTCATTAACGGTGCCATAGAACCCGCGCCCAGCGCATTGAGCAACATCGTTAACAGTGGTGTAAACAGACAGACAGTGGCAATTAGCGCCCCTTTAAGACCAGTGAAAACAAGGCGGTCTGCCGCTGTGACGGGTTTGTCTTTCTTTTCTTCTTCAGTCGCCATCAAACACTACTCCTGATTATCATCCATTTGAAAGAGGCAGAGGCCATTAA
>Ga0316204_10011499_pt1 | contig 11059 bp, 10 predicted proteins | sample 6monrhotite_MG_2_FD_205661 | JGI IMG/M metagenome (GOLD analysis project Ga0316204, IMG submission 205661) | Microbial mat bacterial communities from mineral coupon in-situ incubated in ocean water Damariscotta River, Maine, United States -... | ecosystem: Environmental > Aquatic > Marine >...
AATTGCCCCGGCCAGAACCACGTTGGCCCCAGATCAAAGGCAGCGCCGTTGACGGTTTCGGTTTTGATCCGCCCACCAAGGCGGGGGCGTGCCTCAACCAACAGAAAATCACGGCCCTGCCGGTGCAACGCATCAGCAAGCGCCAAACCGGACAAACCGCCGCCAATGATCAGAATATCAGTTTTCACAATTGGCTCATGCAGCAGGGGGGCGGGCAAATGCGATGTGCCCGGTTTTTATCCAAAGGGTTGCACCCTCAGATCCGGCAACGGCATCCAGATCGGCGCCCACCGGTAGCCGCAGCCACCCGCCTTTTGTCAGGTAATCGCCGCCTTCGGTGATTGCGCCGGACAACACCAGAACCTCGCCGCCGCCGGGCAGATGTTGGGCCAATGTCGCCCCAGCGGCCAGGTGATGATAGCGCACGGTTTCTTGGGCATCTTCATGCAAAACCGCGCTTCCATTTTTGGCGGAACCGGCCATGTCGACCCTGAATTGATTGCGGTCATCGGGTTCAAACTGCCAAAGTTTGACAAAGATCGTACAGCCGCCATCAGACCCCGGTGTATGCGCCGTGGTCGGCGGATTGCGCACGTATGTGCCGGCAGGATAATCGCCATGTTCGTCCTGAAACACACCGTCCAGCACGATAAATTCCTCGCCGCCGGAATGTACATGCGGTGTGAATGTCGCGTCAGGGGCAAAGCGCACGATGGTGGTCGCCCGCGCCACTTCGCCGCCGATCCGGTCCAGCATGCGCCGCTCAACCCCGGCGGCGGGGGATGGCACCCAATCAAGCTGCTCGGAATGGACAACCACACGCTTTGAAAAATCTGCATTCAGTTCCATGGGTTTCCCTTCGGGTATTGGTGTCTGGATGACTACCTACTACTTGGTAGGCATTTTTCAAGTAAGAATGTGACACACAAGTGATGCGCCTGTCGGACTCCGATAGCTGTGAATGCTCATATGTGACTGTCGCCGCAGACTGATCTCTGTCGCCTCAAGGTCGGGTTTGCGGGACTTTCCGGACCTTCGCTGCACCAGACTCAATGCCTGCTTTCGATTGGCAGGATGCGCAGCGAAGATACTCATTCTTCCAACCCGACCCGGCGTATTGCCTCCAAAAACAATTCTTGTGCGGGCTTCATCTCTTGGCCGGAAAAGTAGATCGCCCCGATGGGGTTTTCCGTGTTCCGCAAATCCAGGTCCAAGGCAACAATATCACGGGTCGTGCAATTAAAACGAAGCATTGAATTGGGTAAAGCGGTGACAAACTGGCCATCCCCAATCAACGACACGAGCAGGGACAACGACAGCGTTTCAACACGCCTTTTCGGCAATTCTAGCCCCCGACGCCGAAATTCGCTGACCATCAAGTCGTACACTGGCGTTTCTTTGGGGGGGAACAACCATTGCCAGGACAGCAAATCCTCAAACGTTATTTTTTTTGCGCGTGCCAGAGGATGGTTGCGGTTGACGACAGCGCGCATGTGATCATGAAACAGGACCTCCTGACACAAACCGAGTTGATGACTGCTGTCCCAAATCCTTCCAATGACAATGTCAATTTCACGGTCACTTAGAAACTGCATTAGGTTGTCATAAGGTGCTTCGACTACCGAAAAATCGAGCAATGGTTCTGTTTCAAGCAGTGTGTTCAGCAAAGGGACAAGGATTCCGGAGACAGCAATCGGCATCGCACCAATACGAAGCGTACCCTTGGTTCCCTGAGTAAATTGCTCCAATTCCCACTGAATAGATTGCAGTTCGCCCGATATCGAAGCTGCGCTGTTGAGGAATATTCTGCCGTATTCGGTGGGTGCAAAACCGCGTGTACTGCGGTCGAAGATTTTGTGTCCCAGCTTTCCTTCCAACTCCTGAATGGTTCTGGTGACGGATGGCTGAGAGATGTTCAGCACGCGCGCAGCGGCAAGAATACCTCCTGCTTGATTGACGGCCAACGCAACCCTCAAATCGCGCAGTTTTACCAAGTCAATGAGATCCACGTCTCTAAGCCTCCTCAACGGATTGCCGTAAGATATACCAATGAAGATATATAGCTATCAAACAATATTATTTTTATAAATACATAGATCTCGGTAGCGTGAACCATCAATTTTCACCGACTGAGGATTCGTTAATGATGCAGGCCAACAAAAATCTGATCTTCTTCCTGTCGGATGAACACGCGCAATCGCATTTGGGCTGCTATGGATCCGAGCATGTCCATACGCCAAATCTGGATCAGCTGGCACAAGAAGGCACGTTGTTTGAATCCGCCTACTGCAATTCACCGATCTGCGTACCGTCGCGCGCGAGTCTGGCAACAGGGCGATATGTGCATGATGTTCGGTTTTGGGACAACGGCACACCTTACGATGGAAGCGCACCGTCTTGGGCGCATATTCTAAAGGAAAATGGCTTTGATGTCGTTTCTATCGGAAAGCTTCATTATCGTGGCGATGACGCAGACGACAACGGATTTACCGAAGAGATCATTCCACTGCATACGATCAATGGTGAGGGCGATCTGCTGGGCCTGATCCGTGAGGACATGCATCCGAACAAGGCCGCTGGTAACTTTGCCGCCAAATTGGGGCCCGGTGCTTCAAACTACACCGACTATGATCTTAACATTGCTATGACGGCGCAAAAATGGCTAGAGGATCGCAGGGCATCGGGCAACTCGAAGCCGTTTGCCTTGTTCGTGTCCATGGTCTCCCCGCATTTTCCGCTCATTTCACCGCAAGAGTTCTTTGACAAATATGATTTGAATTCCGTGCCAATGCCGCGTCTTAGCGATCCGGCAGAGTGGCCTAAACATCCGGTGATCGACGAATACAGACGGATATACAATTACAACGACTACTTTGACCAAGACCGCACACGGTTGGCCGTCACAAATTACTTTGGATTGTGCAGCTATCTGGATGATCTGATCGGTAAAGTGATTGGAACAATCAAATCCACAGGTTTCAGGGAAGACAGTTACATCCTTTATGCCAGTGATCATGGCGAAAACCTTGGGGTGCGCGGGCTTTGGGGTAAATCGGTGATGTATGAGGAATCTGTTGCGGTTCCGATGATCATCGCTGGGCCAGAAGTACCGGCTGGCAAACGATCCAAAACGCCTGTGTCACTTGTTGATGTATTTGCGACGGCGATGGACATATTCGATCTGTCCCCAAGTGACGATATTGTCAGGCCCGGCAAATCCCTTCGTGAGATTGCTTGTGCAAAAACAGATGAGCCTGCGCGGCCAATCTATAGCGAATATCATGCTTCTGGCTCACTAACCGGGCACTTTATGGTGCGTGTCGGGAAGTGGAAGTACATTGCCTATCCAGGCTATGCGCCGCAGCTTTTCGATCTCGAACAGGACCCTCTGGAAATCAATGACCTCGGAGTGTCTTCGGAAAACATAGATATTCGCGCCGAATGCGACGCTGCACTGCGCAAGATCGTTGATGTGGAGGCGATCAATTCCCTCGCATTCTCTGACCAGAAGACCCGCATTGAACAGTTTGGCGGCGCCGAGAAAATCCGTGCGCGCGGCAGCTATGGCTATTCTCCACCTCCGGGCGAAACCACTGAATTTGTTGCGGAGCCGCAGAAATGAGCAATCCAATTTGTCATATTCACGTGCTGAACCTTGGGACAGTGCAACTCGATTCCAGCTTTCTTGTGTTGGGTCGCAATCCGGGTGTTAAACAGGACGTCCCAGTATACGCCTATGTCATTGTATCCGGCGACCAGCGCATTTTGATCGATACCGGTTTCCGCAGTTGCGAAATCATGAAGCGCGTTGGCATGATCGGCACGCAAGCGCCGGAGAATACCATTGAGGCGCAGCTTGAAGCCATCGGTCTTGCACCTGACGACATCACTATGATTGTGCACACACATCTTCATATCGATCATGCGGGACGCACCGATTTGTTTCCAATGTCGGTGCCTGTGGTTGTGGATCGTGATGAGCTGGCATTCTCTGTCTGCGGCGTTGGCGGCTATCAGCCAGAAGATATCAAGCACCTGATCGACCGATTGCACACACCACAAGCGTTGCGATTCCTTGATCTAAAGCTGACCGGCCCCATAATGATTGCCCCCGGTGTGCGCTGTATCCCTGCACATGGGCATACTCAGGGGTCTTTGATTGTGGTTGTCGCCACAAAAGGCGGTCAAATCGCGATCTGTGGTGACCTGTTGTACGACGTGGAGCATCAGGTGATTGCGCCGCACCAGACAAAAATTCTGGATGAACCGCGGGTTACCGGCAATCACAGTGCTTCGAAAATCGCAGAAAGCGCCGCAATCAAACGGTTGATGAATGACTTTCAATTGATCCTGCCAAGCCACGATGCTGCGGCACGGATATCGAACGGGCGGGTGATCGAACGCCCCGATTTCAACGACATTGACGGCGTCTCATATGGCGCTTTGGTGACGACTTAACACCCGACAGAAGCGAAACAATAAGGGAGAGAACAATGCTTAAGACTTTCAAGAGAACTTCAATATCCGTGTTCGTGTCCGCGATACTGGCCGCAGCACCACTTGCCTTGGCCGCAGAGACGGACTTTCCGACCAAACCAATCACCATTCTCGAACCGTGGAAAGCAGGCTCAACGCCTGACGTCGCTATGCGTGCTGTGGCCGAGATTGCCAGCCGCTCGCTCGGTCAGCCCGTCGTGGTCCAGAACGTCGTCGGCGGTTCCGGCACACGCGCCACGCTGAGTTTGGTCAATGCTGATCCTGACGGGTACACGCTGCTGAACAACTGGGTCGCGCCACAAGTCGTTTCGCGGTTGTTCAACCCCGAGGTCGGTTTTAGCAACGACGATTTTGTACCGGTGTCCGGCATCATGTCCCTGCCCTTCACGCTGCTTGTGAGCGAAAGCCACCCTGCAAACAACATCGCTGAATTTGTCGCTTGGGCGAACGAACAGGGACGGCCGATCAATGTTGGTGTTTGTGCGGCTCTCTCCGTACCTCGGATGGTAATGGAAGAGCTGCTGACCAAAAGCGGCGTCGATCAATACACTGCCGTGCCCTATAATGGCTGCATGCCGGAGAACATCACAGGGCTGCTGGATGGTTCCCTTGATGCAACCACCGGCGTTCTGGCGGCAGAAAAGGTGTTCGCTGGCAAAGTGAAGTCACTTGCGGTGATCACAGATGAGCGGATTTCCCTGCGTCCCGACCTGCCCACCGCGGTTGAGCAAGGTGTGGACATCGGTTGGGGTGATGCAAGTGCAGGATGGGCTGGAATTGTTGCGCCCAAAGGTCTGCCTGCAGACGTCGCAGCCAAATTGGAGGAAGCATTCCAGGCAGCATGGCAGTCAGACGAATTCAGGGACCTTATGGCGGAAAACCTGATTGTCGTTAAGGATATGTCAAATGAAGACTTTCGGGCGCTATGGGCATCTTCGGAAGAGGCCTTGCGCCCTGCTGTGCAACGTCTTCTCGACAAACAGTAACGCCTGAAACGTAAGGAAGTTATCGTCATGTCCCCACTCAATAGGCAATCCTTAGTAGATATCGCCATTGGATTGATCAGCTTGGGGCTGGGACTTGGTGTATACTACCTTACTTTTGGTTTTCAGGTTGGCGCATCAAGCGGGCTTGCCTCTGGCATGGATGCAAGCCTCTATCCACGGCTCATCGCAAGCATCCTGATTGGGCTTGGGCTTATCTTGTTGGCCAAAACGATATTCGGGGCACGCGCGCTCCAATCTGAAAGCGCCGACATAAGTCCCAGCAGCGGCCAAACCGGTAGTGGGCTGCTTAAATTGTTCCCTCTGGGGATCGGTTTCACCATCGCGATTCCACTGCTGGGGTACTTCATAAGCACCAGCATTTTTGTGGTCGCTATGCTGTTTGTATCCGGTGAACGCCGCCTTCTATTGATCGTGGTGACCACAATTCTGATCGTGACGAGCTTTTATCTACTGTTTCGCTATGGGTTCAACATTGTGCTGCCCGAAGGTCGCATCTGGAGGCCTCGGGCATGATATCGGTTCTGACTGATATCCAGCAATTCGTTGGGTTCACACAACTTCAATACATCGTCATCGGTGTCATACTGGGTACGATCATTGGCGCGCTGCCGGGCTGTGGCCCGATGATGGGGGTGACGCTGACAATCCCCTTCACGTACTACCTTGATCCCGTGTCCTCATTGGCGTTGTTGATCGGGATATATCAGGGCGGGTCATTTGGCGGAGCCATTTCGGCGGCACTTGTCGGCATACCCGGCACCCCAATTGCTGCCGCAACCTTGTTGGACGCTTACCCAATGTCGCAATCGGGGCGTGCCTCAGAGGCGATTACGCTGGCAACGGTTGCCTCGTGGTTTGGCGGTTGTTTTGGCGGTATAGTGCTGCTGTTGGCCGCCCCTTCGCTTGCCTCCTTTGCGCTGAGCTTTGGGCCGGCTGAACGTCTTGGTCTTGCGCTGATTGGTCTCACTGCTATCGCTAGTCTCTCGGCAGGATCAACTGTCAAAGGGCTGATGTCAGGCGCGCTGGGATTGATGCTCGCCACTGTCGGCAGCGACCCCTTTACCGGCGTCAACCGTTTTGATTTTGGCCTGCCAGAACTAACCGGCGGGCTGACCTTCGTGTCCCTCTTGGTAGGGTTGTTCGCAATTTCCGAGATGTTGGTCCAATTGGAATCCACCACCCCCACCGCGCGGATCACAGAAAAGGTCCGGTTTTCGACAAAGTGTTTGTGGACCCTCATCACTGATTGGGGAAATTACCTCCGCTCAAGCCTGATCGGTGTTCTGGTTGGTGTGGTGCCGGGCGTCGGGGGGGTCACATCCGCATTTCTATCGTATAAAATATCCAAGGACATGTCGCCCGACAAGGAGCAATACGGCAAAGGCGCGCCGGGCGGTGTTGTCGCAACCGAAGCCGCCAATTCGGCAACTACCGGCGGGGCGCTGTTGCCGATGTTGTCCCTTGGCATTCCCGGCGATCCGATTGTCGCTGTCATGATGGGCGGTTTGCTGATCCATGGTGTGACGCCGGGCCCAGCATTCATGTTGACCAACGCGCCTATGCTGAATGGTATTCTGGGGATATTCCTGATCGGCGCGTTCTTGTTGTTGCCGATTGGTTGGCTGCTGCTGCCTGTGTTTGTGCGCATCCTGAGCATCCCAAAATCGTTCCTGACAACGCTCATCCTCGCGCTGTGCATCTTTGGCACCTATGCCACCAACCGCGAATTGTTCGACATTTGGCTTTTGTGGATTTTCGGCCTTCTTGGATACGCGATGCGCAAAGGGGGTGTTCCGCTTTCACCTTTGGTGATCGGTTTTGTTCTTGGCCCGATAGTCGAGGAATCTTTGCGACGTTTGGCGACAATTTCAGGAAATGATTTCTGGGGTTTCCTGTTCGGAAGGCCCATCGCGTTGACCTGTTTTGCTTTGATTGCGGCGATGTTGATCGGCCCGGCTCTTTCACAAATGTACCGCGCCCGGTCGAGGGCGCAGTCCCCTGAATAGACCTACCTGAAAGGTAAACCCAAACCATGAATCGCGCGCATTCCGAAGCAGCCTATCCGCATTTGGGTCAATACATTAACGGCGATCTGATTACGGGCAGCGGCGACATATTTGACGTTCAGGACCCGTCAACAGGTGCTAAACTCGGAAGATGTGCGCCTGCCAGCGCGCAAAACGTAGACGCGGCATTGATCGCCGCCAAATCCGGTTTCGAGATTTGGCGCAAGATGTCAGCCCATGAGCGGGGAAACATCCTCAAACGCGTGGCCGACCTAGTGCGCACAGACAAGGACCGTCTTGCTGGTCTGATCACGCTCGAAGTTGGACGCCCGCTGAGTGAGGCGCAAGTTGAGGTAGGCCATGCCGCCGCTATGTTTGAATGGGCCGCCGAAGAAGGCAAGCGCGCTTACGGCAGGGTCATTCCCGCCCGCGAACACCATGCCACACAATATGTCCTGCGCGAACCGCTCGGTCCGATCGCGGCCTTCACCCCGTGGAATGTACCGTTGACAACGCCTGCGCGCAAACTGTCGGGTGCCCTTGGGGCGGGGTGTTCTGCGATCCTCAAGGCGTCCGAAGAAACCCCCGGCTGCGCACTTGCCCTTGCAATGATCTGTGTTGAAGCTGGTGTGCCGCCTCAGGCGGTCTCAGTTTTGATCGGGAACCCGGAAATGGTATCTGCGAGGCTACTGGAGTCCGACATCATTCGCGGCCTCACGTTCACCGGGTCAACACGCGTCGGGAAGATATTGACCAAGCAAGCGGCGGACCGGATGATCCGTCCTGTCATGGAACTTGGCGGCCACGCGCCCGTGCTGATCTTTGATGATATTGACGTTGAAAAAGTTGCTCAAAACGCGGTTGCCGCGAAATTCAAAAATAGTGGCCAGATATGTGTCTCTCCGACGCGGTTCTTGGTGCAGACAAAGGTATACGAAGCGTTTTTGCAGGCGTTTGTCGCAGCAACAAAACGCATCAATGTCGGGGATGGCTTTGACCCTGATGTCACGATGGGACCGCTGCGCACCGCCGGACGCATCCAAGAGATCAAAGAATTGCTGTCCGACGCAACCAATAGGGGCCACCGTGTCTTTGGCGGCGAACGTGTGGGCGACCCATCGGGAAATTTCATCAATCCCGCGGTGATCGCAGATGCTGGGCCAGCAACCCAGGCCTCAAATACCGAACCATTTGGTCCGGTTGCTGTTTTGCACCCGTTTGACACGGTGGAAGACGCAATTGCCGAGGCCAATCGCCTGAACGTTGGGCTGGCATCCTACGTCATGACAAACAATCTGGCGCGCGCAAACCGCTGCATCGGTGACATTCAGGCAGGCAGCGTCATCGTGAACAATTGGCGGGCCACGTTGCCCGAAACACCCTTTGGTGGATACCGGGAAAGCGGTTTTGGCGCAGAGGGCGGCATCGAAGGTCTGTCCGCATTTCAAAGCAGCAAGCTTGTCTATCTGAACGCAAACGCTGCATAGGGGACTGATATTTTGTTGAATTTATACAAAGCTGGCCCGTCGCCCTTCGTGCGCAAGGTCGAGATTTTCCTGCACGAAGCGGGTCTCGTAGAAGGCACACAGATTATCCCTGTGCAAAGCAATCCTCTGACCGGTAATCCCGTCTTGATAGCTGCAAACCCGGCAGGTAAAATTCCGGTGTTGGAAACGGAAACCGGCCAAATGCTGTTCGATAGTGATGTGATTTGCCGATACCTTGACCATCGCGAAAATCTTGGGTTTTACCCGACAGAAAACTGGCATCTGCTCACGTTGGCATCAAGTGCAGATGCAATGCTCACAGCTATCATCTCAATGACCTACGAGGCGCGGTTTCGGCCCGATGAGTTTCAGTTCAAGCCATGGGTTGACGGCCAATGGGCGAAAACCTCCAGTCTTTTGGATGCGTTTGAAGGACCATGGGCGCAGGATATCGACGGCCTGTTCAACATTGCCCAGATTAACCTGGCTTGCGCCCTGGGGTTTCTGGATTTCAGACATACCAATCGGAACTGGCGCGATTCCAGACCGACACTTGCGAAATGGTTCACAGATATCTCAACCCGGCCGTCTCTCGTTGCGACTGAACCGCAATAAAGCACGCCGAAGACAAAATTCAACTTCAAAGAAGGTCAAACCACCATGTCCGAAGAAGCCACCGACAACGACGCACGCATGCCATATCAACTGCCATTTCCAGAACACGCGCTGGAGGAAATTGTCATTCCGAATGCGATCCCCGAGGATGAGCGGCTTTGGGTTCCGCAGGCCGAAAACGTCTGGTTTCGCCCCTTATGTCTGAACCGCTCGCAAGGGTATTGGGTGAACCTGTTACGTGTGCGTAAATCCGGTGTGCTGTCGCGGCACCGGCATCCGCAACCGGTGCATGGCTATGTCTTGAAAGGGCGATGGCATTATCTGGAACATGATTGGACGGCTGAGGCTGGTGGTTATGTTTTTGAACCTCCCGGCGAAACCCACACATTGGTCGTGCCCGAAGGTGTTGAAGAGATGATCACGCTTTTTCAGGTCAATGGGGTCATGTGTTATGTGGATCCTTGGGGAAAAGTGCAGGGGTACGAAGATGTCTTCACCAAAATTGACCTGTGCAAGAAGCACTATACAGAAGTTGGTTTAGGCGAAGATTTCGTCGATCAGTTTATCCGGTGAAAGGCACATGGGACACAGCCGTTAGATCACAGGTCAAGCGCGAGATTTTCAAGTAAACACGCCCTCGTTCCTGTTGAAGAGCGGCCGCGAACCACTGCAACTAGACATTCCAGCAAACGATTTCGTCGTCCGCGTCGCGATCGTTTTATGGACATCCGTTTTGTCTCTACGGTAAATGTCGGGAATGAAGGGCCGTGCCGCCGAAACGAGGACAATCGTTGCAAGGTCGCAATAGGCTGAAAATTTGGCCGTCTTTTTGCTAGCTTCCCGATACCAGACATTCGCTGCAGCACAGAAAACTGGTAAAGTGGGCTCTCCTGACACCTTCGCCGCGCGGGACATGAATGGCTGGTCTCGGATTGCCCGCCATTCGCTGCAACGGGCACCAACTAGTAAGGTGCGGACTTTGCTGCCTTTTGCACGCGCGGCTATTGCTCACGCAGCATTTCCTCGCAATTGCGGCGATGGTTGTTTGGCGGTGCAGCATAATTCACCGAAGCAGCCGTTCAATCGAGGTAATCGTGCCGGATCTCAAACTGACCTTTCGCTGCACAGCGCATGAATTCAAACCTTGCGAATATCTAGCCAATACAAGACGCTACTCTGAAAAACTCTTTTCCAAAGCTTCGAACCCACCCAAGAACACATCCGTGGCGACGAATTGGTGCCAATGTTCGGTTTGGCCATCACCAGCTTCGAACTCGGCCCACCATTGCGCGAACGTCTCGCCGCGGTCGGTAATCTCCGAGAACGACATTTTCGCCACATAATTCACGAAAGGCAGGGGGCCGCCGGGCTGCATGTCGTATGTCAGCGATCGTTCGGTGTTGGAAATCGACAAAAGGGTTTCGCGAATGCGGCCCGATCCGTCCGT
>Ga0316204_10011500_pt1 | contig 11059 bp, 10 predicted proteins | sample 6monrhotite_MG_2_FD_205661 | JGI IMG/M metagenome (GOLD analysis project Ga0316204, IMG submission 205661) | Microbial mat bacterial communities from mineral coupon in-situ incubated in ocean water Damariscotta River, Maine, United States -... | ecosystem: Environmental > Aquatic > Marine >...
TTTAATTAAAGGAAGCCCTGCTTGTTTCAAAATAACAAGTGGGGCTTTTTTATTTTGTTGTCTTATGTTTAGTTTGGCTTATAAATAAGGTAATGATAGTTAAGTGATTAGTGGGTGAGATGTCAGACGATTTATTTGATTCAAATTTGGAAGTTAAGTCTTCTGGTAATAATTATACGGCGCAGGATATTGAGGTCTTGGAAGGGCTTGAGCCAGTTCGTCGTCGCCCTGGTATGTATATTGGAGGGACAGATGAGAATGCTATGCACCATCTGGTTTCGGAGCTTTTTGATAATTCGATGGACGAGGCTGTTGCGGGATTCGCAACGAGAATTGAGCTTGAATTAGGCGCTGATGGGACTATCACTGTTCGTGATAATGGGCGCGGCATTCCCATTGATCCGCATCCAAAATATAAAGATAAATCTGCGTTAGAAGTTATTTTAACAACCCTTCATTCGGGTGGTAAATTTAGTAATAAAGTTTATCAAACATCGGGTGGCTTGCATGGCGTGGGGATTTCGGTTGTGAATGCTCTGTCGGATAGGTTGACTGTTGAAATTGCACGCGATAAAGTGATTTGGAAGCAGGAATATTCTAAGGGAACTCCGTTAACCAAGCTTGAAAATATTGGTGTGGCGAGTAATCGCCGCGGAACATCGGTGACTTTTCACCCTGATAAAGAGATTTTTAAAAATTCTCCGAAATTCCGTCCAAAGAGATTGTATAATTTTGCGAAATCAAAAGCATATTTGTTTAAAGGCGTTGAAATTCGCTGGATATGCGCGCCTGAATTGCTGAATGAAAAAGAAAATGTTCCTGAGAAAGATACTATCCATTTTCCCAACGGAATTAAGGATTATCTGTTGACGACTCTTGAAAAAGATGCTGTAGCGACTAATTCTCCATTCGCTGGAGAGGTGAATTTGCCAGATGGTGCAGGTAAAGTTGAGTGGGCGATTCATTGGCCGCTGATGAAAGATGGTTTTGTTAAATCTTATTGTAATACTGTTCCGACTCCTCTTGGGGGAGTCCATGAAACTGGCTTGAAAAGCGCTTTATATAAAGGTTTGCGCGATTATGGCGAAATGGTCGGAAATAAAAAAGCCGCACAAATCACTGGCGATGATGTTTTTGTAAATTCATGTTCTATATTGTCACTTTTTTATACAAATCCAGAATTTCAAGGTCAAACTAAGGAAAAGCTGGTTAATAATGGTGTTGCGAGATTGGTTGAAAATGCAATTAAAGACCATTTCGACAATTGGTTAAGTCAGAATACTGAATGTTCAAAAGAGCTTTTGGAATTTGTTATTTCAAAAGTTGAGGAGCGTTTAAGGCGTAAAAATCAAAAGGAAGTTGGGCGTAAATCTATTGTTCAAAAGTTGCGACTTCCAGGGAAATTAACGGATTGTACGCAGGAATTGCCAGAAGGAACGGAGATTTTCCTTGTTGAGGGAGATTCGGCTGGTGGTTCAGCAAAACAGGCTAGGAATCGAAAAACTCAAGCGATTTTACCGCTTAGGGGTAAAATTCTGAATGTTGCGAGTGCTACTGGTGATAAAATTCGCAATAATCAGGAGATAAAAGATATGCTTCTGGCATTTGGTTGTGGAAGTGGGGAATATTACGAAGATAAAGATTTGCGTTATGAAAAAATTATCATAATGACCGATGCGGACGTTGATGGCGCGCATATCGCAGCTTTATTGATGACGTATTTTTACAAAGAAATGCCCGATTTAATTCGAAATGGTCATTTATATTTGGCGCAGCCGCCTTTATTTAGGATTAAGCATGGCACAACTTCTCATTATGCCAATGATGAAGCTGAGCGCGATAGAATGCTTGAGGAGTTTTCGAAAAAGAAAGGGAAAATCGAGCAGGGACGTTTTAAAGGTCTTGGTGAAATGACTCCAATTCAGCTTAAGGAAACTACTATGGATCCTGAAAAGCGCACTTTGTTGAAAGTTGAAATTGCAGAAGGCGAAGAAGATGCATCAAAAGAACGCGTCGAGCATTTGATGGGCAAAAAACCTGAGTTACGCTTTAGATTTATACAAGAGCAAAGTCAAGAAAAGTCAGGAGAGCTGGCTGATGCCCTTGATGTTTAGTTTTTTTTGTTTTTAGACCCCGTTATAAAAACGAGGTGACAGGAAAAAATCCGCGCCACAGAATGACTCATCCGTCATCCCCTGAATTATCCTCGATAATTATAGGGGGATCTCGATCCGTTTTCTCTAGATTGCCCTATAATTCGCTGCACGAATTCGGGTAATGACGAAGCCCTTAACTAAGCCACTTGCTCTTCAGCGTCGCTGCTCGCATCCGCATTTGCAGTTTCTTTCTTTTTCTCTAATGCTTCTTTAGCAGTTAGGGAAAGTTGTAAGTGAAGTTCACGAAGATGTTTGAAATCCGCTTCTGCAGGGGCATTCATTAATAAATCCTGCGCTTGTCCGTTCATTGGGAAGGCGATAACTTCGCGAATGTTCGGCTCATCAGCGAGTAACATAACCATACGGTCTATACCCGGTGCGATTCCGCCATGTGGAGGTGCGCCGAATTTAAATGCACGAATCATTGCACCGAATTTATCATCAACAACGTCATTGTCATAACCTGCGATTTCAAATGCTTTATACATTAATTCTGGGCTGTGATTACGCACAGCACCGGATGAAAGCTCAATTCCATTACATACAATATCATATTGATATGCTTTAAGATTTAGCAGTTCTGAATTTCTATGTTCACCTGCATTGTTGGCCTTTTCTAAAGCCTCAATTCCGCCTTGTGGCATGGAGAATGGGTTATGCGAGAATTCTATTTTGTCATTTTCTTCATCCCACTCAAAATATGGGAAGTCAACAACCCAACAGAATTTAAACTCAGAATCGTCAATCAGGTCAAGCTCTTCTGCGACTAGTGTACGAGCTTTGCCGGCTAAATCCGCCGCTTTGTTGGAATCTGGGTGGCAGGAGAAAAATACTGCGTCACCATTGCCGATTCCTGCTGTTTCTTTAAGTTGGTTTAAGCGCTCCTCGCCAAGGCGTTTTGCGATTGGTCCTTTTGGTTCGCCATCTTCGGAAAAGGCAATCCATCCCAAACCTGCATAGCCAACTTCTCTTGCCCAGTCATTCTTTTTGTCAAAGAAAGAGCGAGCATTTGAGGCTGTTTTTGGAGCAGGAATCGCTCGGACAACAGCGCCTTTATCAATCATTCCTGCGAACATTCCGAAGTCTGACCCACGGAAAACTTCCGTTACGTCAGAGATAATCAGTGGGTTGCGTAAATCTGGTTTGTCACAGCCATATTTCAACATAGAATCGTCAAAAGCAATGCGAGGGAATGGGAAATCTGTAACTTTTTTGTCTGAGAATTTTGTAAAGATTTTGTGCATTACAGGCTCAATTGCCGCAAATACATCTTCCTGAGTTGCAAATGCCATTTCCATATCTAGTTGGTAGAACTCACCCGGAGAGCGGTCTGCACGAGCATCTTCATCGCGGAAGCAAGGGGCGATTTGGAAATATTTATCAAAGCCCGACACCATCAAAAGCTGTTTGAATTGTTGTGGAGCTTGTGGCAATGCATAAAACTGCCCAGGGTGAACACGGCTTGGAACGAGATAGTCACGTGCGCCCTCAGGAGAGCTTGCCGTTAGGATTGGAGTTTGGATTTCCATGAAATCATCTTCCGTCATCAGCCTACGGATTTCCGAAATAACTTGTGAACGAAGAATGATGTTATTGTGTAATTTCTCACGACGTAAATCCAAGAAGCGATATTTCAGGCGTGTATTTTCTGGGAATTCTTTGTCTGTGTTAACTTGAACAGGAAGTTGCTCCGCATCAACATTAGACTCAACAATAAGCTCCGATGCGTGAACTTCAATTTCACCAGTTGGGATATTTTTATTGATAGTTTCCGCTTCACGAGCAACGACTTTTCCGGTGATGGTGATTACAGATTCAGCGCGGGTTTTGGTTGCTAAATCCAAGAAAGAATCATCAGCATTAATAACGATTTGCGTCATGCCGTAATGGTCGCGTAAATCAACGAATAAAAGCCCACCATGGTCACGTTTTCTATGAACCCAGCCCGAAAGTTTAACTTCCGTGTTGATATTTGATTTTGATAATTCGTTGCAATTATGTGTGCGATATTGATGCATTTTTCTTTCCTATTTGTTTTTTATTCTCGTCATGCCGTTTTTCACACTAGTGTGCTTATAACGAGCTATGGTAATTGGTTTGCAATTACGTGGAATCTTCGACTCCACCAGATACCGCAACAAGTGCGGTATGACAGGGGTGTGTATTTGTAATGTCTGCATCTTATAAATCATGTTTTATAAATACGCAAATGTTTTGAGTGGCATTAAGTTGGGTAAGTTTGTGTCATTTGCTTGGTTTATGCGAGTTTTATATTATCTAGGAAAGTTTCAACTTCACTTTGTAAGTGCTTGGTTTTTGTATTTATATCACGAGAAGCTTCGTTAATCTCGGTAGATGCATTTTTTGTTTCCGCTGCTGCAGAGGTGACTCCAGATGCAACATTGGAAACTTCCTCAGTACTTGCTGCCGCTTGTTGGGTGCTTCTTGCGATTTCAGTCATTGCAGCAGATTGCTCTTTCATGGAGTCGGAAATCGATGCAGAGATATTGTTTATTTGTTTTATAATGTTGGAAATTTGAGAAATATTATCTACTGTATGTTGAGAGGCATATTGAGTAGCTTTTACTTGCTCTTCAATTTCGTCAGTTGCTTTTGCGGTTTGTTCGGCTAATGCTTTTACCTCCGATGCTACAACGGCAAATCCTTTTCCTGCTTCACCTGCACGTGCGGCTTCAATTGTTGCGTTAAGAGCTAGTAGGTTAGTTTGTTCAGCTACATCTCTTATTAGCCCCACTACTGCTCCAATTTTATCTGAATTTTCTTTTAAGCCAAGAATCGCATCATTTGCTTCATTAACTTTATCAACAGCATCATTTGCTATTGCAGATGAATTGGCGATTTGATCAGAAATTTCGCGAATGGAAACGGATAATTCTTCTGAGGCAGAAGCGACAGTATTGACGTTGCCGGTTGCTGTGTTTGATGCTCCAACTAATGACTGGGCTTGTTCTTCGCCTTTTGACGCAACATCGCTTAAGCCGCCAGAAGTGGAGGATAGTTGTCCAGTTGATGCAGCAAGATCCCTTATGAATACTGCAACATTTTGATCAAAATTATCGGTTAATGTGTTGAGGCGGTTTGTAAAATCTTTTTGCGCTTGTTCAAATGAATCGGCAGCATTATTAATTGCTTTTGTTCCGTTTAATAAAGAGCCCTTCATTCCTGACTCAAGAATACGACGGAAATATTTTCCTTTGTCTATATGCTCCATAACGGCTGCTGATTCTCTTATGAAAGAGTCTATGTAGTCAGCCATATTATTGGTTGAACGTTGCATGAGTCCGATTTTTCCGCCTTCTGTAATGTTTAAGACGCGTGCTTCAAAGTCTCCATTTTGTAAGCGCTGAATGATTTTAGCAGTTCGATTAATCTGGTTGATGGCTTTTTGAATTAATATAATGGCGATTATAAGTAGTAATAAAAGAGTAGTTTCAATTATTTGTACATCTATGAAGTCAAAAAATAGAGCTGTGCTTACTAGAATTGCTAAAGCTATAACTATTTTGGCTTTAAATAGAGAGGATAAATTCGTCATAGCCAACTCCTTTTTCTTCAAGAATTTTCAACAGCATATTAAAGGCACTTTGCATGCCCTCTTTGCGGTTGTTATGTTTTTTTTCTTCATCAAGTAATGTTTTATAAAGGGGGATAATCACGTTTTCTAGTGGTTCTCTCCTTGGGACGCGACGATTTGAGTGGTATGCTATTATATTGCCATCATTATCATAAGATGGAGTTACATGAGCAAAAACCCAATAGTGATCACCATTTTTTGCCATGTTAACAACATAGGCAAATATTTCGTTTTTAGACTCTAATGTGTCCCATAGTAATTTAAATACGCATCTTGGCATGTCTGGGTGGCGAATTAAGCTATGAGGCTTTCCAATAAGTTTTTTTTCCTTATAGCCTGAGATTTTTATGAAAGTGTCGTTGGTGTAGGTTATACGACCTTTTGTATCGGTTTTACTGACGATGATTTCATCTTCTTCGAAGAAGCGTTCGTTGCCTGTTGGTATTATATTTTTTGTCATTTACTATTTTTTCCCGCAAATACGACACGATGTTAAGATGTTATCAGATTTATTGTTGCAAGTCTATTGTTCTGCTTCAGTTTATGGTTAGGGTGTGACTCATCAAGTTAAGGTGGATTGATTTGTGTAGTTGCTGTGCTGTTTGGTTGTTGTTATGGTAAGAAATAGGTGATTGTTAATTAATCTAACCTAGTGTATGGTTGCTTTGCAAAATCGTAAAATCTAGCGAGCATAAGTTTATATGACGGTAATTACAGAATCTGAAGAATTAAAAAGGCGCATAGGCGCTTTGATGAGTGAGGAATTTGTCACAGTTGATACAGAATTTTTACGCGAGAAAACTTATTACCCTAAATTATGTTTAGTGCAGATTGCTGGAAATGACGACGCTTTTGCGATTGATGTTCTGGCGCAAGGGATTGATTTATCTCCTTTTTATGCTCTTATGCAGGATGAGAATATTGTGAAAGTTTTTCATGCGGCTTCACAGGATTTAGAGATTTTTGTTAATGAGAACGGTAAAGTTCCAACTCCTTTATATGATACTCAAATTGCAGCTCAAGTTTTGGGTTTTGGTGAGGCAGTTGGTTATGCTGCAATTGTGAATATTATATGTAAAGTGACGATTGATAAGGCTGTACGCCATACTGATTGGTCAAAACGCCCTTTGACGGATAAACAGATTGAATATGCGATTTCAGATGTAACGCATTTACGTGAGATTTATATGGTTCTGGAGGAAAAGCTTGAGAAAAAGGAACGTAGTAAATGGGCTTATGAGGAAATTAAGAAAACGGCAAATATTAATAGTTATAAGGTTGATGTTGAGGAAATTTGGCGGAAGATAAAAATTCGAGGTGGTTCTGGTCGCTATATTGCGATTGTTAAGGAGCTTGCTAAGTGGCGGGAAAATCGCGCGCAGAAATCTGATAAGCCTCGTAGTTGGATATTAAGTGATGATGCGATTTTAGAGCTGGCGGCGACTTGCCCGAAATCTATTGGTGAAGTTAAAAAGTTGCGTTTTTATAAAGGTAGTATAAGCGGTTATATTGATGAAATTCTTCAGGTGATTGAAGTGGGAAAAAATGCTGCGCCGACAGAATTGAAGAAGAAAAAGCCACTATCAGACTCTGCTTCTGAGCAGGTTGATTTATTAAAATTATTGCTGAAATTGCAGGCGGCGAAACATGATATAGCACCGAGCGTTATTGCAAAATCAGATGATATTGTTGCTCTTGTGCAAAATAAAAATGATGAAATTCCAGCGTCTATGCAGGGGTGGCGTTATGATGTTTTTGGGCAATATGCGGAAAAACTGCTTAAAGGTGAATTGTCGCTTTCTATTCAAAATGGGCGCATTAAGATATTAGGCGATTGAGATGTTAAAAAATTCTCCTGATTTATGGTTGAATAAACTGCCGAAATTAAGTGCAGATTCTAATAAATATAGTCGTGGTTACGCTCTTGTTTGTGCTGGTGAAATGACGGGGGCATCAATTTTGGCATCACGCGCAGCGCAGAGAATTGGCGCAGGTTATGTTGTTTTGTTATCCCCTGAAAATGTTAAGGAAATATATGCTGTTGCGCTGCCTTCTGTTGTTATTAAAGATTTTGAATCGACGGAAAATTTTGCAAAATTTATTGTAGCGGAAAAGCGCATTGATGCGGTTCTGATCGGTTGTGGTTTTGGTGTTGGGGAGCTATGTCGTGAAAATGTTTTGGCGATTTTGCAATCTGGTATTAATTGCGTGCTTGATGCTGATGCTTTGACTTCATTTGAGGGCAGGGCGGAGGAGTTATTTGTGGCAATTAAGGGGTCTGATTCTGACGTAGTTTTAACTCCGCATGATGGGGAATTTGAGAGGTTGTTTAAGTTTTCGCCCAATAATGATAGATTTTTTGCAGCCCTTACGGCGGCGAAAGAGTCGGGGGCAGCAATTCTGCTAAAAGGAGAGAAAACTATTATTGCAACAGTAAATGGAGAGGCTGTGATTAATGAAAATGCGCCACCATCTCTGGCAACAGCTGGGTCAGGCGATGTGTTGGCGGGAATGATAGTTGGGTTGGTAGCAGGTGGCATGGATATTTATGATGCAGCTTGTGCGGCGACATTTATTCATGGTGAATGTGGTAATTTAGCTGGCAGAGGATTAATAGCAGAGGATTTAGTTGCTGAAATCCCTGAAGTTATTAAGGGATTCTAAGTCAAAAATATTTTTTATTTATCCTTGATATTGCAGATATATTCACTACATTAAGTCCTACCAAAATACATGGTTATTAAATTAATATAATGGAGAGATAAATGAGCGTACTTGTAGGTAAGGAAGCACCAAATTTTACAGCAACAACTGTCATGGGTGATAACACAATCAATGAAACATTCGATCTGAAAGAATATCTAAATGGAAGAGAATGTGTGTTATTTTTCTATCCGCTGGATTTTACATTCGTTTGTCCTTCTGAAATTATCGCTTTTGATAAGCGTTTGGAAGAATTCAAATCTCGTGGCGTTGAAGTTGTTGGCGTTTCTGTTGATTCGCACTTCTCACATATCGCATGGAAAAATACTCCTGTAAATGATGGTGGTATTGGTCAAGTTCAATATCCGCTTGTTGCAGATTTAACTAAGCAAATCGCATATGATTATGACGTTCTTCTTGATGGTGGAATTGCTTTGCGTGGCACATTCCTTATCGACAAAAATTTTGTAGTTCGTCATCAGTTAATTAATGACCTTCCGCTTGGTCGTAATATTGATGAAGCGATTCGTATGGTTGATACGCTACAATTTACAGAAGAACATGGCGAAGTTTGCCCTGCTGGTTGGAATAAAGGTGATACGGCTATGAAGCCTGATGCTGCTGGTGTTGCGGATTATTTAGATAAAAATGCTGAAACTCTTTAAGTTTTAGAATTCTCATTGAATATTCAGGCGGGTGGGGTATGCTATATTCCACTCGCTTTTTTTATATGTAATAAATTATTGGTTGAAAATATGTCTAATACGCATCACACAAAAGTTTTGATAATTGGTTCTGGCCCTGCTGGTGCAACAGCAGCGATTTATACTGCTCGTGCGAACTTAAAGCCGATTATGGTTTGCGGTATGCAGCCTGGCGGGCAAATGACAATTACGACTGAAGTTGAAAATTACCCTGGCTTTGCTGATGTTATTCAAGGCCCTTGGCTTATGGAGCAAATGCAGCAACAGGCAAAAAATGTCGGTACTAACATTATTCATGACCATATCGCAGAAGTGGATTTCTCAAATCGTCCATTTACGGCAAAAGGTGAGTCGGGCGATGTTTATACGGCCGATAGCATAATTATTTCAACAGGCGCACAGGCGAAATGGCTTGGGCTTGAATCTGAAAATAAATTTCAAGGTTATGGCGTTTCTGGTTGCGCTACTTGTGACGCTTTTTTCTATAAAGGCAAGAATGTTATTGTTATTGGTGGCGGAAATACCGCTGTTGAAGAGGCTTTGCATTTAACTCATTTTGCGGAGAAAGTTACGATTATTCATAGGCGGGATTCTTTGCGTTCGGAAAAAATTCTGCAAGATAGGCTTTTTGCGAATCCGAAAGTTGAAGTTGTTTGGGATAGTCAGTTGGAGGAAGTTATTGGTTCGGAAGAGCCTTTAAATGTTACTGGTGCGAGAATTAAAAATGTAAAAACTGGTGAGGAGCAAGTTCTTGCAGTTGATGGCGTTTTTGTTGCGATTGGTCATAAACCGAATACGGATTTGTTCAAGGGGCATCTTGATATGGATGATGAGGGTTATTTAATAACTGCGTCTGATTCTACGAAAACTAATGTTGAAGGCGTTTATGCTGCTGGCGATGTTCAAGATAAAATATATCGTCAGGCGGTAACTGCGGCAGGAACGGGTTGCATGGCGGCTTTGGAGGCAGCAAAATTCGTTGAAGAATAGGCTTTGCAAGATTTTTGTGGGTCTATAATTTTAGTGGTTTTTGAAGCGGATTTTTAGAAACCTGCATGAGAATTTTTGCCTTCTGAGTGGGCTACGACCATGCTGTTATGGTCGAAGCCGTATTTTTCGTGCATTTTCTTTTTGATTTCGTCTGGCGGTGTACCATATCCATACTCTAAAATTATGCCGTAATGTGAGGGGTTGTAGTTGCCAACTTTGTGAGCCATTTGGAAGTCGTTTAGCTTGTCGCCGCGAATGGCAAGATAAATATAAATTTGGTATGGTTCGTGGTCTTCATCTGTTTGGATTAATGTTATGCACGCAATATCCTCTGCGATTTCGCCTTTTATATATGGAAAATCTGTTGTGGGGAGCGACATTAATTTTGTTTGTCTCAAATATTAGAACTAGTTAGGGGGCGAGCAATATCCCACCTCATATTGTTTGAGGTATATATTATATGTATTATTTTGTCTATCGATATATCTTAGATTGATAATGTGGATTATATTCCGTGTCCTTGGGCGTGATATGCTTCAAGTTTTCCGAGCATCGCTTTTGCTGCAAATCCTGAAGTTGCTTTGAGGCTGATGTTACCTAATGTTTCGGCTGTTTCTTGAGTTTTTGCTTGTACTGCGCCAAGTTGTGCGCTGGTTCTTCCTTTTCCTATTGTAAAATCAAATGACATAATTACCCTTTTCCCTAATTATTTAACTATTATAGCGTATAATGGTTAAATAAAGGTTAAGAATGGGGTGGTTTTTATGCTGTATATTTGTAGAACTATTATCTGAAGTACATTTCCCAGCCATTTCCGATGTCGAAAACGAGTCTATCTGCGCCGCCTTTAACACCTGAAATGTCGGTTTTTATGGATATTTTCTCTTCTGGGTCAAGTAAATCCTCTGTAG
>Ga0316204_10011501_pt1 | contig 11057 bp, 15 predicted proteins | sample 6monrhotite_MG_2_FD_205661 | JGI IMG/M metagenome (GOLD analysis project Ga0316204, IMG submission 205661) | Microbial mat bacterial communities from mineral coupon in-situ incubated in ocean water Damariscotta River, Maine, United States -... | ecosystem: Environmental > Aquatic > Marine >...
TTTCTTATTATAGTCTTTAGTAGTATAAATTAATTGAGAAATAGATTCTAAGGGTTATTGGTCACGCTTGACCGCCTTGTTATAAGCTTGTTTCTTTTGTAGTAAACCATACGCTTGATACCAGCTGTATACAAAAGCAAGTGGCCAGATAAAAAGGATTGCTAAAGATATAAATTTACTGCTTTTTCCCCATGCATTAAAAACTGAAGAGAGAATAATTGCAAAACAGCTAATAAGCCCAAATACTGCAATTGGATATTCATAAAGATACATTTCCCCCCAGCCTAGAGCATGGTCATTTAATCTTGGGTCCCCGAATGGTTCAAGAGAGAAGAAATATACAAATAGAACAAAGCTAAAAAAGTTGAAGGTAAGTAAGGCTTTTAAATTATTAAGCATTTATTTCCTTTTGCTTATAACGCCGAGTTAAATGGCCAAGCGCGCTGTTTGCTTGGTCCAAGTGTGTGCGGCTTTGTGCACACACGACCTTGAATGATTTGTTAGACATTTTTGTTAATAATTTCCCAAAACTCATCAGAATACCAGTGTTCTTTTCCTTTAAGGTGTAATTGAATTGCAGGACAGCTTTCATAAACACCGCGCACATAATCTCCCCATGCTTTTCTATTTTCTTTTGATATACCCTCGCCCTGTGTGGCAATTTTTTCCAAATAGAGGCAAAATAAATCTGAAACAGCCATCACTTTATCGTAGTTCTTGTCCTCAGAAGTTATCTCTCGTGCTTCATGAAAGTATGGTCGTAACTCGGAATTATCAATAATGCTTTGCTTTACTTGCGCCGCAAGGTCGTAGATGCTCCATCTCGTTGCGCTTCTAACACTTCTTTCAACCTGACCAAGTTGATATACCACTGCGCCAAAGCCGATAACAGCCACACTTGTTTGAATAATTGAAGTTACGTCCATATTGTTTGTCTCTATTATTTTGCCTAACGCTGAGTTGAGCTGACCGTAACACGGCGTGGCTTTTGTGGCAATATGAGCGAAGCGAGCCACAAAAGGCGGGGCGGGTTACGGGTCAGCTGGAACGATTTGTTATAACCTGCTTGATTGCTGCAACTAGTTCTATAAATTGTTTGCTACCTATTTGAGCAGACGAAACACCAGTAATGACTTTATCTCCATTGTATAGAAAGAGATAACTTTTTCTTACTTCTTCTGCTTTGTCTATTGTTGATAAGTCAATTAGGATATTCTTTTTGAACATCTTTGTGATTGCTAAGGTGTTACCTTTGATTTCGTATACTGGGTATTTACTAAATAAAATTGTTCCCCAAAGAAAAACTAAACCATAAGCAAATACTGCTATAGCTGCGATAATATGTATTTTTGATGATGAGATGAATAAAGCACCTAATATAATACCAAGTAATGCGTTGGATATTGTAATTGGGTACATCCATTTTGATGCTTTATATATCATATGTAGTTATAACGCCGAGTTAAACGGCAAGCCGCTTTTTGCTTGTCCGAGCTGTGCGTTTTTTGCACAGCGATTTAAACGACTTGTTATGTTTTGTTGTCGATTGAGTGTTTTTTCCTAGTAAAACCAAATGCGAAGTAAGTTATTAAGGGTGATATGAATAAGAGTAATGATGGTGGCAATGGTGTTGCTATAACATTAACATTGTCTAAGTATAAATTAATACCGTCTTGGGTGCTTGTTCGAGTACCAAAAAAACTAATTCCTGTAAGCTCTTTGTTTATATCAAGTTGTGAATGAATATCAAAGTAATCCCATGTGTTTACGCCAGAAGTTGATATGATTATTTGTTCTCTAAAGCCATCAGAATAGTGAAACTGAATAGCAGTTTCTGGTGCATTTACATCTTTTAACATATAAAAAGAGATCTCAGATATCAGACTTGTAGATATTGGGTCGAAATCTTGACGGATTTCATTGTTGCCATTGTTAGTAATGCTGTAATTTCCCGAAAAAGACATGTTAGAAGTTACATGCCAATAATGATCATGAGGGTAATCTAAAGATCCTATACCTTGAAACCAAGGTTCTAAATTTCCATTTTCAAAATCGCCATTTAAAAGCACAGTGGCCGAGTATGAGTTACATGAATAGAAAGCTAAAATAATTATAGATAAAATTGTTCTGCGGAATTGCATAATAAGTCCTTCATTGCAGTTTTATATTACATAACGACCAGTTAAACGGCGCGCCGCTTTATGCGTGTCCGAGCAGCTTTGCTGCGATTTAAACGCCTTGTTATATTCATTATCTTGTTAATAGAACATTAAAGTTTAAGTCTGTAGGCCTAGTATTTAGACCAATATAGGTACCATAGTAAAACTCATTTCCATTTTGTCTAATAATGTCTAGCACAGTAAATGTTTGGCCATTAAAGTTTATTTCAAAATCTACTTCAATTGCAGTAAGGCCTGAAGCTGTTGTGACTTCGTTGCCTACTGTGAATGTACCCGAGCCGCTATCAGAATCAATATGTGTACCAATGCACGAAGAGTTATTCCAGATTTTATAGCTTGTTTCGAAGTTATTTCCTGAAAAGATAAATGTGTCCACAGTATACTCACCTGGATCATCCAGATAACAGTTAGATACCCATGTGCCATCAAGATCTAGAAGATTGTTTCCTGTTTCATTGTTGCTGGTGCCACATGCGGATAAGAATAGTAAAAGCATGAAGATTGAAATAATTCTGGTATACATTATTTTTCCTTAAATATAACGCAAAGTTAAACGGCAAGCCGATTTTTGCTTGTCCGAGCGTAGCGATTTAAACGTATTGTTATGTGTTTTACTACCCATGATTTTCAATTATTGAACTTACAATAATTTCAATAGCTTTTCTAGTCATGTCTATTGGCATAAATGGATGCTGGGGCCATTGGGTGAGCACTTGTTCAGTAAGTGCTGGTATATGTATAAAGCCACATTTAATGTTGGATTCATGTTTATTAGCGTAATGTAAGCCATGATATAGAATTTGATTACAAAGGCTATTGCCACAATTGTGAGAAATAGAAGCAGGAATACCTTGGTTTTTAATGTTTTGTACGATTTGTTGCATATTAGGCAGGGTTGCATTAATAGCGGCTTTACCTGTTTCTTCTATAGGTCCGCCCTGTGGAGGCTCGCCGATATTAGCAGGAGGCGCAGTAAACCTGTAGTTTGTTGCTATTGCTTCAAGGGTAACTCGGTTGTAGCCAGGTGCTTGCCCTATAAATAGACAATAAGACGGTTTTGTTTTTGTTATTGTCTCTTCAAGCTCATCTTTAACAGTATGCGTATTGTCACCTATTATTTTAAATTCTAGCTTTTCAGAAATTGGCTTCAAACCAATAGGTAGTTCATTGATAAATGAAGATACTAAAATGTCAGATGCATTTGTCGTATTTTTGTTTGACCTGAAACCGGTGAATAGTATTTTCAAGATTCCATTCCTGTATTTTATTTACACATAACGCCTTGATAAGGGGCCAATAACCCAGTAGTGAGCGTATTTATTGTAGTTATTAGTAGTGTAACTGAAAAGTGTAATTCAAGTTAAGGTTTATTGGTCACGCTTGATCAACTTGTTAGGTGATTTTATGTTGTTATTGTAAATTTTTAAACTCTTCAGCAGAAACTTCTAATATGTTAGATTTAAAACCAAAAATTGTTCTTCCGCCCTTAATTTCAAAGCACAAATCTTTAGGATCATTTATTATATCAAAACCTTTAACTGTTCCTGAAGTGTTTTCACTAACTGATGAGGATATATAGAAGTAGTATTCATACATATTATCTGCTTCTTTAATAAGCTTATGATTAAACTCATGACCTATTTCTAAACCGCGCCAGTACACTCTAACTAAGGTAAGCATTAAATTTGTGTCAGGTTTTGCACAAATGTAGCCAGAACTGCTTATAGTTTGTTCAGTGCTTTTTATATATTCTTGTAAATCAATTTCAGATTGAAAAGATATCCTATATAAAGGCTCTTTTAATCTCCATTCTTTAAAGATTTTCCCCTGCTTATTATTCCACTTTTTATATGGCGACGAGACACCTAGAATATTTAAATTATGTATTTCATCATATTCAAATGCAGATACATCAGTTTTTTCTACATTACTTATAACTAGATCAGTTGGTATGGTATTTACGCAGCTAGTTAAAAATAGAAAAATTGTGATAATGAATATGTTCTTCGTCATATAGTGTTTTTTTTGCCTAACAGTTAAATAGGCCGATCGCACGAATATTGAGATAGGTAGTCGTCGGCATATCGTTTTTGTGTTTTTATTAAAGATCGTTAATTATCATGCTTTTAGATGGATATTGATATGAGTGTCTTTTAAGAGTCAAACAATTACTGTGTTAATTGTGAGCGTAGGACTAGCTATTATTGGTTAAGCTTGATGCTTGTTTTTATAGTTCTGTAAAAGTGATAGGCAGAAAGGTTGATTGGTTTGCTATTGAAACGGTTTTGTTTATGGGTAGACCCACTAGAAAGTAGGTGGATCTGAATTTTTTAGCTTGAATTGTTTACATTTCGAAAACAGTATTACCCTCAACTAGTGTTTTTACTACTTTTCCTTTGAAGTTCCAGCCAGAAAAAGGTGTGTTCTTGCCGTGGCTTAACATATCTTCTGTATTAAAAACCCAGTCTTCTTCCGGGTCAATTAAACATAGGTTTGCATTTTGACCTGTACTCAGGTGACCGGCATCCAGCCCTAAGATTTTTGCCGGGTTGCAGGTAATGCTGGCAATGGCTGTGCTTAAGGGGATGCTGCCGTCTTCGGTTAATTTTAGTGTGAGTGGTAGCAAGGTTTCAATGCCTGATATTCCCGGTTCTGTTGCAGGGAAGGGCGCGAGTTTTGCATCGGGTTCATGGGGTTGATGGTCGGAGCAAATACTATTGATAACACCTTCTGCTAAACCCAGACGTAATGCATTCATATCACGTTGTGAGCGAAGTGGTGGGATGACATGATATAGGCTGTTAAAGCTACTAATGTCCATGTCTGTTAAGTGTAATTGATGTGCGGCCACATCTGCTGTTACCTTCAACCCATTGGCTTTTGCATCACTAATTAACTCAATGCTTCTCGCACAGGATAAACGACCAAAGTGAATTCGAATGTCTGTGTCACGAATTAATTCTAAAATTTGTGCAATGGGTGCTGTTTCTGCGGCGTAGGGTATTGGGTTTAGCCCTAGTCGGCTGGCAATAGCACCTTCGTGTGCACACCCGTTTTTACTTAAGTGTTTGTCTTCAGCTTCAATGAAAACGGTAATGTTGTGTGTGGAAGCATAATCAAATGCACGGCGCAGAATTAATGGATTACTAATTGCGTTGCGTGCATTACTAACACCAACGCAGCCCGCTTCTTTAAGGCTGGCCATTTCACTTAAGTGCTCGCCCTTTAAGCCGGCAGTTAATGCACCAAGTGTGTAAACGTGAGTTTTACCGGCGAGTTTTGCTTTACGTAAAATTAATTCTACAACGGCAGGTTCATCGATAACAGGGGCGGTATCTGGTGGCATGCATAACGTTGTTATGCCGGCACTTGCTGCAGCATTTGTTTCTGTTTCAATATTGGCTTTTTGTTCAAGCCCAGGTTCGCGTAAACGTGCGCTTAGATCAACAATGCCAGGAATTAACCAGAGATTAGTTGCATCAACGGTTTCATCGGCAGCGAATTTTTTGGGCGCTTTACCTATTCCTGCAATTTTTTGATTGCTTATGTAAAGGTCCGTGACTTCATCAAGATTATTTTGTGGATCAATTATTCGGGCATTTTTTATCAGGATATTTTTCATTATTTTTTCTCCTGATCTTGTGTTGTTATGTTACCGCCGAGGGTCATTGACATGACGGCCATGCGCACTGCAATACCGTAAGTTACCTGATCTAATATTACTGAGCGCTCGCCATCGGCTACGCTGGACTCTATTTCTACCCCCCGGTTAATGGGACCGGGGTGCATAACAATGGCATCGGGTTTGGCGAGTTTAAATCGTTCTTCGGTTAAGCCATAGAGTTCATAATATTCCTGTTCGCTTGGAAGTAATGCGCCTGACATGCGTTCTTTTTGCAAACGTAACATAATAACCACATCGGCATCTTTGATGCCATTTTCTAAATCGTGATACACACTTACACCCATAGACTCTATGTCTTTTGGTATTAATGTTTTAGGGCCAACTACTCTTACTTCACCGGTATTTAATGTGTTTAATGCATGAATTTGTGAGCGAGCAACCCTTGAGTGCATAATGTCACCAACGATAGCCACGCGTAGTTTTCCAAAGTCAGCGCCTTTGTTGCGGCGAATGGTAAACATATCTAGCATGGCTTGAGTTGGGTGAGCGTGTCGGCCATCACCTGCGTTTAAAACGCGAATATGCGGCGCAACGTGATTGGCAATAAAGTGTGCGGTGCCAGAATCTGCGTGTCGAACAACAAACATATCGGTTTGCATGGCTTCTAAGTTACGCAGCGTATCGAGCAGGGTTTCACCTTTGCTGGTTGCAGAAGCACTGATGTTCATATTGAGTACATCAGCTGATAATCGCTTAGCGGCTAGTTCAAATGTGGTGCGGGTTCGTGTGCTGGCTTCAAAAAATAAATTAACAATGGTTTTACCGCGTAATAAAGGCACTTTTTTTACAGACTCATTAACTCCGGCAAAGCTTTCAGCTGTATCGAGTATCTGGTTAAGAATGCTAGTGCCCAGGCCTTCGATAGTTAAGAAGTGTTTTAACTGTCCCTGGTCATCAAGTTGAATGTTCCACAGGTCCTGGCCGATTAAATCATCTGTGCGGCGCGTGGGTTTGTTAACCATTTAATAAACCCCTTGTAATAGAGAAATTGCGTTCATTTGCGTCGACGTGCATGAATGCACTAATGTCGCGGCTATAAGTATATATTTGAGAGGCCATTTGCATTTTCTTTTTCTTTATTTTTTAATCGGTTTGTTTAATTTCCCAGGCCAATGGCTCTGGTCCTATTAATTTTACCTGTTCGTTATCTGACAGTTCTAAAGCCTGACCAACCACATCTGCCTGAATGGGGATTTCTCTGCCTGATCTTTCTATGAGGCAGGCTAGTGTGATAGATGCAGGCCGGCCATAATCAAAAATTTCATTCATTGCTGCGCGAATGGTGCGCCCGGTTTGTAAAACATCATCTACTAAAATAATGTGCCTGTCTTCAACCTGAGGCGGAAGGCTTGAGGGTTTAACCTGTGGGTTCATGCCTATACGAGAGAAGTCGTCTCTGTAGAAACTTATATCAAGTGTGGATAGATCATCTTCCAGCTTGAGTTGTTTATGTAGCTTTTCTGCTAACCATGCACCACCGGTGTGAATGCCTACCATGAGTGGTTTTTCTATAGCGCGTTGTTCTAACAGATTTTCTAGATCGGTTGCCAGTTTTTCAAGAAGTTTTTCAGGTTCGGCAATGTGGGTCATGTGTTTTGCTCCAGCCAGCTTTGAACTATTATTGCGGCGGCTATCTTATCAATGTCCTGTTTATTGTGCTGCTTTTTTTTACCCTGTAAATACTGCTCGGCTTCAAATGAGCTGAGCGCTTCGTTATGGGTAAAAATGGGCAGGTGAAAACGACCTTCAAGCTGGCGTGAAAATTTTTCTGCACGTTCAGTCATGTCGCTTTTTGTTCCGTCTAAATAATAGGGTAAACCGACAATGAGGGCATCAGGTTTCCATTCGCAAATAAGCTCTTCTATTGCAGTCCAGTCGGGTTTGTTGTTTTTAGATGTCAGGGTGGTAATGGGATTTGAACTGCAGGTGATTGACTGACCAGAGGCAACGCCGATACGTTTTTCGCCGAAGTCAAATCCAAGCACTTGCTGAATACTCATGCATGCCCCGTCTGGTTGCTGAGTAATTGCAGGTCAATTCCTAATAACATTGCAGCTGCTGCCCAGCGTTTCTCGATGGGGATGTTAAAAATTATATCTTCTGTTGCGGGGCAACTTAACCATGTGTTCTGGGCTATTTCATATTCAAGTTGCCCTGGGCCCCAGCCTGCATAACCCAGAGCAATAAGTGATTGTTCCGGACCTTCGTTGTTAGCGATAGCCTGAATAATATCCTGTGAAGTGGTTACCGCAATATTGCCGGTAACTTTCAGGCTTGAATCCCAGTTACCGTGGGGGCGGTGTAAAATAAAACCGCGGTCCATTTGTACGGGGCCGCCACTTAATATCATCTGGTTGTTAATTTCATTGTCATCAGAGGTGATTTGTAATTGCGAAAGTATTTCAATAAAACTTATTTCTGAAGGGCGATTAATGGTTATACCCAAAGCGCCGTTGTCGTCATGTTCACAGATGTAGGTGACAGATTGAGAAAAGTTGCCATCTTCCAGGCTTGGCATGGCAATTAAAAAATGATTGGTTAAGTTAGTTTCTTCAGTCATTAATAACTTCTTAGTTGATTGCTCTGAAACTCCCAGCTTCTTGTAATATGTATTATGTCTGCCTGTTTTTGTAGCTTTGCAGAAAAGGGAGCAAATGGTGATGACATTTTTACAATACGTTTTGCGGCATCATCTAATATTTGATGGCCTGAAGAGCGGCGTAAATTTATTTCTTTTAATGTGCCGTCAGAGTTAATAACCACATCCAGGATAAGTGTGCCGCTTAATTTATTACGTATGGCGGCATCGGGGTAATCAGCATTGCCCAGTCGCTCTACTTTATCAATCCAGCCGCGCATATAGCTGGCAGCAATGTATTCTTTGGTGCGTGAGTTTAAAAATTTTTCTTTTGGTCTCTGCGAAAACTCCTGCAAAGTCAAGCTGAGCTCTTCAGCCATGCGTGCGGCACGTTCATTTTTTTGTTGAGGTTTTAGTATTTGTTCAAGCACTTCTTTACTGGTTTGTTTTTTCTGTGACGCGACTTTGTGAGTAGAGTTTTTCTGAGTTACAAACGATTTTTGTGCGCTTTGTTTTTTTATAGGTGTTTGCTGTCGGCTTGCCTGTAATTGAGCCATGCCAGGTTGTTGAGATAAAGTAGGTGCTGAAAATAAATCAGTGCGTCTAACTTTTTCATCGGTATTGCCGCCCCCGTCCTGGGTGGTTTGGGCAAGAAAATCAGCCTTATCTGGTGTTTCAGAGTTAGACGTGTTTACCAGTATGACATCTAAAGAGGGCGGAATTTTCTGTTTGGCAGACGGCGAGGAAACAAAAGTAACACCTAAAATAATAATGCCATGAAGCAACAGGGCAAAAAAAACGGTCATGCCAAGTCGGTCGCTTGAAGTGACCTTGGGTGGGGCTACGGGTCGTCTCGTCATATTTATATTATAGAGGTGCTGTAGTTAATATAGTAGTCTCAATTTGAGAATTAAATTCCAGGCGTTTTTTTATTGACGGTGTCACATGAATAACGCCTTTATTATCGATTAGCATAACTTGTTTTAATTCTAAATTTTTAGCTATTTCTAACCATTTTTCAGGTCCGGCAACAAACAAAGCGGTGGCTGCAGCATCTGCCAGTCCAGAGTCTGTGTGTAGAACTGTAACTGATTGAACGCCCTTAGCAGGATAACCCGTGCGCGGGTCTAATATATGGTGATAGCGTTTTCCCTGATATAAATAAAAACGCTCATAATCACCTGAGGTGAAAACGCTTTCTTCGTTCTGGGTTTCTATTTTTGCCAGCCAGGTGTCTAATCGAGGGTGTTTTATAGCAATATGCCATGGGCGGTTTCCATGAGAGCCAATGGCTTTTAAGTCGCCACCCGTATTAATTATGGCATTTTTTATGCCTCTGTTTTTTAACATGTCTATTTCAAGATCGATAGCGTAGCCTTTTGCAAAGGCACCGAAATTCAAAGCAACTGCGCGGTTACTGGTTTGTAATTTAACACCATCAATATGTATATCACTTAACTGGGGTTTGCTTTCTAGGAATGCAGTAATGAGGTGTTTTTCAGGCGGTCGTATATCGGGGTCTTCGTGTTTGTGGATTTGCCATAAATTAATAAGCTGGCCTATAGCCGGGTTAAATAACTGCTCTGTTTTATCGCTTATAGTTGTAGATTTTTTGACTAAATCTAAAAGGCCAGGACCAGATGAAAAAGCCACCCCGGTTTGTAAAAGTTGATTGGCGCGAGTAATCGAACCTGGCTCCCAGGGTGACCAGGCATCATGCATATAGGCAAAGTCTTCATCAAGCTGTCTAAAGGCGGCCTCAGCCTGTTCGCGGTTGACATCATATAATGTTATGTCGATTAAAGTACCAAAGTGCAGGCTGCTATGGTGGTGTTCTTCAGGTGCCTGACTGCAAGCAGTAAGACTAAAGAATGTAAGTATTGCGAGTGCTTTTAACATTTAATTTCTTCAATGCAATCCATAAGCTGGCCTGCAATATCAAGATTAAACTGTTTATCAATTTCGCGAATGCAGGTTGGGCTAGTGATATTTATTTCGGTCAGGTAGTCCCCGATAATATCTAAACCAGCAAATAAAATACCCATTTTTACAAGACTTGGGCCCACCTGATCGGCAATCCATTGTTCACGCTCGGTGATGGGCATGGCTTTGCCCGTGCCGCCAGCTGCAATGTTGCCTCGCGTTTCTCCTTTGGCAGGTATTCGCGCAAGTGTGTAAGCAATTGCCTCTCCATTGACCATTAATATTCGTTTGTCACCGGCTTTAATTTCAGGGATAAATTTTTGTGCCATGACGGTATGTTGGCCAAAATCTACCATTGTCTCAAGAATGACAGACAGGTTTGCGTCATCGGGTGTGACTCTGAATATGGATTGTCCGCCCATACCGTCTAATGGTTTTAAAATAACGTCTTTAAACTTAATTACAAAATCCCGTAGTTTTTGCGGGTCTCGACTGACTAGTACGTCGGTGCAGCATTGGGGAAACTGTGTAGCAAAGAGTTTTTCATTGGCGTCTCGGAGACTGGCAGGGTTATTTACGATAAGGCTGCCTTGCTGTTCAGCCATTTCCAGTAAATATGTGGTGTAGATGTACTCCATATTAAATGGTGGGTCTATGCGCATTAGAATAACATCTAGCTTTGCGGCATCCA
>Ga0316204_10011502_pt1 | contig 11056 bp, 8 predicted proteins | sample 6monrhotite_MG_2_FD_205661 | JGI IMG/M metagenome (GOLD analysis project Ga0316204, IMG submission 205661) | Microbial mat bacterial communities from mineral coupon in-situ incubated in ocean water Damariscotta River, Maine, United States -... | ecosystem: Environmental > Aquatic > Marine >...
TTGGTGCCAGATTGTTTACTTTTAGTATGCTTGCATTACGCAACAGGCCAGATTATCTGATTGCCTTCCATCTTTTGATTAATGGCATTATTGCGATTATTCTAGGGAAAATACTGGGTTCTCCTTCGGTGTATATATGTGGCGGTGGGCCGAGAGAGGTTCTAGGAGGTGGCTATACTACTGAGAATAGAATTTTTAAGAAAATTGACGAACATAGCCACGTACTTGAGAAAATACTCATGCGAATTGCAAATAATGCAACTAATATTATAACGATGGGTAACGGTGCGATTCGTTATTTCAATGATAATGGTGTAACAAGTCCTGAATATCATGTATTACCAGGCGGTTATAATGATACAAAGTTTTATGCATCAAATATTGAGAAAAAATACGACCTAATACTTGTCGGTAGATTAAGTGAGGTTAAACGAGTTGATATATTTTTACGGTGTATTGAAGAATTAAAAAAGCAAGGGTATGACAATACTGCTGTCATAATTGGTGATGGACCACTGTTAGATGAGCTTAAAAAATTAGCTCATAAAATAGGAGTAGGTGATCTCGTTACCTTTGCTGGGTGGCAAGACAATGTTGAACATTGGTTGCAACTATCAAAGGTATTCATGCTAACGTCTGATTCTGAAGGGCTATCACAAGCAATGATACAAGGGCTGATGTGTGGCTTACCGTCAATCGTTTCAGAAGTAGGTGATTTGGGTGAGGTTATTCAAAATGGTTATAATGGTTATTTAGTTGATGACAGAAATGCGGCTGAATTTGCAAAATATGTTATTACTATTTTACATGAAACAGATACTTACGAGTTAATGAAAAAAAATGCTATAGCAAGCGTACAACCTTTGGTCCTTGGCGAAGCTGCAAAAGGCTGGCAGAGCGTGTTTAAATGATATGACAGATTCATTGCTCAGGTTTGTCTCAATAAAACGATCTACATCGAATTTTATACTTTTTATATTCAAATTATTTGGTGGTTTTAGGTTTTTACAATTTATCAATAGAAGAAAAATTACTATTTTTATGCTTCACGGAGTTGTAAATAATAGCGGAGATTGGGCGCCTTCATTACATACGATAGCTGGAAAAGTATTTGATAACAACGTACAGCTATTAAGTAAGCATTACAATTTCATAACGTTAAATGAAGCTATTAATATATTGCAGGGCGAGCCTTGTTTAAAAAAGAACCTCGCAGTCCTTACATTTGATGATGGATATAGAAACTTTCAGATGTGCGCATTACCAATTTTAAAAAAATATTCTTTACCCGCATCAATATATGTCGTAACGGATAACACAAATCGTGGGAAATATTTTTGGTATGATGAGCTGGATTATCTATTACAGCATTATAAAGGAAAATCATATGAAATTATCATCCAGGGAAGAAGCTATCCGCTTTTGATAAACACATACAAAGAATTCAAAAAAACCTATTCTGCGGTAAGAAAAAAAATCAAACGTGATGTTAAGGATGATTACAAATTATCTGAACATATAAACCGGGTCATTGATGATCTTAAATCCCAGTCAGGATTCGAAGATACTAATGATGGTAAAGCTGATAGTAACATTTCTATTCTTGATTGGCAGGAATTAAAAATTTTGAACGATGAAGATTTAGTTGAAATTGGCAGCCATACAGTCAATCATATTAGGCTTGCTTACGTTGATTCTGATTCTATCTATAATGAATTGTACGAGTCAAAGAGAGAGATAGAAAGACAACTGTCACTTTCTTGTGATGTGGTATGTTATCCTAATGGGTCATTTAATGATGAAGTATGCCAATTATCTAAAAAGGCTGGTTTTATCGCAGGTCTTACTACAGTGACTGGTTTTAATAGTGTTAATGATGACTTATTTAGACTTAAACGTATTGCATTTCCAGTAACTGATAATAAACTAAGAGTCATGGCTTGTGCTACCGGCCTCTATTATTACCGAGATAAACTGAAAAATTTATTTAAAATATCAAATAAGAGAGTAAACTTTTGAATATATGTATTGTTGCACATTTTGCCTACGGGGCTATGTCAGGTGGTGATAAGGGCCATGCTGGTGGAGTAGAAAGACAGACTAGTTTGACTGCGAAGTGGTTAGCAGCTCGCGGTCACAAGGTTTCGATCCTGACATGGGATGAGGGTGGTCCTAAAGAGGAGATTATTGATAATGTGCGTGTAATAAAAATGTGTGCACAGGATTCAGGTATCCCAATAGTTCGTTTTTTCATACCAAGATGGACATCATTAATAAGTGCATTAAGAAAAGCTGATGCAGACGTCTATTACCAAAATTGTGGCGAATATATTACAGGCCAAGTAGCTCTGTGGTGCCAAATGAATAATAAAAAATTCGTTTTTTCTACTGCGAATGATATAGAGTGCAAGCCAGAATTGGAAGAATTTCATAATTACCGAGAAAGAATATTATATAAATATGGTATTCGCCATGCTGATTCGTTAATAGTACAAACTGATACACAAGCAAGTTTAATGAAAGGTGGTTTTGGACTGGATTCCGTTGTTATGCCAATGCCATGTCCCGGACCTGATGATGATGCATATATTAGTCGAGATGTTATTCCAGTAAAGGATTTTACAGTTCTCTGGGTTGCCAGGATTCATGAGAGCAAAAGGCTAGAAGTATTACTAAGTATCGCAAGGAAATTACCTGAGATTCAGTTCTATGTCGCGGGTAAGCCTAAAGATATTAATAATTACATCGAAAATGTAATGAAAGAAGCAGAATCAATTGAAAATGTACATATGTTAGGGATGGTTAGTCGGGCTAATATGCCAGACTTATATAGGAAATCATCAGTATTGTGCTGCACGTCACTTTATGAAGGTTTTCCGAATACATTTCTTGAAGCATGGAGCCATGGTACACCCATAGTTTCAACTTTCGATCCGGATAATCTTATTAACAAAAAAACACTTGGTGTCTCCGCTCGAAATGAAGAGGACATTATAAATGGTCTCATTGAGTTAAGGGATAAACCAGAATTCTGGAATGAGTGTTCTAAAAATTCGAGATCATATTATATCATGAATCATTCTGTAGACGCTGTAATGGAAACCTTTGAAGGAATTATTGAAGAGACTATTAAAGATTAATCGGGTGAATAACGTTTGCCATGGAACTTTCGATGAAGATCTCTAATTCTTCCGCCAAGTTTCCGCTTCAGTCGTGTTGGCAAGTGTTTGAAAACCCGGAATATAAATCTATCAGTCTTTGAGATTACATATTTGTGGAAATATTGACTTGATAGTGATGTATCCAGAATTTCACGTCCTTCTTCAACTGCAAGTAAAAGGCGAAATGTAGTTTCTGATGCATAGTTGTTGAATTTGTATCTAGTCACTGTGCTGTTATCTGATACCATATTTGATAATTTATCTATACCTTGCAATGCGTAATGTGTTCGCTGCCCATTTTTAACAAGGCTATCTGGTGTACTGAAAACATATTTATAAAGTGGTTCTTTTACATAACCAAATTTAGGTTCTATTAGTGAAATTCTCCACCATAAATCAACGTCCTCAGCAATTTTCAATGATGTGTCGAAAGCTCCCGCTTGCTTGAGAAGGTTATTTTTTATGATCATACCGCTGGTCTGATGTGGGATATTCCACATGGCTACGTCCAGATAGCTATTGAAATACTGCCTATTTTCTAATTGTAATAATGCACGGTCATGCAGAGGTAATAATATATCTTGCTCATTTTTTAATAAAATATAGTTGCATCCACACCACTGTATGTCTTTATTTGATTTTAGTACCGTCATTTGTTCTTCTATTTTATTTGGATACCAATAATCATCAGCATCAAGAAATGCTATATAGTCCGATGACGCACATTCTATTCCTTTGTTACGTGCGGATGACGCACCAGCATTAGCTTGTGAAATATGTATTATTTTGTCTTCGTATGATTTTAGTATTTCCTCTGTCTTATCAGTTGAGCCATCATTTACAGCAATTATTTCATCTACAGAATGACTCTGTGAAAGTACACTGTCAATAGCACGTTTAATATGAGCAGACGAGTTATAGCAAGGAATGATTACACTTATAGTCATAATTACACGTCAGAAATTTTAATATATTTCATATAAAAGATTTTATCTTTTGTTTAATAGTATCAGAAGCAATATAGTACCAGTAAGTTACTCCAATATATATGATGCTAAACAAACATGCTGTGATTAATGAGCTTGCATGTGACTGTAAATTATTATCAATATAGTTAAGCATTAAATAAAATGGAATGCAGATTATGCCTGGTTTTAATAAGATATCTGATATAAATTTAGTGAGGTTAACTTTCAGAACTAGACAAGTGTATATAGGTATAATCACACCAAAAGTAATCATGATTGGGAAAATCATCAGGTATGCGATATTTATTAAAGTCCAACCATCGGTCATGGGGAGTGGGAGTAAGATAAAAATACATGTGAGAATGGATATAGTAGCTATTATTGCTAATTTACCCAAATAATTAAGACCGGTCATTATGCTAACAGCTGGTGATTGCGAAATAGGTAAAATATAACATAGTGAAAGCAACTTGATTAATTCGTCATTTATGTAATCTTGGCCCATCCAAATATCTATAATTCTACTTCCATAAACAAAAATGAAAAGAAGGACGGGTAGACATATAGCAAAAGCAAACATTGTACTTCTGATATAAAGCGATTTTATCTTTTCAGGCTCATTGTTCGCCTGGAGTGCGCTTGCTATTGGCGTTAATGTCCATGTGTAACGTAAAACTATCATTTCAATATATTTAATTAATGATATTGGTCGGGAATAAATAGCTAAAACACCAGTAGTTAAAAACATACCTATAATAATAAATGAACCCTGAAGCATAATGGGTTGTAATATCGAAATATAAGTATTCTTTACACCAAATGATAATAATTTTCTAGTATATTTCCTATCGAACGATAACTTTAACATCAGTAAATTATGATAGTATCTATAGGTTATATATAACCTTGCTAGCTCTGATATTATTGTAACTATAAAATATGCTATAGACAGCTCAACTAATGAGCCTTTAAGGAGTATGACAATTATCAGTGTTAAAGAGGTTACAATTCTCGTGGTTACATTGATATAAGAGTGGATATCCCATCGATGAAGACCTTTTAATATCCCTCGTGCAAAATCAAAAAATATTCTTATCGCAAAAGATAAACCTAGGAAGATAATAATCCAACGAATTTGACTAGACTCGTATGCATTTTCAGTAGAGATATATTGAGGTATAAAGATGGAGAGTATTAGAGTTGTCATTATTAAAATTGCCAAAATGGCAATTTGAATAGTCAGACCTGTTGAAAGTAATTTAATTTCTTTTTTGTATTGTCGATTTATTCTGTACCTTGATAAATATCTGCTGATAGAAGCGCCTATGCTAATATCAGCGAGTGTCAGGTAGTTTATGATTGCCCAGCAGAAATCCCATACACCTAGAACGGCTTGTCCCAGATGCACATCAATGAAATGAGGTAAAAGGAAGCCGGTAATGATAAGGATAAAGTAACTCAGCCAACTCGTAACAGAGTTTGAGAGTAGTCTACTTAAGCCTGTTAGATCCTCTTTTTGAGGCATTATTACCTCAAGGACTGGTTATGGTGGAGAAGAGGTAGTGTGTTTGTTTTTATATTTAGCATTTAAGTTCTATACATTTATGAAGGCCAGCGATAATTATGAACATTAGATGATGCTAATACATGCAAGCAATTAGTCAGGATCTAAATTTTGAATAGCAATCATATAACTATATGATTATAATATAATAATTAATAAGTCACAAATGATTGTCTAATAATATGTCTGTATCAAAACTGCTGCTAAAAGGCGCAACTGTAAGAACGTTTGCAATGGTGGCCAATATTCTTATTGGTTTCATCATGCTGCCATTTCTGGTGCATGCATTTGGAGATGAACAATACGGCCTTTGGACTCTGGTGAGCCTGATCGTAAGTTTTTACGGCCTAATGGATCTCGGCTTATCAAGCGCCTCTCAACGATATATAACAAGAGCGCTTGAAGATAAAGAAGGTGACGCAGTGAATGTGGCTACTTCTACATCATTTTATCTATTCGCACTACTTGGTTTCATAGCACTGATAGTAACAGTAGTGATTATATCGCTTGGCCCGGTATTTTTTGAAAAGCAATTAGTAATAGACGTCTTTCAAGTCAGTATAGGGCTAATGGGTTTTAAGTTTGCTATTGCTTTTCCTGTATTCGCCTACCATGGATTAATTTATGCGAATCATCGATTTGACATTATCAGTTATATTGAATTATTCACACTGATATTGAGGACAGTTTTAGTTTTTTCCATTATATCCCAGGGCTATGGGGTGATAGTTCTTGCGTTGATAACTTTATGTACCGATCTTCTAGGGTATATATTAGCAATTATTTATGCAAGAAAGATATACAGTGATTTCAAGATATCTAGAAAATTTGTCAGTATAAAAAAATTAAAGCAATATTTTAATTATGGTAAGTATGTATTTATAACCTCAGTAGCTGACCGAATAAGACTGTCATTTGATACCATTGTCATTAGTACATTTTTGACACTTTCATTAGTTACACATTACGCGGTAGCCGGGGCGTTACTAAAGTATTTTGGTTTGTTAATGAATAGCGTATTTGGTGTATTCGGTCCAACATTTACAAAATATCATAAAAATAATGATTGGGATGCAATAAGGGAAAAATTCATAGTTATTACTGAATTGACAGCACTTATTTCATTTATGATTGGCGGCCTACTTCTGGTATTAGGCAAATCTTTTATAATTGTCTGGATGGGGCATGACTACTTGGATGCATATGTTATTTTAATTGTATTGGCAATTGTAGGCATTGTTGGAAATTCGCAGAGACCAAGCGTTGCTGTTTTATATGCGGTAGCAAAACATAAATATTATGCAAATATAACTGTAATAGAGGCTATTGCTAATTTAAGTATAAGTATCTTGTTAGTAAGAGAAATAGGGTTGCTAGGTGTAGCATTAGGCACTTTAATTCCGCTGCTTGTAACTAAGCTATATTTTCAGCCATCGTATACATGTAAATTAATGGGGCTTTCATTTGCTTCATACTCACTTATTTTGGTCAAGATGCTCGTGTTTATGCTGGGACTATTTATGCCTGCGTATTTTTTAATAGCTACAATGGGTGAATTAAAACTCTACGAAATATTAATAGCGGGAATTATTATGACATCGCTTTACATGTTGTTAGGTGTTAGGTTAATGTTATCGGAGAATACTAAAAAATATATTCATGATGCACTGCCAAGGTCCATTGCAGGCATATATGGAAAAGTATTTATTAAATATAACAATGTGTAACGATTACAGCAATTGATTTAATGTAATGAATTTTACGAAATATATTATATATCTAAATAGTTAATATCTAAGTCGGGAAAATACTCTTTCATTAGAGCCCCGCAATGCATCTCAAATTGATCCTTTAAGTATTCAGGATCTATTTTTTTAAGTATATCCATCTTTTTTTTCGCTTTAAATGAGTGAGATTTATCGATAGAGATAGTACTTGATGGTATTTCTAGAAAATTAGACATAGCTATTTGGCTGTCATTGATTTCATTGGTTTTAATAATTAACAAATTTTCTTTAGGAATAGAGTCTATTACTTTCCTATTATGTCTGTTCCAAAATTCCAGGTAACCAGAAAGTGGCAAAAGAGAATGTTCCTCTAGAATTTTGTCATATTTGCTATATTCGTTTCCTGAATTGTAATACAAATCTCTTCCTACTGACCAGATTGAATCTTTTGGTTGAAATTTTCTTGATAATTGATGATTAAACCATGAGTCAACCCATGTATAGCAGTCTCTAAGTGTGAGTATGAATTTGGCTTTCGGGAATATCGTATGCAGTGTTGTACAGAAACTGCCATTGAAGTGGGAAGCTTCCATTTCACACCAAAGATAAATATCTCTCATTCGTAAAAAATGATCGAGGCCCATTTCAGAGAGAGTATTATTTTTACAGTCATGCAGCAGTTTTATTGACAGCATATCAAGTGGTTCATGCTTAGATCGATAGTTATCATTCAGCATACTGTTTATAGAATGAGTACCAGATTTAGGGCTGCCAACGCAGTAGGCATGAAATTTTCTTTTTTTAAGTATGCGCTTTAAAGGTGCTTTCCATTGTGATGACTTTATTTCACGAATTAAATTTTTACTTTGTTTTGTATATTCATCAAATTTCATCATAGAAGCTAATCTTTCGATTTATAATTATAATAATGGTTACATAAAAAATAATAGATGACTGGATTAAATATGAGAGGCATTACTCATGTTTAGGAAAATCAATGATCTGGTTGTGTTTTCCTGGGTTAATTATGTGCTGGTGGTTATATCTACTGCATCATCTTTGTATGTAAATATAGCAGAAATTAACAATAATGTAATCATGTCATACACGACGTCTGTCACAATTATACGATAACTTACAGTTGGTTAGCTATCATTTTTCACTCAGCAACTGCTTAAGGAAGTATCTTGCTCAGCTGGTGAATAAGACGTAATGATATACCATGTCCACTTGGATGGGTAATGATTGTGATAAAGCAATTTGCAGAATATTTCAGACTGTCGGCGGCATGCATGAGGCCCTTCATGCCGATGTAGATATTCGCAAACATTCTATTATCTTGTTGTTTTTGTTACAATAACTTAATATAATTGTTATACTATCGGGAATAAATTGTCCTGAATGTATAATTTACAGTAATATTACATGCTGGAATTTTAATACATACTAAACTGGTAGTGAAGCGGAAAAATGGCGAGAAAAAATATAACAATATCGCTGAATTTACATGGATTTGTGATACATGTTTAAGAAGAAAACAATTAATACGATGGCTTTATTTCTTCGGAGCATTGTTAGGCTTTTTAACAAAAATAAAAAGTCGAAAATATTAATTGATGCGCCCCATTATTTCCACTATCTACACGTAAAAAGTATCGTTGAGAGCTTATCTAAGCGTGATGATGTAGAGTTAGTTGTCATAAAGTGGCATGACTATATTGAGGCTCATGCGCCTGAAAATGCATGCATCGAGGATAGAGAATCTATAAAGAAGAATTTCTTCAATGTTTACGATATTTATCTGACTACTGAATATGGTGGTATTATTGAGTGGTTTAACAAGAAAACAAAAAAAATATTTTTACTTCATGGTGTTGGACCTAAGGCAACATATATTAAAGACAATTATATAAAGCGTTTTGATTATATATTTTGTCCCGGACAAACAATTTATAATCTACAAAAAGAAATAGTGGATGATAACGTAATAGTTAAATCTGGTTTGCCTGTGACAGATCGAATATTGTCGAATGATGCTAAACCAAAAGAGTCATATTCATTTCTTGATAGTAATAAACCAATGATCTTATATGCTCCATCGTGGAGTTCTAACCCAGAATTAATTACCTTAAATGTAGAATTTCTTCTTAACCTGAAAAAACAGGAAATATGTAATGTCCTTGTTAAGCCTCATCCTTTATTGCTCAACCCTGATAGGTGTGGCGGGTTTTCCTGGTTGAATGCGTTTAATGAAATAGAAGATGTGAATATTAAATTTGTCGTAGATTCTACCGAAGCAATTTATACTCATTTGAGTAATGCAGATATTATGATTGGTGATATAAGTTCTGTGTTATATGAATATATGATCTTGGATCGACCTGTGATTGTTTATGCTAAGGATAACTTGTTTTCCAGTTATGAGGCTGAAAAAGAGTATGCACTCTTGCTCGAGTCAGTATATAGATTGCATGAATCCAATGATCTTGTTAATGTTTTGGAAAAGGCATTAAAATCCGATAGCTTGAGTGATAAAAGGAAAAATATGTTAGGTCAAACATTTTATCAGTTTGGTAATTCAACAAACTATTCTGTGAATCAGATGCTTTCAATATGTGATGCCAGGTGAACTATGACTAGAGTTGTTACATTCGGGACATTTGACGTATTTCATATTGGCCATGTTAATATATTGGAAAGAGCTAGAGCCTTGGGCGAGGAATTATTTGTTGGTGTGTCCTCAGATGAATTGAATTTCAATAAAAAAAATAGATATCCCGTTTATTCTCAGGATCAACGCATAAAAATAGTTTCTTCTATGAGATTCGTTGATGACGTATTTGTCGAGGAGTCGCTTGAGAAAAAAAGAGAATATCTGGTAGAGTACAAAGCGGATGTGCTTGTGATGGGTGATGACTGGGCGGGAAAGTTTGACGAGTTTTTAGATATTTGCGATGTGAAATATCTCGAGCGAACGCCTTCAATTTCTACAACTGAGCTAATTGAAGTGGTAAAGTTAATTAAATAACATTAAACCTAATGGTATGTAGGTCGTTTGATGTGTTATTACTTCACTGTTTCTTTATAAGCCCTTTAACTTTATTGAAACCTATGCGGGACGACTTATGATCGCTGCAAAAGGGATCTTTAAGTATTGATGTTCTATATAAAGTATTAATGAGTATTCTTGCTAACCTCTTTGGTAAAACAGTACAAATCACGATCAAGTATTTTTTTAGTAATGGAACTTGAATACTATCAGTCGATTTCTTGATTAGCACCTTATCAATTTTTATCTCCCTCATTGCAAATCTAAGCATGTAATTATATGCCAGAGCAGATGCAAAGCTGACGAATTTATTTGACTCGACTGTGTTAACCTGTGTTGCATATTGAATGTTATCGATGACGACAGAAAAACTTTGAGTCCTGTCTTTGGTGCTTTTTATTAGGCTATCAGGTGTATCTAGGTAATATAAACTTAAAGCGCGACAGCAGAAACCTATGTCAGGATAACGCATAGCAATACGCCACCAGAGATCGCGGTCTTCAGAAATAATAAGTTGCTCATTGAAATGACCAATACTGTCAAAAAGATCCTTTTTTATGATCATGGTATTTGTATGAAAAAATATG
>Ga0316204_10011503_pt1 | contig 11055 bp, 9 predicted proteins | sample 6monrhotite_MG_2_FD_205661 | JGI IMG/M metagenome (GOLD analysis project Ga0316204, IMG submission 205661) | Microbial mat bacterial communities from mineral coupon in-situ incubated in ocean water Damariscotta River, Maine, United States -... | ecosystem: Environmental > Aquatic > Marine >...
ACTACCCGGCTATGGCGAGTGACATTGACGAGAAGCGCATCACTGATCCCCCAAAACGATTAAAGCCGACCCCTATTTCGGCCGACTAGACGGTGGAGTCAGATCGTGTGTATCGATCGTTCCAGCGTCGCCAGGATGTGCGTCGTTGGTTAAATTCATGATCTAAGGATGATGGGGATGTTCGTTGCCCGACGTGACATCCTGAATTGGGGTCAGGGATACGACAACAAATCGAGAGGATTCCAGTTGGGATGAAAGGCCTGATCGTGATGAAAAGAGAAATGGACGAAGAACAAAGTAGAATTCATATGAGCGAAGCAGGAGAGGCAGGCGGAAACAACATGGGACAGCGGATAAAAGAGTCATATGACCGAGATCGCTTCCTGAGCGAGATTTCTCGTTGCAGTAGTTTACCTAGCCCCCCCGTCCTTGCCAGCCGAATCATCGAGCTGGCTCAGGATCCCGCCGTCAGCGTCAACGATGTCGCCAAGTTGATCGGCCTGGACCCGGCCGTTAGCGCGAAATTAATCCGGATCGCCAACTCAGCGCTCTACGCCCGTCCCCGAAAGGTTGAGAACCTGCGTCAGGCTATTAACCTGTTTGGTCTCAATGGCGCCTTGTCGATGGCCCTGACCTTTTCCGTGGTTGGCGAACTCAGGGGGGGGCAGCCCAAGGCGGAAGATGGTTTGGACTATAGCCTCTATTGGCAGCGTTCGGTGGCGGCTGCCACGACCTGCCAAGTCATTGGCCAGATGCTTGCTGTCGGCCGCCGGGAAGAACTATTTCTGGCAGGACTCCTGCAGGACATTGGCATGCTTGCCATCGAATGTTGGTCGGAGGATTTTTACAAGGGGACGTTGGCGTTGCAGCGGACGCATTTCGATATACAAAAATATGAAACTGAACGCCTAGGTATGGATCACGCCGAAATTGGCGCGCATATCCTCAACAACTGGCAGTTTCCCGAGGTCCTGGTAAATGCGATCGCGGGTAGCCATCATCCGCTGGATGGCATCGTCAATCAGGAGTTCGTGACGGTCGCCAAGGTCATTGCCGTTGCCAGCGAGATCAGCGAGGCCTTTTGCAAAGGACAGGAAGAGTCCGATATCGAGGCCCTTTCCTGTCTGGTTTGGGATGCCCTGGCGTTGGACGGCGAGGCCCTTTCGGGAATACTGGAGAGCGTCGCCGATGAGGTCGTGCCGCTAGCCGAGCTCTTTGAAATCGACCTCAGCAACACCTTCCTCCCACGAGCCGTGGCCGAATCCGCCAAAGAAGTCCTGATGTTGCGCAATATGCAATCCATTCAGGAAGCGACCATGCTCAAGCAGGTTAACGTGCATCTGCAACGAAAGGCGCAGACGCTTGAAGAGGAAAATCGCCGCGATGCCTTGACCTGTCTCTATAATCGAGCCTACCTCGACAAGATCGTCCAGGAGGAGTTTGATAGCGCCCAAGAGAACCATTGGCCGCTATCCTTGGCGTTTATCGATCTCGATCACTTCAAGAATGTCAACGACGAGCATGGCCATCAGATGGGCGATCAAGTCCTTCAGAGTACCGCCAAGCTATTGATTCAGGCTACTCGTGGTAGTGATGTCGTGGCGCGTTACGGTGGTGAGGAGTTCGTTATCGTCATGCCGGGCACGGCGGAAGACGGAATGCGCGTGGTCTGCGAGCGCATTCTGAATGCCTTCAGGGAGACACGCTATCAGGCGCCGATCGGCGACGAAGACTTCTGTGTCACGGCCTCGGTCGGCATCTCCGCCTACAGTGAATCAATGGACTTCAATTCCGCGGAAGAGCTACTTCGGGCCGCTGACAAGGCCGTCTACGCAGCGAAACTCGCCGGCCGTGATCGTATGGTATTCTACGATACCCGATACAATGATTGACCCCGATTTCCTTCGGATGGGCGGTCGTTTTTCGGAACGGGCGGTCCACCTAGGGCCAATTCGGAATCTCTTGTTGAATCTGGGTATCGAGTATGTCGGTGCGAGCACCGCGGAACGACGCATATCGGCGGGCGTGCCTTTCGGCCATGGGCGTGCGGGTCTGGGCGCCCCGAGAGGGTCGCAACGAGGTCTCTGAGGACGCCGTCCTCCAAGCCGATTCTCTCCAGGGCGGTGCCCTTTGGGAAACGCTCGAGACCGAGGCACTCGCATGCCGTGGTTGCTCCCTGCATACCCGTCGTCAGCAAGTCGTATTCGGTGTCGGTTCTCCAGCCAGTGATTGGTTGATTGTCGGCGAGGCCCCGGGCGCGGAGGAGGATCGGCGCGGAGAACCCTTTGTCGGTCGCGCTGGGCAGCTCCTTGACGCCATGCTGCTCGCCATCGGCCTGGACCGTGAACAGGTCTATATCGCCAACGTACTGAAGTGCCGCCCACCCGGCAACCGGGATCCTCAGCCGGAAGAAGTTGCGACCTGTAGCGGCTATCTGGATCGGCAGATTGATCTTATTCAACCCCGAATGATCCTCGCTGTGGGGCGTTTCGCCGCTCAGCACCTCTTAGGTAGTGAGCGTTCGATCGGTGCCCTCAGAGGCCAGGTTTGGGCCTATCCTCGGACAGGCACGGCGCTGGTCGTGACCTATCATCCTTCGTATCTGTTGCGTAAACCGGTCGATAAGGCGAAGGCGTGGCGCGATCTTTGTCTGGCCCGTGATGCTTATCAAGAGCGGGTCGCCGGGGCGAACGTGGCGTCTTGAAACCCGCTCTGGATATCCGTGAGATGGACGTCGAAGACGTCCAGTCGGTGGTCGCGATCGAGCATTTTATGTACCCCTTTCCCTGGACTGAAGGGATCTTCATAGATTGTCTGGCCGTCGGTTGCCTCGGTTATGTCGTGGAACTCGATGGTAAAATCATCGGATACTCCGTATTGAGCTCCGGGGCCGGGGAGGCTCATCTCCTGAATATCTGCGTCGACGCCCCTTTCAGCGGCAAAGGTTATGCCCGAATCCTGTTGAATCATTGTCTCGACGTCATAAGCTGTCAGGATGTCGAGCGCGTCCTTTTGGAGGTCAGGGCTAGCAACTTTGCCGCGATTGCTCTTTATCGTTCCGTGGGATTCAAACAGATCGGCCGAAGACGGGGCTATTATCCCGATTCGGGCAGCCGACGAGAGGATGCCCTCATCTTGGCCTTTGACATGAAAAGCTATTCCGGAGCAATCGAATGAACGAGACACCCTCCCTGGCCGAGCTGCTGCGGCAATATGCTGAAAGCCTGGAACTGGCTGGCGTCTATATGGGGCACGGCACCGATAACGCCTGGGACGAGGCGGCCTATCTGCTACTGTGGGCCATGGGGCTGCCACCCGACTCTCCAGAGGACGCCTTTGAGCGCGTGCCCGATCAGGCGCAGATGGATAGAATCGAGTCACTCATGCACCGTCGTATCGAGGACCGTGTTCCTGCCGCCTATTTGACTCGGGAGGCTTGGTTTTGCGGGCTCCCGTTTTATGTCGATGAGCGAGTCCTGATTCCTCGTTCACCGATCGCGGAGTTGATCGAATACCGCTTCTCCCCGTGGGTTGGGACGGACCTGACGGTATGCCATGTGCTCGATATGTGTACCGGCAGCGGCTGCATTGCAATTGCCTGCGCCTACGCCTTTCCAGCGGCCCAGGTGGATGCCTCGGATCTCTCGGAGGATGCCCTGGCCGTGAGTCGGCAAAATATCGAGGCGCACGGGATGCAAGGGCGCGTTAGGCCCGTGTTGTCCGACGTATGGCAGGATATCGAGGGCCGATATGACCTCATCGTCAGTAATCCGCCCTATGTCAGCCACGCTGACGTGTTGGCCTTGCCTGACGAATACCATCGTGAGCCCGCGCTGGGTCTGGTAGCTGATGATCGGGGGCTTGCGATTGTTGACCGGATACTCAAGGGCGCCGCGGCGCATCTGAGCGACCACGGTGTCCTCGTGGTCGAAGTGGGGCTGTCCGAGGAGGCAGTGATCGATGCCTATCCGCAGGTCCCGTTTATCTGGCTTGAGTTCAGCTACGGCGGTAGCGGCGTCTTTCTACTGACTGCGGCGGATGTCCGGCAGTTTTTTTGATTCGTTCTCCCTAGCCGCCGCGCTTGCTGATATCCACATAGTCCCGCTGGGCGGCGCCGGTGTAGAGCTGACGAGGGCGGCCAATCCGCAGTTCGGGGTCTGAAATCATCTCCATCCATTGCGCAACCCAACCCACCGTGCGCGCGATAGCGAACATCACCGTGAACATATTGGTCGGGATATTCAGCGCCCGGTAGATGATTCCGGAATAGAAATCCACGTTGGGGTAGAGCTTGCGCTCAATGAAGTAGTCTTCTTTCAGCGTGATCTCCTCCAGCCTGAGCGCCAGTTCGAAGAAGGGGTCGTTACTGTCACCAAATTTTTCCAGGACCTCGTGACACATTTGACGGATGATTCGTGCCCGCGGGTCGTAGTTCTTGTATACCCGGTGACCGAAACCCATGAGCCGGAAGGGGTCGTTTTTGTCTCGCGCTTTTTCCAAGTATTTCGGAATATTGGAAACGTCGCCGATCTGATTGAGCATGTTCAGCACGGCCTCATTGGCGCCGCCGTGCGCAGGTCCCCAGAGTGCCGTGATCCCGGAAGACAGGCAGGCGAACGGGTTGGCTCCGGAGCTTCCAGAAAGCCTCACAGTCGAGGTGCTCGCGTTTTGTTCATGATCGACGTGCAGTATGAATATCATGTCCAGCGCCCGTTCGGCGATTGGGTCGATCTCATAGGGCTCGGAAGGCACGGAATACATCATTTGCAGCAAGTTGCCGCAGTAGCTGACATCATTGCGGGGGTAGACGAACGGCTCGCCGATCGAATGTTTGTAGCAGGCTGCGGCGATCGTCGGCATCTTGGCGATCATGCGATGTGCGGCGATCTCTCGATGATCGGGGTTATGGATGTCGGTAGAGTCGTGATAGAAGGCGGACAGTGAGCCGACCACCCCGACCAGGATCGCCATGGGGTGGGCATCATGATAAAAACCGCCGAAGAAGCCCTTGAGACTTTCGTTGATCATGCTGTGATGGCGCATAATGTATTCGAAGTCATCAAATTGCTGGCGCATAGGTAACTCGCCGTAAAGCTGCAGGTGAGCGACTTCGAGGAACGTACTCTTCTCCGCTAGCTGATCGATAGGGTAGCCGCGGTAGAGCAGGGTGCCGTTATCTCCATCGATAAACGTAATGCTGCTGCGGCAGCTTGCCGTGGAGATGTAACCGGGGTCGTAGGTGAAATATCCCAACTCCTTATAGAAGCTGCCGATATCAACGACGCTTGGGCCGTGCGTGCCATGGTGCACCGGCAATTCGATCTGTTTGCCGCTGGCGTTATCGATGACGGTGACGGTCGTGGGCTTGGTCATGTGGTGCCTCTAAGTAAACGATGTCGTTGCCAAGGGTAATACCCGCCTGCATGGCATGCAAGGGCGCCGCTTCTCAATAGGGCACCTCTAAAAACCTGCTGCGCGACCCATCTGCCGCGTTGCGCGGCGCTCGAAACCTCAACTTACACCGCGTACGCCTCGGTTTCCGCGCCCAGTGCGCTTTGCAATTGGGCCGCTTGCTACGAGTTAGAAGTGCTCAATATCAACCTATAGCGGCCGCTCAGGAGTATGACCGCACGAATTGTTCAAACAGGGACCCGGAAATTTTTCTTGCAAATATCAAGGAAATGGTATAAATAAGCAAGCCATGGGGATCGCGACAAAAAAATTTTTCTACCTCATAGGGTTGGCTATGCTTTCTCATGCGCTTCCTGCAATATCGGGGAGTATTGAGGGGGTGCACAGTTGGTCGGGACAGGATCGCACTCGAATTGTCTTTGAGCTCAACGATAACCCGGACTACCGTATCTTCAGGTTGCATAAACCCGAGCGCTTGGTCATAGACCTAAAGGACACGGCGTTAAAGACCACGATCGATCTGCCGGGTAAGACTGACCGTTTCGTGGCGCGTGTGCGGAACTCGCGGCGCAATGCCCATGATTTGAGAGTGGTGCTGGATCTCAAGTCGCCGATCAACATTCATGACAGCCTGCTGAACCCGGATCAGGGGCATCCTCTTCACAGGCTTGTCGTCGACCTTAGCGAAAAACGCACGGCCATGACCGCAAAGGAAGTGACGCCTCATGGCAATCGCGATGTCGTGATCGCGGTCGATGCCGGTCATGGCGGTGTCGATCCCGGGGCGGAAGGCTACCGGGGCAGCTACGAGAAGGACATTGTACTGGCCGTGGCGCGGCGTCTGGCCAAACTGCTCGCCAAGGAGCCCGGTATGCGGCCTGTCTTGATACGGGACGGCGATTATTTTATCAGTCTGCGTAAACGTACGGCCAAGGCGCGTGCGGCCAAGGCGGACCTGTTCGTCTCCTTGCATGCGGATTCGTTTCGTAACAAGCATGCACGCGGTACGTCGATCTATGTCTTGTCCGAACATGGCGCCAGTGACGAGGCCGGCCGCTGGTTGGCACAGAAGGAGAACTCGGCCGATTTGGTCGGCGGGATCAGCCTTGACGACAAAGATGACCTACTGGCCTCGGTCTTGCTTGATATGTCACAGTCCGCAACCAATGTATCCAGTTTTGCCGCGGCCAACGATGTCTTAAGGTCTGTGCGCGGCATGGCCCACCTGCACAAGCGTCAGGTTCAGCAGGCGGGTTTCGTAGTATTGAAGTCGCCGGATATCCCCTCCATGCTGATCGAGACGGGCTTCATCACGAACCCGGAGGATGAGCGACGGCTTAACAGTTCGGCCTACCAGCAACGGCTCGCGATGGGCATCCTGAAGGGGGTGCGCCGATATTTCACGAGTTATCCGCTTGAAGGTACGGTCTATGCTGCCCGTAAGCATGTCATCTCCTCGGGGGATACGCTGTCGGCTTTGGCCCAGCAGTATCATGTCAGCGTGGCTAAGTTGCGTTCCGTCAATGGTCTTCGTGGAGACCATATACGAGTAGGCAGCGTACTGCGCATTCCCGGTGATAACAACGACGGTTAGTCGTCTTCCTGATTTCCCTTGAAGAGGTAGGCCGCCTCGCCGGATTCGGTGCTCAGCGTGGCCGGGCGGAACACATCGACCTTGCGGAAGAACTGATCGACCATGTAGATTCTGCCATCGGGATCGACATCAATGCCTGCGGGCAGCATGAATTTTCCAGGGTAGCCCGCCTCGCCGCGTTCGCCGATGAACATCAGCAGACGCGCCTGGGGATCGAATATCTGTACATTGCCGAAGGCGGTGTCGACGACGTAGGAGCGGCCGTCTCGGTCGATGGCGATGCCCTTGGCCCTTGCGAATTGCCCAGGCGCGCGTCCGACGCGACCGAAGCTGCTCAGATAGACCCCTTCGGGACTGAATATCTGGACCCGAAAATTCCCACTGTCGACAACATAAAGGCGTCCGTCCGGCGCAGTGGCTGCCTGTAATGGCAGATTGAACTCCCCCTTCCCGATGCCGCGTCGTCCGATGGTCCTGATGTAGCGGCCGTCCTGGGTATCATAGACCACGACATCGTGGTTCGGGCTGTCGATGCCGCCGGTATCGACGACGTAGACCTGCTTTCCATCCGGGCTGATCGTGACATCGGTGGGACGGGTGAGCCGATCCTCATTACCGATACTGCGTAGATAGGCCCCATCCATCGAATAGACCATGATTCGCCGGGCTGAGATGTCGGCGACATAGATCTCGCCGGAGTCGGAGATATCGATACCCATCGGTTTAGCGAGTTCACCGGGTTTTTCTGTTCCGAACTCAACAAACCGCCGTCCCGGAATATCGAACATGAGCACGGCCCGCTGGACGGTATCGGTGACATAGACCCGGCCCTTTTTGACGGCGATATCGTAGGGTTTGATGAGTCCGTGGAGCTTGCGTGAGGCCCCAAGGGCAAACTGCTTCAGGCGGTCGGTCGACGAGTACTCCTCGACGTCGTCGTTATAGAGCAGCGTGCGCTCGTAGACGAAGCGCGGCTGATCCGGTGGGGGCGGGTATACCGGGGGCGCGAAGACTCGGGCGGGCGGCGTCGCGACGCAGGCGGTCAATAGCAGACTGGCCGCCAGCACGGCCAGGATGGGCCTATTTGATATGACAGGTCTCACACAGTTTGTCGGCGGGTTCGCGCAGCAGCAGGGTGATGTCCGGGTTGTGCACATTGTGGCAGGTGGCGCATTCGACTCGGTTGTCGTAGAGCTTGACGCCGTTGTCGAAGCCATAAGGGCCATCGGGCTGACGGAAGTCCGGGTCTTTGTGCGTGATGCCTGCGTAGGTCATCGATATCGGGTGGTCATTGGTCAAGTCCTGGCCAATGTGTTTGATCGCGATGCTGTGGGCCACCTTACCGTTGTGGCACTTGCCGCAACTCATGAGGTCGTTGGCGCCGTTGATCCGAAGGTGAATGGCGGCGTCCTCACTGTTGCGCCAGCCGTTGGGGCGGAACACTGTCATATCAACGGCCATCGTGCCGTCATGGCAGGACAGGCAAAGCAGACTGATCGGGCTCGGGGTCCGCACCTTGTTGTCAAGCGTCCGACTGTCGTAGAGGTCGTAGGTATTGGTCGCCGGACGGTTGCGGTTCCAGCCCGATATCCCGCCCTTTTCGGCGCTATCCCGGCCCTCTTGATCGGGTGGTATATGGCAATAGACACAAGGTGATCCATAGTCTGAAAAGGCGACCGTGGGCATGGCGACGACGCCGGTACGCTTGTTTAGCCCCGTGAAGTCATGCTTACTGCCCATCAGAGTGCCTGCTGAGATTGCCGCGCCCCATGACAGCGCGACTATCAGGGCCAGCGAGATGATCCTAATGGAAGGATGGCGATAGCTGGGCTTGATCGATCGTTTGTCGGTCATGAAGGCCTATTTAGCAGGGACGATATGAAAAACGTTAGACAGTTTATCACGTGCTGGCAAGGATATCCTGAAATTGACGCCCTTGGCAGTGATGGTGCTCAGGTAGCGAGGGGACGAGGCGTGAGCGACTACCCTGCCTCGTGGACTTCGGCAAAAAGGACGTTTATGCTTTCTTGAATGCGCGGGCGGGCGGGGATATGCCCTAAAGAAAACGGTAGTGGTTAAGGGTGTAGAAGACCATGGCAAATAAACGCGAAACGGTCGGGAAGATGAAAAAGCAGGGGATGAAACTGCTGCAGAGCGGGCGGCTCCCAGAGGCCCGCGACCTGTTTGTCGAGGCGTGCGGGCTTGATCAGAACGACGCCCATGCCTGGTATGTGCTTGGCGCCATATACGGCCAGTTGGGGGCATACGATGAGGCTGTCGAGGCGACCCGACGCAGCCTGACTTTACAGGCAAAAAATGCCGACGCGAGCTGTAATTTAGGTATCGCCCTCGAAAATCTCAAGCGTGGTGACGAGGCCATCGCGTCCTATCAAAAGGCGATCAGCCTGCAACCCGGGCATATCGAGGCGCGTAAGAACCTCGCCGGTCTGTTTAGTGAGGCGGGACGGGATGAAGAGGCGGTGGCGCAATACCAACATGCGTTGAAGCTGGCACCGCGTCATGCCGGGCTTCACAATGATTTTGGCAATGTACTGGTCGAACTGGAACGCCCTGATGAGGCCGAATATCACTACCGGGAGGCCTTGAAACACGACCCCGGTTTCGGCCGCGCGCGCATCAATCTGGCCGCATTGCAGTTCGGCCTCGGCGAACGGGAGTCCGCCATGGCCGAACTCGAACAACTGTTGGAGCAGAGCCCGGATGATGCCGGTGTCCATCATAACCTGGCTGAGATGTTTCAGAAGCTCGGTCAGATCGATCAGGCCCTGCAACATTATGATGAGGCCTTGCGATTGCGCCCCGATTTCGTCGAAGCACACAACCACCGGGGGACGGTGCTACAGATGCTGGGGCGCCATGACGAGGCCGAGCAGGCCTATAGGCGGGCGCTGGTCCTGCGACCCCTGTATGCCGAAGCTTCTTTGAATATTGGTACGCTCCACTTCGAACGCGGCTGTATCGAGGCCGCACTGGCTGCCTTCCAGCAGGCCATTGAGGCCCGAGAAACCTTTGCCGAGGCTTGGAACAATTTGGCGAATTGTTTCATTCAGGGCGGTTTGTATGGGCAGGGCGCAGAGGCTTATGAAAAGGCGCTTGCCCTGAATCAGGACTACAGGGAGGCAGAGAGTAACCGGCTCATGGCGCTACATTTCGACCCGGAGCTCGGCACGGAGGATCTCTTTGCGGCTCATCGCCGCTGGGGTGACAGGCGTCAGCAATCCGTGCCGAAGTCCACTGCTCGCGCTGTTTCCCGATCAAGCCGTCGTCGTCTGCGTATCGGCTATGTGTCGCCAGACTTTCGCGTCCATTCGGTCGCCTATTTCATCGAGCCGGTATTGCGTGCGCATGATCTCACCCAGTTCGAGATCTACTGCTATGCCGAAGTGAACGCCCCCGACGTCATGACCAAACGGATTGAACGAATCGTTCCGAACTGGACGAACACCTGCGGAGTGGATGACGAAGAGGTCGCGGATCAGATTCGTCGCGATGGTATCGATATCCTCGTGGATCTCGCGGGGCATACCGAGGGTAATCGTCTGGGGGTCTTTGCCCTGCGTCCGGCGCCTGTACAGATTAGCTACCTGGGATACCCTGATACCACGGGCCTAGCAGCCATGGAGTACCGGTTGACCGATGTCATCGCCGACCCGGAAGGCCAGGATGATGGCTATAGCGAACGACTCTACCGCCTCCCTACGGGGTTTCTCTGTTACGGTCCGCCTCAGGATGCGCCTGACGTGACGGTGCGGCCGAGCAGGAGAAGTGGTGAAATCACGTTTGCCTCGTTTAACAATCTCGCCAAGACGAACGAACAGGTCGTTGCCGTTTGGGCGGAAATTCTTAAAGGCGTGCCCGCGGCCCGTTTGCTCTTGAAAAACCGGGTCTTTGGCGATGTCAGTGTCAGACAGCGCTATATCGATCTATTTGCTCGTTATGGCATCAATGCACAACGCTTGCAGATGACCGGTTGGACCCTGGACAACCAATCGCATATGGCAATGTATGGCGACGTCGATATCGCCCTC
>Ga0316204_10011504_pt1 | contig 11055 bp, 9 predicted proteins | sample 6monrhotite_MG_2_FD_205661 | JGI IMG/M metagenome (GOLD analysis project Ga0316204, IMG submission 205661) | Microbial mat bacterial communities from mineral coupon in-situ incubated in ocean water Damariscotta River, Maine, United States -... | ecosystem: Environmental > Aquatic > Marine >...
TATTAAATCTATAGTGAAAATTACCTTTACCGATGAAGAGCCGTTAAGCAGCTGGACTAAAGCAGCGCCCAGAGAATACGGCTTTTATTCAAATGTTAACCCGGCAGTTGATCATCCACGCTGGAGTCAGCGAAAAGAAAGACGGATAGGTGATTTTCTAAAAAGAGAAACGTTACCTTTTAACGGTTACGCTGAGCAGGTGGCTTCTCTTTATACTGGCATGGACTTAAAAAAATACTTTTAGTTCGAATAGCCTGTAGCTATATAACGGCGTTAAAAACCAACTCAAAATGCTCATGTGCTAAAAGTACACTCCGCTTTTTCGTTAGTTTTCGACTTGTTCTCTAACTTCAGGCTATCCGTACAGTGGTTTCGTTAATATTATGTGATATAGATTTATGACTAAAGTTATTAAACCTTTTATATTTATCCTTTGCTTAGTTCCTTTGATATTGTTGTTCAGAAATTTTTATCTGGATGAGTTAGGTGCAAATCCTTTTGAAGTGCTAACTCGTAGCACTGGAGAATGGACGTTACGCTTTTTGTTGCTCACGTTAGCAATGACACCCTTACGTACTTTGACGGGATCAGCCTGGCCACTCCGCCTACGTCGAATGCTGGGTTTGTTTACTTTCTTTTATGTCTGTGTGCATTTAATGACTTATATCTGGTTAGATCACTTTTTTGATTGGGATGAAATTGTGACAGATATCGTGAAACGTCCTTATATTACTCTGGGTATGTTAGCTTTTACTTTATTAATTCCGCTTGCTCTGACCTCAACTAAAAAAATGATGAAGCGTTTGGGTAAACGCTGGAAAGCATTGCACAAATCAATATATGTCATCGCAATCCTTGGCGTTCTTCACTTTTTATTATTGGTTAAGGCAGATTTAAGAGAGCCAATTATATATGCCCTTGTTTTATTAACCCTGTTTCTAGCACGGCTTAAAGCCATTCAGCTTCGAAAACTCAGTTTTAACCGTCGTTAAAATAGTGCAAAATGCAATCAGAATTATCTGAATTGCATTAAAGAAAATTTTTTAGCACTTTATTTCCTTTCATTCTACTCAAGTATACTCTAAATAGGCCTTTGTGATAATCTTAAGTTGTTGATTTTTAAATATATTTTTTGTTTTCTGTGTTCTTGAGTAATCTAAAGTAGTCTCTTTGTGTTGTCTTTATGTCATTGCTTTGCCGTGGCATAATTCTTGTAATATAAAAACAATTTTTGAAACACATAATTAAGCCAGAGAATAACTAGAATAATCAGTTAAACATTCAGTTTTTTCAAAGCATTAATACAAATTTAAGAAATTTTTCGGGAGAACGTCAATGTCACTCAATCGCCGTGAGTTTATGCAAGTCATGGGTATGGCCGCTGCTGCAGGTATGTTACCAGGTTGTGATAGCAAGCCAGGTTCAGGGAATACTACTGCTAGTGCCGGAGCACCTGGCGATGTTTATAACATTCCAAAATTTGGTAATGTTACCTTAATGCATTTTACAGATTGCCATGCGCAATTATTGCCAATTTATTTCCGTGAACCTAATGTAAACATGGGTGTAGGTGGTGCATTAGGCCAGCCTCCACATTTAGTTGGTGAGAAATTACTGAATCACTTCAATCTTAAAAAAGATTCACTTGAAGCGCATGCATTTACCTATCTTAATTATGCTGAAGCTGCGAAAACTTACGGTAAAGTGGGTGGTTTCGCACATCTGCGTACATTAGTTAAAAAACTAAGAGCTGACCACGGTGCTAATAAAACATTATTATTAGATGGTGGTGATACCTGGCAAGGTTCAGGTACAGCTTACTGGACACGTGGTAAAGACATGGTCGGTGCCTGTAACCTGTTAGGCGTTGATGTCATGACTGGTCACTGGGAATTCACTTACCTTGATGAAGAAGTTATTTCAAACGTAAAAGACTTTAAAGGTGACTTCGTTTGCCAAAACGTTTTTGTAAAAGACGATGCATCGTTTGATTATAACTTTGCAGATTTCGAAGGTTATAATGAAGAAACTCAACGCGCATTCAAACCTTACACAATAAAAGAAATGGAAGGCGGCATCCGTGTTGCAGTAATCGGTCAGGCTTTCCCATATACACCAATTGCAAATCCGGGGCGTTTCATTCCTGACTGGACCTTCGGTATTCGTGATGCAGAAATGCAAGCAACGGTTGATGAAGTACGCGCAACAGAAAAACCAGACGTTGTCGTTGTTATTTCACATAACGGTATGGATGTTGACTTAAAAATGGCATCAGTTGTTTCTGGAATCGATGTTATTTTTGGTGGTCACACTCATGATGGTGTTCCAGCACCTTCAGTAATTAAAAACAAAGGTGGTCAAACACTTGTTACTAATGCTGGTTCAAATGGTAAGTTCCTGGGTACGATGCAATTAGATGTACGTAACGGTAAAGTTCAGGACTTCCGTTATAAATTATTGCCAGTCTTCTCTAACCTGTTAGAACCTGATCAGGAAATGGCGCATTACATCGAAGAAGTACGTAAACCTTACTTAGCAACATTAACTGAAGAATTAGCCGTAGCCGATCAAGTTCTTTATCGTCGTGGTAACTTTAACGGTACATTCGATCAAATTATTTGTGATGCATTACGTGAAGTAGGTGGTGCGCAAATTTCACTTTCACCGGGTTTCCGTTGGGGCACAACTGTATTACCAGGTCAGACGATTACAATGGACCATGTAATGGATCAAACCTGTATTACCTATCCTGAAACGTATGTTCGTGAAATGACTGGTGCGGTTATTAAAGAAATTCTGGAAGATGTTGCAGATAACCTGTTCAATAACGATCCATACTATCAACAAGGTGGTGATATGGTGCGTGTAGGTGGTTTGGATTACACAATGAATCCGACTGGGAAATTTAATACTCGTGTTACTGACATGGTTCTTGATGATGGTACTAAGATTGAAGCTAACAAAACCTATACGGTTGCCGGTTGGGCAACGGTAGGCTCTAAAGCGCCTGGTGCACCTATCTGGGATGTGGTTGCTGAATACTTACGTTCTGAGAAAGTGGCGAAAGTTAAAAAGCTTAACACGCCAAAAATCATTGGTATGGAAGGAAACCCGGGTATTGCATAGTCATACTTTGGTTTATTAATAAAAAAGGGAAGCTTCGGCTTCCCTTTTTTGTTTAAAGCTATTGCGCTCGCAATAACTGCGTTGAAAAGCTTTCTCAAAATACTCATTTATTAAATATAAACTCCGTTTTTTCGAAAGCCTTTTGCCTTGTTCTTGCGTCGCTCATAACGCTTTAAAATTTCTATTTATTTCTGGTGATTTCTTTTTTCTCAATCTCAAACCAGTCAGCAGCGTGTTGTCTGATAAGTTGGCCCATCATACCAATATGTTCCGCATCATCATTTAAAGCGGGGATATATTCAAATTTTTCACCACCTGCATTTAAAAAATAATCGCGGTTTTCAACCTGAATTTCTTCCAGTGTTTCCAGACAATCGGCTGAAAAGCCAGGACAACAAACCTGGACACTTTTAACACCGTCTTCAGCCCATTTAATTAATGTTTTATCAGCATACGGCTTTAACCATTCTTCGCGACCAAAACGTGATTGAAAGGCGAGCGCCCACTGTTCATCTTTCAGTCCCATTTTTTCAGCAATCAGTCTGGCTGTTTTATGGCATTCACAAAAATATGGATCACCTGAATCCAGGTAACGTTGTGGTAAGCCGTGAAATGAAAATAATAATTTTTCAGCTACACCGTTTATTTTTTGAAAAGATGAAACACTATTAACCACTGCCTGAATATAAAAATCATGTTCATGGTAATGCTGTATAAAACGAAATTCGGGTATCCAGCGCCATGTTTTTAATTCGTCAGCGATGGCATCGAAAGTTGATGCGGTAGTGGTTGCCGAATATTGAGGGTAAAGAGGTAATACTAATAACCGTTGAGCACCCGCGTCTTTTAAATTACGTAAAGCATGTTTAATCGAAGGGTTACCATAGCGCATGGCAAGTTCAACTTTTACCTTACCTTTAAAATGTGGAGAGACAGCCTTCTGTAACAGTCGCTGTTGTTTTTGACTAATACTTAATAATGGTGAGCCTTCATCTGTCCATATTTTTTTATAATTTTTCGACACAGGTTTTGGTCTGATACGTAAAATAACACCGTGCAAAACTAACCACCAAATCCATCGCGGTGCTTCAACGATGCGTGGGTCAATGAGAAATTCGGCTAAATAACGGCGAACGGCAGATGGAGTCGGTGCGTCCGGGGTTCCCAGGTTTGTGATTAAAATTCCAGTGCATGATGTGTCTTCATCATGGCTGAACTGCTCTGTACCAATATATTTTGTCATAAATTATGTATTCAATTTTTATACGTTATAAATTCTGATTAAATTACATTATTACTGAGTTTTCCTTAAATCAAAACAGATAAGTGCAACTTATTATTAATTTTCGTTATGAAAAGAACTCTTTAACTCTGTGAATGCGCTCACAGAACAATTGACTATAATCAGGTCTTATAGTGCTCGTTAGATTTAATAACAATCAAAGAATAACTACCCTAATCTTAATATAGGGAAATTAAGGAGATAAACATGAAAAAGACGATTGGTATAGTTACATTATTATTAATGTCGCAATCAATTTTTGCTGAAGAAATGGAAACGCAGCAAGCGGAAACGCAGTTGATTGAATCGGATGCTGCCGTTATAGAAGCGACACCTGAAGCGCTAAATACAACAGCTGAAGCCGCAGCAGCAATGAAAGAGAAAAGTGGTTTCTCACGAGGCAGTGTAGTACGTTCAGCTTTTACCCGTGAAATTGATGAGCGTGAACCAACGGAAAACCTGCAAAAATTAACTAATGATAATGGTCAGGTAAAGTTTTTTACTGAGCTTCGCGATATGAGTGGCCAGACGGCAATTCATCGCTGGCAGTATGAAGGTAATGTTGTTGCCGAAGTAGAATTTAATGTGAAAGGGCCACGCTGGCGTGTATGGTCAAGTAAGAGCTTTGTTCCTCAATGGACGGGTGACTGGAAAGTGTCTGTTATAAATGGCGCCGGTGAAGTTATTTCTGAAAAGAATCTGAGTTATGATATTGCCACTGCTTCAGAAACTGCTCTGGAAACAGCACCAGCAGCCACAACAGAGACAAGTGCTCCGGCTCCTGCGACTGAATCAATGCAATAACCTTAACATACTGAATTTTAAGTATATTAATGACGCCTCTCCTTTATCTATTTAGGTGAGGCGTATTTTTTTGTCAATTGTAGGTTTTCTTCATCTGAAATAGTGCAAATTTTTCAGACGGTGCTAATGTTGTAGAGTTAGATACCGCTTTTTGTTGTAAGTGAGTGCTAATTTAATTAGTAACTTATGGAGAACAGACATGGCAATTGCACTGTGTAATCCTGAAATTGGATTATGGTATAGAGATATACAAAACCGCTTATTTGAAGTGGTTGCGCTCGAGAACGAAGACTCAATCGAAGTACAGTATTATGACGGGGATGTTACCGAATATGACCGGGAAAGCTGGGACTTATTGTGTGTAAATATTGTTTCTGAGCCAGGATCCAATTTAGGTTTTTATGAAGAAACTCTGGATGAAGAAGGAATGGTTTCTTTAGACAAATTAAAAACGATTAGCTGGGATAATGTTGTTGGTGATATTGAAACTTAGTTATTGAGTTGTCATTGCACTTAATGAACTGCTAGGCGTTTCGTCAGTATTACCCTAACGTGTTCCACACGTTCTGGCATCGAGCGATAGCGCGGCAATCTCCAGTTATATGAGTTAATCTCAAGAAGATTGACGCGCTATCGTTCAGCCCAAGAGTTCTTCCGCGCATTGTTTGCAACAATACTCAGGGCGCGCAATGACTGCTTTTTATTATCAATTAAGCGTCCAGTTTCTTATACTTAATACGTTGTGGTAATGCATCCTCACCAAGGCGACGTTTTTTATCTTCTTCATAATCAGCATAATTACCTTCGAACCATTCAACATGGCTATCGCCCTCAAAAGCGAGCATGTGAGTAGCTATACGATCCAGGAACCAGCGATCATGAGAAATGACCACGACACAACCGGCGTATTCTAAAACGGCTTCTTCCAGGGCGCGCAAGGTTTCAATATCTAAGTCATTGGTTGGTTCATCAAGCAATAAGACATTACCACCACTTTTAAGTAACTTGGCAAGGTGTACCCGGTTACGTTCACCGCCGGATAAATCTCCCACCCGTTTTTGTTGATCAGCCCCTTTAAAATTAAAACGAGACACGTAAGCCCGGCTATTCAGCTCAAACTCACCGACGGTCATGATGTCGTGCTCATCTGAAATTTCTTGCCAGACGGTTTTTTTATCATCAAGTGAGTCGCGACTTTGATCGACATAGGCAATATTAACGGTTTCACCAAGTCGTAACTCTCCGCTGTCCGGTTTTTCTTCACCGGTCATCATACGGAAGAGGGTTGTTTTACCTGCACCGTTTGCACCGATAATTCCAACAATACCACCCCGAGGTAGGTTAAAACTTAAATTATCGAATAATAATCTGTCGCCAAAACTTTTACTGATGTTATTTGCTTCTATCACCAGTTCGCCTAAACGTGGCCCCGGCGGAACAAATAGCTCATTAGTTTCATTACGTTTTTGATATTCTTTCGAAGCCATTTCTTCGTAGCGAGCAAGACGAGCTTTGCTCTTGGCATGTCGACCTTTTGCGTTAGAGCGTACCCACTCCAATTCAGTTTTCATGGCTTTTGTGTGGGCGTCTTCTTGTTTTTTCTCTGCTTCAAGTCGGTTGCTTTTTTGTTCTAACCAGGAAGAGTAATTGCCTTCCCAGGGTATGCCGTGACCACGATCGAGTTCAAGAATCCAGCCTGCAACATTATCAAGGAAGTAACGATCGTGGGTTACCGCTACCACTGTACTGGGATAATCATGTAAAAAGCGTTCTAGCCAGGCAACCGATTCAGCATCAAGGTGATTAGTTGGTTCATCGAGTAATAACATGTCCGGTTTTGATAAAAGCAGTTTACACAAGGCAACTCGGCGACGTTCGCCACCGGATAATTTTGTTACATCAGCATCCCAGGGTGGTAAACGTAAAGCATCCGCCGCAACTTCCAGGGTTCGTTCAATGTTATGACCATCTGTCGCTTGTAATAAATTTTCTAATTCAGCTTGTTCAGCGGCGAGGGCGTCGAAGTCTGCATCCGCTTCGGCGTAGGCGGCATAAACTTCATCAAGGCGGGTTAGTGCTACTTTAATCTCGCCCAAGCCGTCTTCGACATTGCCACGGACATCTTTATCCGGATCAAGCTGTGGCTCCTGAGGTAAATAACCAATATTAATACCCGGTTGAGGGCGTGCTTCGCCATCAATTTCCGTGTCCAATCCTGCCATTATTTTTAATAAAGTGGATTTACCTGAACCGTTTAAGCCCAGAACACCAATTTTTGCCCCGGGAAAAAAAGACAGCGAGATATCTTTTAGAATAACGCGCTTAGGTTGCACGATTTTGCTGACTTGGTTCATGGTGTAAATGTATTGGGCCATTGAGTCATTCCGGATTTAGTTAAAAGTTAGCGTTAAATAGATATTACTGTGTCTATATGAGAGAGTGAAATGCAATTAATGAAATAATGCTTCTTTTTGTAGAAAATAGGGTAAAAGAGATACCAAACTAGAATTTATGGCCTTGATTTGTAATAGAAATTATCTTAAATGTTAATCAGCGCTATTTTTAGCCTAATTTTTAAGCATATTATTAATTTCTAACCCTTTCTATCTATTCATGTTTGTTCTGAACCCTGTTATCCTTCGCCCCCTTAGTTTTCCCAATGCGGATATAGAATAAAATAATAGGCAGACACACTGTTGAGAAGGAATTATGGCTGATAGACGTTTACAAGTTTTTTACACCGTTGCGCGCTTACTGAGTTTTACAAAAGCTGCAGAAGAATTGCATATGACGCAACCGGCAGTCACATTTCAGGTTCGTCAGCTTGAAGAACAATATAATACCCGATTATTTGATCGTACTCATAACCGAATCAGTCTGACTGAGGCCGGTAAAAAAGTCTATGAATGTGGTGAACGAATTTTTGAGATTTATTCAGAAATGGATAACGCTGTACGACAATTAACCGGTGATATTAGCGGCGTGCTTATTCTTGGCGCCAGTACCACCATTGCTGAATATATGTTGCCAGTATTACTCGGCGACTTTAAAGCCGAGCATCCGGATGTCACGGTGCGATTAAAAGTTGCCAATACCGATGGGATTGTTTCACAGGTTGAAAACAATGCCATTGATCTGGGGGTGGTTGAAGCACCCGTTACAAATAAAAACCTGGTTGTAGAAGAGTGCAGTACGGATCAACTGGTAGTCATTGTTCCTCCAGGGCATGAATTAGCTAATGAAGATATAATACCGCTTAAACGCTTAGTAGATTTTCCTTTCATATGTCGTGAAGAGGGTTCAGGTACACGTGAAGTCATGCTGGAAAGTATGCATGTTGCCGGAATGGGGCCGGGCGACCTTAGTGTATCAATGGAGCTGGGAAGTCTTGAAGCAATTAAAGGGGCTGTTGAAGCCAATATGGGTATTTCGGTTATTTCATCTGCGACCATTCAGAAAGAAATTAAACTGGGTACTTTGGTTGCCATCAAGACCGACCCGCCGATTGTTCGCCCCTTTTCTTTTGTGCACCAAAAGCAGAAGTTCCGTATGCGTGCGATGGATGAATTACTGAGTTTTGCTCGTAATTATTGCAAGTCATATCATGCTGACGAGAGCTAATTAAACATTAGCGAAATTGAGTGAAAAAAAGCACGAAGAAACTGTTAGAGTTTTACCGTGAGTTACCTGATGAGGTTGCTCAACAGTTAATAGATTTCGCTGAATTTTTGGCATCCCGCCATAAAGTTGTTGTTGAAGAAATATCCCAGCCTATCAATATACCGCGTCCCGAAAATGAGTCGGTTGTTGTTGCGGTAAAACGTTTATCGGCGACGTATCCCATGTTAAATAAAGATAAACTCCTGAATGAAACAGCTTCTTTAGTCAGCCAAAATATGCTGCAAGGACGTGATGCTGTAGAAGTGATTGATGAGCTGGAAGTCATCTTCAGTAAGCAGTACGATATGCTTATCGAAGAATTAAAGCAGGATAGTGCTGAATGATCGACTTAGCCAAAGTATGGTACAACAAATATTTTTCTGATCCTCAGGCTCTGGTTTTAACAGCAGTTTTAATTATTGGTTCGACCATTATATTAACCATGGGCGATATGTTATTACCCGTGCTAGCCTCAATCGTGATTGCTTATTTGCTGGAAGGTGTCGTACGACGCATGCAGCATTACGGTTCTAATCGTTTAACAGCCGTCATTCTGGTATTTCTTGTCTTTGTCGCATTTTTAATCTTTTTATTCTTTGGTATCGCACCACTGGTTTCCAGCCAGTTGAGTGAGCTTTTTACGGAATTGCCACGGTATTTAACGCGAGGTCAGCAACTATTATTACAGTTACCTGAAGTTTATCCATTTATATCTGAAGAACAAGTTAAAGAGTTGGTCGATTTAATTAATCGAGAAATTACCGACATGGGTTCACATATTGTTACTTTATCTCTTTCATCTATTCCCGGTTTGATTACGTTAGCAGTATATATATTCCTGGTGCCTGTGCTCGTCTTTTTATTTATGAAAGATAAAGAACGTATCTGGATCTGGTTTGGCACTGTGCTGCCTAAAGATAGAATTCTTGTTTCGCAAGTTTCAGATGAAATGGATTTACAGCTTGGTAAATACATTCGCGGAAAGTTCTGGGAAATTTTGATTGTTGGTGTCGTCACCTATATTGGTTTTGCAATCCTTGGAATTAAGTACGCGATTTTATTATCTGTCTTAGTTGGCTTATCAGTTTTAGTGCCATACATAGGTGCTGCTGTCGTGACTATCCCTGTTTTATTAATTGCTTTTTTCCAATGGGGTTGGACTAATGAATTTTTCTGGTTAGTTGGATTCTTTGGTGTCAGTCAGGCACTGGATGGAACAGTTTTGGTTCCATGGTTGTTTTCCGGTTTAGTTAACCTGCATCCTATCGCTATCATTGTGAGTGTTCTGGTATTTGGTGGTTTATGGGGCTTCTGGGGAGTGTTCTTTGCCATACCTCTTGCCACACTTGTTAGTGCCGTTATTCACGCCTGGCCGAGTATTGATGCTGTTACGGAATAATAAGTCAAAATCTAAGGGTGTCAACGCAAAGGCGCCAAGATACGCGAAGGAAAATCAAGAAAAGAAAAATTGCTGTCAAAATTAGTAGTTGTATCTATATTTTGACTAAACATAAATTATTTACTTTATTCAGTTACACATAAAACATTAAATTTTCTTTTGATTTTCCTTCGCGTATCTTGGCGCCTCTGCGTTGAAATCTCTTGTCCTTATCCTTGTCCTATAACGCTTCAGAAGCAAAATCAGCCAAGCGTGAGCGTTCTCCGCGAATCAATGTAATATGTCCACTGTGTTCCCAGCGTTTAAACCGATCAATCACGTAAGTTAAGCCTGACGTTGTTTCGGTTAAATAAGGCGTATCGATTTGTGCAATATTTCCTAAACAAACTATTTTTGTTCCCGGGCCACTGCGGGTAATTAAAGTTTTAAGCTGATGAGATGTCAGGTTTTGAGCCTCATCGATAATGATATAGCGATTTAAAAACGTTCGACCGCGCATAAAGTTGATTGAGCGCACTTTTATACGGTTTGCTATTAAGTCATTGGTGACAGCCTGGCCCCATTCACTTGAATAACTGGAGTCGGATGGATCGCTTTCAGTTTTATTTAATACTTCAAGGTTATCCATCAAGGCACCCATCCAGGGTGTCATTTTTTCTTCTTCCGTCCCCGGTAAAAAACCGATGTCTTCACCAACAGGAATAGTGACACGCGTCATAATGATTTCAGAATAAAGTTGCTGCTCAAGAGTCTGTTCCAGACCTGCCGCGAGTGTTAGTAGTGT
>Ga0316204_10011505_pt1 | contig 11053 bp, 5 predicted proteins | sample 6monrhotite_MG_2_FD_205661 | JGI IMG/M metagenome (GOLD analysis project Ga0316204, IMG submission 205661) | Microbial mat bacterial communities from mineral coupon in-situ incubated in ocean water Damariscotta River, Maine, United States -... | ecosystem: Environmental > Aquatic > Marine >...
CCCATGTATGAGAAATATCTAAATCTACATCAAGATCTGTAATGCTTTCATTAGCAGCTACGTTGATCACAGAAGTAGTTGTTGGGTTAGCATCGGTAATAACACTTCCAGGAGCGTCAGTTGCACTATCCGTTAAGGCAGGTACAAATCCACACTCGATTACTGGAGCGATATCGTCGATTACATTTACAGTAGCTAAACAAGTTGAGCTGTTTCCATTTGCATCAGTTACAGTTACTTCAACCAAGTTCTCTCCAATTTGAGAACAATCGAAATCTACTGTCGCTGTTGGCTCTACATTACAAGTACCACTAAATACAAATACTGGATCATCTCCACCTCCAGCTGGAGCCCAAGTAGCACCACCGTCTCCAGAGAATGCAGTCTCAGCACCAGTTACACTAGCAGTAGATACTTCCCAAGCTGTAATTCCACCAGAACTAGAAGAAGCCTGAATAGCAACCCAATACTGTGTATCGGCAGCACCGCTAGCAAAGTTAAATGGAGTAAGATCTACTACAGCTTCACTTACGTCAAATCCGAAGTTACTTCCAATTACTGATTGAGATGTTGGAGCTACAGCCAATTCACTTCCTAAAAGTGTACCAGGTACTCCAGCAGCATCGTCAAAATAGTATACATCAACACTAGAGATAGTCTCTCCTATGTCATGGAATAAATTGAATGTCGCTTGATTTAATTCAAAATCAACATCAGCCTCTACGGTAAAGTCTCCAGCAATGGTAAATCCACTTCCTGGATCCGTAAAGTATCCGTTCTCTAATCCATTACTTGGGTTAGAAGAATCACAAGGATTCAATCCTCCGCCAGCACCAACAGTAGTCGAACTACAGTCGTCAATACTCACAATAAGATCACTAGCTAAAACAGACCCCATACCATTGGCATCTAAAACTACGTCGATTCCTGCACCAGTTACGATATCGAAATCAAATTCTAGACTCCAAGAGTTCAATACTCCGTCATCACCACCAGCGTTATCAGTTACGCTCAATGTCCAGTCACCCATAATACTTTCACCATCAAAGGCAGAAAGTGGAGAACTTGGAGTTAAACTACCACTAAGTGCTGGAGCAGAACCAGGACATTGGTCGTTAGCAGCTCCATCAGTTCCTTCATCGTCTAAAGTAGCCATGATGTTATCATCACCACAGAAAAGAAGGGAACCATCATAAAGCTCTACTACAGTTCCTGCAGGAGACTCTAAAGTGATTAACATATCTCCTACCCATGAGTGAGTAATATCTAGACCAACATTCAAGTCTGTAAGCGTAACATCTTGAGTTACACTAATAACAGCGGTTGTAGTTGGAAGTCCGTCATTAATCGGAGAACCTGGCATATCAGTTGCTGTAAAAGGAATGATTGGTGCACCAACACAAACGATCTCTGGTGCTTCTGTATCAACTACAGTTACATCAAACGAACAAGAAACTGTGTTTCCTCCAACGTCTGTGTACTCAAATGTATTGGTAGTTGTTCCAACTGGGAATGTTCCTCCAGATGCAATACCTGCAGTCTGAACTACATCGGCAACTACCTCTTCGAAGTCGTATGTGAACTCTAATTCTACATACTCTCCTGGGTTACACAATCCAGAAATATTAATATTACCAGCGATATCATCAGCAGTAAAGTCTACAGAACCGTCTCCAGTCCATGTATCGATATCGGCCATCGCGATCGTAAATACTTCAGTAATTTCATTTACACACTGATCGGCAAAGTCACCTGTTCCACCTGCAGTACCTACTACATTAGAACTCTCATCAGAAATGGTCCAGAACTCATCGTTTCCACCTCCGGCAACACCGTCGATATCTCCAAATACACGAACAGTTAAAGTACCATCGGTAACAGCAGCTCCACTTGGAACAGCAAAAGAGAATAAGTTACCTAAAGTTGTTAATCCTGGCTCGGTAATACGAATGACATCACTAAACGTACCAGCAGTAGTCGTCGTTGGTACTGGACAGTTATCCACTACCATTGGAGTATCGTATTCTACAACAGCTCCACACGTTCCAGCATCTTGATCAACTGTAATATCATCAGGACACGTAATCATCGCATCTTCTGCGTCGTTTACAGTAACAACAAAAGAACAAGTCGAAGTGTTTCCATCGCTATCAGTAACTGAGAACTGTACCGTAGTATCACCTACATCAAATAAAGTTCCACTTGCAGGACCCATGGTTTGAACAGCGGTAAGTACACCGTCTTCAATATCTACGGCTGTGGCATCACTAAAGTTAACAACAGCTCCACATTCTCCAGCATCATTATCCACTGGCGCAACCATTGGACAAGAAATTACAGGAGGATTTCCAACGACACCCATATCACCAGTAGTCACTGGAGCACCCGGGGTAGCATCGTATGCAAATTCTTCTACAGACCAAACATCACCTGCTTGATCAACATCAAGTCGAACCCATCCATAATGAGTGTCTGGACCGATATTAAATTCTAACCCCATGTAACGATCTGTTACACTACACCAATTTCCAAATGAACAAGACCCATAATTTAACGATTGGAATCCACCTGAGAATCCATTGTTAAAAAATGTTCCTGCTCCGCTAGAAACAGTGGCACCAGAAGTAAGCGCAAAAGGATACGCAAAAGTAGATCCTCCAGAACCTAAAACTCCATTGGTAGATGTAAGCGGTGAAACATAAAGGTTGCTACTTCCATTGTGCCAAATTCGGAAATCATCATTTCCATCATTGTTGACATCTAGGAAGTATTGATCTCCAATACCCCCAGCAAAATCGGGGCTTTCGTCTGTGTAGACGACTTGACCGTTAGCGTCTGCAGCTCCCGCGACTATCGCCGTGAGCGCTCCGTATTGCGCTAATCTTTTGGTCAGTTTAGTAGTTTTTTTCATATAAATAAATTTGATTGCTTAAATATAATTTTTTTTAACGATTTTTAGCACTCGATTTCCTACAATTCTCACAAAAAATATGTCACATTATAAGAAACCTAGAAACAAACAAAATAGAATTAAAACTCCAGTAGTAACAAAAGAAGGCTCGTTAGGCCTTCTAGCTCTTGGTTATATAGGGTTAAAATTGTGGAGAAAAGAACGAGATGCAAAATAAATCTATGGCAAAGAAAAAAGTTTTACTACTTGGATGGGACGCAGCAGATTGGCAAATTATTTGGCCTCTAATCAAGGAAGGTAAAATGCCTGCTTTGAAGAAATTGATTCAAAATGGAGTTTATGCGAACATGAGTACCATGGATCCGCCATTTTCACCCATGCTTTGGACTAGTGTTGCCACGGGAAAAACTCCAGACAAACACGGAATACTCAACTTTATAGAAGTTAACGAAAATAACGATATTCAACCTGCAGCAGTTACCTCACGAAAAACACGTGCGGTTTGGAACATTTTCACTAACCAAAAAATTAAATCGAATGTTGTAAGCTGGTGGCCAACACATCCTGTCGAACCTATACTAGGATCTATGGTTTCAGATAGGTTTCAAAAAGGATATAACAAGGAAAAAGACCTGAGCCAATGGGAGTTGGACAAAAAATGTGTGCATCCTCCAGAACTGTATGACATTATTAAAGAATCTAGGATGCATCCTAGAGAAGTTACAGGAGCGCATATTTTACCCTTTATTCCAAAAGCACATCTCATTCCAGAAGGTCATGGAGATGCTTTAAAAAACTTTAGTCATGTACTGGCTCAAAATGTGAGTGTGCACGCAGCAGCCACTTATTTAATGGAGCACACAGAATGGGATTTTATGGCCGTCTATTATGACGCGATTGATCATTTCTGCCATGCATTTATGAAATATCACCCTCCGAAGCTGAATGGAATTCCAGAAGAATTGTTTGATCATTTTAAGGAGGTTATTTCTGGCGCGTATTGTTTTCAAGATATGATGCTGGAACGCATGATGAAACTGGCACCCAAAGACACTACCATTATTGTGATGAGCGATCACGGTTATGAATCGGGTAATCTACGTATTCTTAAAATGCCAAAGTTTAGTGCGGCTCCCGCTATGGAACATCGCCAATTTGGTATGTTTGCTGCAAGTGGACCTGAAATAAAAAAAGGTGAGAAAATTTTTGGACTCAACTTATTCGATATTGCGCCTACTCTTTTGCATCATTACGATTTGCCAATAGGTAGTGACATGGATGGTAAGCCGATTTTGGATATGTATAAAAATCCGAAAAAGGTAAAGTTTATAGAGAGCTGGGATCATATAAAAGGTGATTTTGGAGAACATATTGGCGAAGTTACCAGCACCATCGAAAATCAAGAACAACTTCAACAATTGATCGAGTTGGGATATGTTGAACCCCTTTCGGAAGATAAAGACAAAGCATTACGACAAGTTAAATGTGATGTGAAACATAATTTGGCTCGTGTATATAAAGGAAAGAAAGATTATGACTCGGCTAAAGAGCTTCTTGGAGAGCTCATAGATGAAGACGTTGACACCATTCCTTTTTATATGGACTTGTTAAATATCGCTTTAAAAGAAGAAGAGTACCCGTTAGCCGATTCGTATTTAAAAAAGTTACGAACTTTAGAGAAAACATTCGACTTTACAACGACTGTTGCAGAAGCTAAGATTGAGCTTGGTATGGGAAGAATTCAAAAAGGAATTCAACTATTAGAAGAAGCGAAGGCAAAAAAACCAAAGGCTTCCGTATGGTTCGAACTTGGAAAACAATACTTGAGACTCGAGGACTACAATCAAGCCAAAGAGGCTTTTGAATCTGCCTTGGAATTAGAAATAGATAACGCGAGGTTTCATCAAGGCTTAGCTACTACATTAAACAGACTTGGTGATCACGAAACGGCAGCTGACCACGCCTTAACCAGCATTGAATTGGTCAAATATTTCCCTGAAGCACATTATACACTTGGGGAGGCTTTAGAGAAATTAGGTGAACTCGAAATGGCAAAAGCGGCATTTGAAACTGCAGAGCGTTTAAAACCAAGAGAACATCACCGAGCGAAGCACGCCATTGAAAATATTACAAAACAATTAGTAGCCTCTAATCCCGATGCTACTACTCATGAATATTTACCATTTGATAAAGATCAAATTCTCATTGTCTCTGGATTGCCTAGATCGGGTACTTCTTTAATGATGCAAATGCTTCACAGCACCGGGATTAATGCGCTTGTGGACGGACTAAGAGAAGCAGACATTTCTAATCCAAAAGGATATTTCGAATACGAACCAGTAAAAGCTTTGCAAAAAGACAATAGCTGGATACATCTCGCTAAAGGAAAATCACTAAAAGTGGTTGCCCCTTTACTTCGATTTTTGGACACAAAATATCGCTATAAAGTCATTTTTATGATACGCGACTTAAATGAAGTGGTTAAATCTCAGCAAATTATGATTGGTAAAAAAGACGATGTCTTACCAATCACCTTATTGAATTCGTACAAAAAACAATTGAAATCGGCTCAAGTATGGAACGAAAGAGAGCCCGGAGTTGAGATGCTTTATGTAGATTACAAAGATGTCGTTACTACACCAGACGCCGTTTTAGGAAATATAGTCTCATTTGTGAATGGAGGTCTTGATGAACAAAAGATGAAAGAATGTATCGATCCTAAACTGTATCGAAATAATTCGGCGATGTCTTCTCAAAAATCTTGATTACGTGAAAAACTGTTATTTTCATCCATCTTTTTATATTTGTAACTCTACCTAATCTATTCGTTATGAGGATTACCTTTGTATTTACAATTATTATTTCTTTATGCTTTTTTTCATGTGATGAAGATTCTTCTTCCATAAAAAAAGGAGGCTACACAAATAATGCTACCACTTTATATTCAAAGGTTCCGAACAATGCGTCTAACATATCGTTCACCAATAAAGTGGTGGAGAATATGGAGTATAACTTTTTAACCTATCCTTATTTATATACAGGTGGAGGTGTTGCGGTTGGAGATTTAGACAATGATGGTCTACAAGACATTTTCTTTACTTCAAATTTTGAAAGCAACAAACTTTATAAGAACAAAGGAAATTTCACCTTTGAAGATATCACAGAAGCATCAAACACGGGAGACCCTAATGGTTTTACAACTGGTGTTACTTTGTTGGACGTAAATAATGATGGTTGGCTAGATATATATGTATGTAAGGCAGGTTCCCTGCGTGATGATTCTGCTCGAAAAAATAAATTGTTTGTCAATCAAAAAAATGGAACATTCATAGAGGAGGCTGGAAAATGGGGTATCGACGATCCAGGATATACTACTCAGGCCTACCCGTTCGATTATGATAAAGATGGGGACCTTGACCTATATATTGTCAACTATCGATACGACTTTAAAAACAACACCAAAATTAGTAGCAAACTACAAAAAAATATAGAAGAAGTTACAAGCGATCAACTCTACAAAAACAATGGCACCTTTTTCACCAAAGTAACAGGTCAAGCGGGACTCTATAACAAAACCTGGGGACTTGCAGCAACGGTTGGTGATTTCAATGAAGATGGTTGGGAAGATATCTATGTTTCCAATGACTATCTGGAACCAGATGCTATGTATATCAATCAAAAAGATGGCACCTTTAAAAACGAGATTAATTCCCGACTAAATCATATTTCTTTTAACAGTATGGGTAGTGATTACGCCGACCTCAACAATGACCAGAAGCCGGATTTAATAACCGTTGATATGCTTGCCGAAAATTATGCGCGTAGTAAAGAGAATATGGCGTCCATGAGTACCGAAAACTTTATGAGCATGGTACAAATAGGTTATCATCATGCATACATGGCAAATATGCTCCATTACAACGCGGGTAATGGTTTGTATACCGAAACTGGACAACTTAGTGGAATTGTAAAAACAGATTGGAGTTGGGCACCACTTTTAGCCGACTTCGACAATGATGGCTTAAAAGATATTTTTGTTTCAAACGGAGTATACAAAGATTATCACAATCAAGATTTCCGAAAAACCATAGAAGAGATCAATGCGAGAGGAGAAGCGATGACACTGCAAGGAGTGCTAGATTTAATCCCATCCGAACCATTAGACAATTATATATTTAAAAACAATGGTGATTTAACCTTCAGCAAAAAGATTAAAGATTGGGGTCTTGAAGATCCTAACTTCTCGAGTGGAGCTGCTTATGGTGATTTCGATAATGATGGCGATCTGGATCTGGTCGTAAATAATGCAAACAGTGAGGCCGGGCTCTATAGAAATAACGCCAATCTTAATTATCTTCAAATTGAGCTTAGTGGCCCCAAAACAAATAAACTGGCCTTAGGCGCTGTTGTTACATTAGAAACTAAAGACAAGACGCAACATCAAAAATTATATGTAACCCGTGGTTTTCAATCTTCTGTACCTAATAGACTTCACTTTGGTTTAGGCGAAACCGCATCTATAGATCGACTTACCATCGCCTGGCCCGATGGAACTTCTTCAGTATTAGAAAACCCTAAAGCCAATCGATTACATAAAGTTGATTATGAAGCTTCAAAGAAAACTCAGTTAGCGAAAACAACAACGTCGAATAAAACAGAAATCATTGAACCCTCGTCTCTCGGCATTAATTACTTGCATCAAGAAAATAATTTCAATGACTATGATATTCAATTATTACTTCCACAAAAGCAATCGACCAAGGGTACAGGACTTGCAAAAGCCGACGTAAATAAAGATGGGTTAGAAGATTTCTTTGTGGGAAATGCGGCGGGCGCGGTTGCTCAATTGTATGTCCAAAAACCTGATGGAACTTTTGAATCTACCAATATGTCCCTCTGGGAAAACGAAGCCATCTACGAAGATGCCAATGCGTTGTTTTTTGATGCAGATACAGATGGGGATGTCGATTTATATGTTGTAAGCGCTGGTTATGAATTAGGTAAAAACAATCCGTTGTTACAAGACAGATTATATATGAATGATGGTCAAGGGAATTTTTCTAAATCTACAAACGCCCTACCTCAAATGCTTATTTCTGGCAAATCTGTGGTCTCTGCAGATTATGATGGAGATGGTGATCTAGATTTGTTCGTTGGCGGGAATGTGATACCCGGAGAATATCCACTACCTCCTCGCTCCTATTTACTAAATAATGATGGAGGAACATTTGTTGATGCTACGCAAACAAGTCCGCAACTAAGCACCCCTGGGATGATTTCGGAGGCGTTGTTTACTGATTTTAATAATGATAAAACGCCTGACCTTTTATTGGTTGGAGAATGGATGGAACCACAGTTTTACACAAACAAGAATGGTATTTTTGAATTGACTGAAAGTGGTCTAGAAAAAAATGAAGGTTGGTGGTTTAGCGCTACGGAAGGCGATTTTGATGGTGACGGCGATATGGATTATGTGCTTGGAAATTTAGGAAAGAACAATAAATTTCAACCTTCGTCAAAAAAACCTATTTACATCTACGGAAAAGACTTTGACAATAATGGGAGCTTCGACGTTGCATTGAGTAAAATTAACGAAGGTCGTTTAGTTCCTGTTCGAGGCAAAGAATGTAGCAGTGAACAAAACCCTTATTTATTAGAAAAAATTGGAACCTATAAAGAGTTTGCCAGTTTAGAAATGAAAGACATTTACGGGGAAGATCGATTAAAAGACGCCTACCAATTACAAGCGCACACCTTAGAAACCGGCTATGTAGAGAATCTAGGAAATGGACGTTTTAAGATGCACACGTTACCCAATCAAGCACAAACAGGACCAACGCTAGCCACTCTAGCAAGGGATGTAAATAACGATGGATTTATGGATATTGTTGGTATGGGAGCTATTTACGATGCAGAAGTTGAAACCATTCGTTACGATAGCAATTATGGATACGTCTTACTAGGAGATGGAACAGGAAATTTTGAAAATAGTAAGGATTTTGCTCCTCATGTCAATCGGGATACAAAAGATGTTATTTCGGTGAGGTCTAACAACAAAGATCTATATATTGTCGCCTCCAATAATGCACCTCTTACCATACTGTCTTTAATACCTTAAAAGAATTCTCGATATTGAATAACTCTATAATCAATGGTATTGATTGACGGATTAGACGTTTTCATTTTTTTATATGAAGCCAAGCTGCCTACTGCTCTATTTGCAGCACCGCTAGGTGCGATTAAAGAAACAGTCGTAATTTTTCTGCCAGAATTTGGTAATTGCACGCTGTGAATACGAGGAACAGCAGAAGATACTACGGTTAATTTTAACCCTTGCTCTTTTAAGAGTCTTCTAAAAAAATATTCGGGTCCGTTTTTGCTATTACCGCCCGTAAACAATAAGGTATCAACCTTTGGATGACTTTCGAGAATTGCTACTAAATCACGGAGGGTCACTTTTTGCATACCCAAATCGCTTGCATCTATTTTATCCCGTTTTGACGATGCGACTATATCACAAACCCCTATACCCCGGTGTTCAAGAAACGTTTTGCGTTGTGCTATTGCTCTTTCGGTAGTTTCATATACTAAACCTAGATCGAATATTGTATTTAAGATTGGCCACAACTGACCATCTCTACTTCCGTAGCAAAAATTAACATCCCCTTCTTTTAATTCACCCGTTGTAAATCTGGGTGGCGGTAAGGTCCCGACTATTAGCTTAGTGGCCGTGTTTGGAATAAAAGGTGGGTACGGATGTGTGTGATGAAACAATAGAATATTTACTTATCTAATCAAATTTATCGAACAAAAACAGGTTCATTCTCATTTTCTGTATATTCCTCACTGTAGCCATAGCCATCGTAATTAAAACCTTTAATATCATTCAAGGTTTTAGCGTCGCTATCTATGAGGTATCGAACCATACTTCCTCTCGCCTTCTTAGCAAAGAAAGAAATGATTTTCAGTTTACCATTTTTGAAATCCTTAAAAACCGGAGAAACGACAGGAGCATTTATATTTTTTGGCTGAATTACTTTGAAATATTCCTGACTAGCAAGATTAACAAATAGTTCTTCACCATCTAATTCTTTATTAATGGCATCGGTCACCTTTGATCCCCAAAATTGATAGAGATTTTTTTTACGCTGAATCGTTAAATCTGTTCCCATTTCCAATCGATACGGTTGCATTAAATCTAACGGGCGTAAAACTCCGTACATTCCAGAGAGAATGCGCAAACTATCTTGAAGCTTAGATACATGATCCGGTGAAAACGAATACACATCTAAACCTTGATAAACATCTCCATTAAAAGCATAGACAGCAGGGCGCGCGTTATTGACAGTAAAAGGAATCTCAAATTCTTTATAACGTTGATAATTAAGAGCAGCCAGTGCATCACTAATATGCATTAGGGCCCCAATCGCCTTTTTGGACTTTTTTTCAAGCTTAGCGTTGAGCAGAGCTGCTTCCTCTAAAAATTGTGGTTGAGAAAACGTGGAAACCGGAAGTGGTTTTTCATAATCCAACGACTTAGCTGGAGAGATGACAATCTTCATAGTAGTTCTTTTTTGTAAAAATAAGAAGAAAATACAGGAAGAAACAAGAAAGGTTATATCCTAAAAAAATAGAATGATAAGTTCTATCGATAATTAATCTATAAACAAGGTAGGAAAAGTTAGAAGTGAGTTGTTATATAGTTGTAAGGATTACACCACACCCTATAATCCGAATGTATAATTAATTAAATATTTACTATGAAAAAGTTCTTCATTTTACTTTTTGCTGTGAGCTTACAACTTTTCTATTCGTGTGAAACAACCGAGTTGGAATTGCTTCAAAGTCCGAATGCATTGGCCGATGATCAGGCAGATGCAGATTTATTACTCAACTCTATTCAGAGAGCATTCGTTACTAATGCGATTACATTTAACGATCGTAGCGCGGATCTAACTAGAATCGATTACATTGGAGGAAGAGATTATTTTGCCATGTTCAACTCTTCCACCTTGGATGGTGTATGGAGTCGTTCTTACAGTAACATCTTCTCTAACACTGCTGCCATTGAAGCGTTAAACGAAGCAGAAGATGCTGACTTTCCATTTCATTTAGGTGTATCTAAGACCTTACAGGCTTATA
>Ga0316204_10011506_pt1 | contig 11053 bp, 13 predicted proteins | sample 6monrhotite_MG_2_FD_205661 | JGI IMG/M metagenome (GOLD analysis project Ga0316204, IMG submission 205661) | Microbial mat bacterial communities from mineral coupon in-situ incubated in ocean water Damariscotta River, Maine, United States -... | ecosystem: Environmental > Aquatic > Marine >...
CGTGGGTTTATCGAACGCATCGAGCGTTTGGAAGAAGAGAAAAAAGGCATCGCAGAGGATGTGAAAGAAGTTTATGCGGGCGCCAAAGCCGTTGGATTTTAGTATATAGTATAATTTGTATCTATCTATTTGTTTCAAAGACTTACTGTGACGCTTCTGTGTCAATGATTGTCTCAAAATAATTAGGACCTGCGAAATGCCACTTATTTTAATGAGTGGTGTTTCGCAGGTGTTAAAGTGATTAAGAAGGGGCATGTGCCGAACTGGTTTATTTAGTGGAATGGTAAAGTAACAGTTCAAGTTGATAGTATTGTTGAAGATATCAAGTTGATCTATACGAGTGTAAAACCTGTGATTTTTTTAACCCGGTTTTGTGTAGCTAAATAGTAATAATAGAATCTTATAAGGATTGAGTGTAGTTCGTAAAAGTTGTCTAGGGATTTTAACAACAAAGGCTAGATTTTGCTTTTAGCTATTAGAATTTTAGGACAATTCCTTCGACTCGGACGTTCGGAATTAGAAAGTTTATTGAGGTTAATATGACTGACGAAAATACCATCTCAAGTATTGGCCAGGTGGCCAAGGATAGTCTTAAATCATACATTGAGCGCTATGAACGTCTTGATGAAGAAAAAAAAGGCATTGCCGAAGATCAAAAAGAACTTATGGCTGGAGCTAAGGCTGAGGGTTTCGACCCAAAAATCATCCGCGAAGTCTTGAAAATTAGAAAAATGGAAGCCGCAGAGAGGCAGGAGCAAGAGGCCCTTTTAGAGCTGTATTTGCACGCTGTGGGTATGGTCTAATAGAACGTAATGGATAGTAAAACTCGTGAGACCTTATGGCTTGGAAAGGGAGTGATGTCGACGGGGGACAATAAGGTTCGCCGTCGGGGAATTAGTGCGCTAAAATATAAAGTGAGGGTGCGTACGTGGGTTATTCATCTTAACGACCCACGTCGTTATTTTTTGAAAGCCACCGGCTGTGCTCGATAACTGTACCTAAGGGTCGATTTCATCGTGAACATTGTTTGGTGTAATGTCACAAACTAAATCCTCAACCGCTTCACTATCGAAAACCTCTTTATGCAGAGCCACTCGTACTTTGACGGCGTCAATTATGAACTGCTTAAATGTCACCCCAAGTTCCTCCGCCACGTGCTCGGCGGCCTCGATCAATCCATCTTCAACACCATCCAATTCGATAATATTGTCAAACAATCGCAGCATGGCGTTCTCTGGATCAGATAACAGATAGCTCTGCTCGTCCGTCATGGATGCATCAGCTTCGGTGTTTGCCAACAACCCCATTGCTGCGCCCGTTATCTTATTGAAGGGACGTCGGAGCTGTTGCATATACATGTCCACCATTGAACCGGCCCGAACAACGGGGTCCCCATCGGACTCCCAACCATCAGCGACAAGTGCACGCAGCTTCTCTTGCACATTTTCTTGGTCAAAATCTCGATATTCGACGCAACGATACTCAAATGCGTCAGAAACAGGTGCAATCCAGGTCACTTTCTTTCTCCTCAACATGGAAAACCACGCCATCCAATGGCTCAGTAGTCATATTGTTCATAAAGCATTTGGTATTCTTACCTGCCGCACTTTCGTTTCGAGGTTTATCCATGTGAATAAGACTAAAACTCTCACTGCTTACCCATAAAGGACACGTGGTCTTTTAGGGATTCAATCAGAACCACAGTGGTTCTCTGGTCAAAAAAATTGATGCCAATTTCTGCCGCCACTTCCATAAAAGCAGACAGCAAATACTTAGCATGCTCCTCGCCGTGGATATGAATCTTGTCGCAGACGAAGTCATGTAAGTCGTGCTTCAAAGTATCAGTAACTGTTCTATCAAAAACACTCATATACGTTCTCCGTGTCGGTACCTTAATATTCTAAAATCGAATAAATAGCAATATCATTTAGGGGTGTGGAAAAGGAAACCACACCCATGGCCCCGACGCGTAAAAAATCACTACGGTCCGCAATCCACCAAGAGCTGATTCAGTTGCTACAGCAAAAACGAAAAGAAGCTGGCCTCTCACAACAGGCGATCGCGGCTAATATGGGTTGGCCTCAATCCGACATTTCCAAGGTAGAAACCGGGGAAAGGCGCTTAGATGTAGTAGAATTTCTTCAGTTTTGCGAAGCAATCAATATCCAAGCAGAAGACGCTATTTCTGAGCTAAAGAAGCGTGGCCGTTCGTCCAAATAGGGAAAAACTCACGTTCCTCGCACAGGAATAGCGAGAAATGACTCAAAGCTGTATGAACTAATATAGCTAATCATAATAAATGCTAGTGGGGTGCGAACATTGCTAACGTTGACGGGTAACCTGAAAGATTGGTCGGCGCTTCAAATTTTGAGAAACGGTGGTGTTAGCTACAAGTTCGCCTTTGTACTTTCTTGAACCCTTGAATTTACTTTGAGCCACAAGTTCCATCCATTCAGGTATGGGATTTTGCGTTTATGTTTTATATGGATAATTTCCTGTTTGTTCTTTTGAAGAGGATATATCCCGCCTTGAGGGCGTGGTATTGTTATTGACAGCAAGAACCATCGGTGCCTGAAAACAACCCCTTGAAATCTGTTTTGCCAGCAAGTCTGTCAAGATAGAAAGCCGGGTCTTTTTTGAACGTGTCTGCGCAGAAAGTGCAGCGGCAAAAACGAATTTCCTGCCCTTCATGGTATATAGGAATGCTATAAACGGTTGGTTTTTCTGCAAGGCAAACCGGGCACACATGCATGTCCTTAACCTCTTCGATAAATGGATTGGGGTCTTTCAGGAACATATCGGCACAGCCCTGACAGCAGAAAGAATACCCGGTTCCTTGAAAGCGAAGCTGTATCGCCTGTTCATCAGTAATGCCGAGGCGCACGAGCGAGCAACCACATGTTGGACATATCTTAGTTAACATGGTTGGTTCTTTTCGGTTTGAATTTGCCTGCATCAAGGATAATTTATTCTTATCCTGCGCAGCAAGATAGCGTGCGGACATCTTTATCAAAGGTTTGTGCGGCCAGTTTTAGTCCCTCAACCCCTGTGAGGTACGGGAATATGGTCTGCCCCAGCTCTGTTGCGGTCATGTTGGCTTTAAGGGCAATCACAGCGGTTTGAATTAACTCACCGCCTTCAGGCGCCAATATATGCGCGCCCAGCAACCTGTCGGTTTCTTTGTCAGCGATAAGCTTTATCAAACCACGTGTATCGCGCGCCGCCAGATAGCGTGGTACATGATCAAGCGTGATGACGCTTGTTTTCACACTGTAGCCTTGCTCATTTGCCCGAGATTCCGTTAGGCCAACACTGCTGACTTGCGGGTCAGTAAAAACAACCGAAGGCATGGCAGCATTATTATAGAGCTGCGTGTCACCGCCTGTTGCATTCAGGGCGGCGAGCTTTGCGCCGTAGGCTGCCATATAAACAAACATATCCGTGCCTGTGACATCGCCAGCGGCATAAATATTAGGATTGGTCGAGCACATTAATGCATCAACTTCAATGCCGCCGTTCTTGGCGAGCGAAACACCCGCGTCTTCAAGTCCAAGGCCAGAAGTGTTTGGCTTGCGCCCAGCGGCGAGTAAAACTCTCTCTGCTTCCAGTGTATGAGTTTTGCCTTGGTTTTCGCAATGAAGCTTAACGCCGTCAGTGTGCTGTTCAATAGATTGGTAGCCAATGCCAGCACATACAGTGATGCCTTCAGCTTCCAGATAGGTTTGCAAAGATTCGCTAATTTCAGGTTCCATTTCTGGCACCAAACGACTGCGGCAGCATAAGGTAACTTTAACACCAGTGCGGGCAAACATCTGGCCCAGCTCACACCCGATGACGCCGCCGCCAATGATGATCATGGAACCGGGGAGGGTTTCAAGTTCGAGGGCAGACGTGCTGTCAAGATGATCAACCGTTTCAATGCCGGGGATAGGGGGCACCATGTTTGAGGAACCCGTGGCAATGATAATCTTGTCAGGCGTATGAAGCTTGCCGTCCACCATAACGCCGTCTTTGGTAAGCTGCGCACGACCTTCCATATAATGCACATCCGGATGTGCAGGCAGAACGTCAATATATTTGGCTTGGCGTAACTCTTCCACAAGCTGTTGTTTGTGCGTCACAACGGCCTGCCAGTCGAGCACTGTAGCCGTGGAGGTGATGCCGTGAAACCGTGCGGCATGAGGGGCCTGATAGAGCGCCTCCACAGCCCGGATCATGGTTTTAGACGGCACACAGCCAACGTTCACGCAGGTGCCGCCAATTGTGCCGCTGCCTACAAGCGTTACGACAGCACCAGCTTCCGCAGCCGTAATAGCGGCTGAAAACCCTGCCGAGCCAGCGCCAATAACCATGACACTTGTTTTGATTTCGGTATCTTCCGGTGAGCAGTAACTGCTCTCTGGTCTGTCAAATGCCACCTTTAAGAACCGTGGCTATCGTCAAGAATAGCAGGGTAACCAGCGTTTTCAGAAGCTTTGGCTATGGCTTCTATATTTGCTTTTTTGGGGTCAAAAACTACCACAGCGGTCTTGCTGTCATAATCAGTTACTACAGACAGTACGCCGTCAACTTTTTCCATGGCTTTGCGCACTGTAATTGGGCACATAGCACAGGTCATTTTTTCAATGTTGAAAGTGACTTTCTTTTCGGTCACTTGCTGGGCCGCCGTGCTGGCCTCATCTGCCATAATAGCCGTAACCGGCATTGCTACACCAAGTATGGCAGCAACCGCACAGGCTTTGATCAATCGTTTCATCTTCATTCTCCTTGTTTGTATTTAAATGAATTCACCGAGGACCGGTGCCCAAAAATCAACCGTCAGCGCCAGCAAAACCAGCATTGTCGATACCCATAAAACAGTTTTGATGACACGCTCAGATTTCGGCGTTGCACAGTAGCCTTCATCACATTGTTTCTTCGGTTTGAAATAAACCTGCCAAAAACCGACAGCCAAAAACCCAAGCGTAATCACGGCAAAATAATTCTTGTAGGGTTCCATGACAGTGAGGTTGCCAATCCATGAACCGCTAACGCCCAGCATCAGAAAGACAAACGGTAAAATACAGCAGGATGAAGCTAAAATCGCCCCAATAGCACCGAGGCTTGCGCTCCAGCTTTTGCTATTGTCTGCTGGCTGTTTAATGTCACTCATTACAGTTGTCTTTCTTTGGCTATCAATTTAGGTGATGTTTGTACTTTGGATTTGCCCATAAGTTGCATCACACCCTTACATATATTATGCTACACCCTGTATTAATTACAGAGTAAAGGAAAAAATGACCATATCTCAAAAACGTGAATATACGAGAGGTAAGCTAGCGAAAGAGACTGGCGTAAACTTGGAGACCATCCGCTTCTACGAAAAAATCGGCCTTATGCCTGATCCGCCGCGCACTGCATCTGGCTACAGGTGTTATTCAATAGATCACCTGAAACGATTGAAGTTTATCCGGCGCTCACGTGAGCTTGGTTTTACCAACAATGAGGTTAGCGGCCTCTTGGAAATGGTGGACGGAATTTATGCGTGTGATGAGGTAAAGGAAATCGCCTTGGATAATGTTGATCTCATCACAAACAAGATGGCTGATCTGGCGAAGATGCAAAAGGCACTGAAATTAATGGCCGCAGAATGTAGCGGCGGAACCACACCGGACTGCGCTATTATTGATCGTCTGTTGGGAGAATAGAGTGGAAAATGTCACCAAGCGCTATTGAGGTTGCAGATCGATAATTTCAAGCAATGCGGATGTAAATATAAGGCATGATTGAGTGGATCCTATGGAGATACAAAAGTCCAACCTCTTGTTCTTTGTCTTAATCTACGTGAATTTTGCACAATGTATGGTCCGCCAGCACTTTAATGATCCGGCAGTCCGATACTGTACCGCCCGTACAGTGGCTAACCATACGTTCCAGTTCGGCCTTGAGCACTTGAAGGGATGCAATTTTCCCTTCTACATCCGTCAGATGATCACGCGCAATTGTATCCACTTCGTCGCAGTGCTTATCTGGCTGGTCCACTAACGCCAACAAATTTCGAATATCATCAAGCGAAAATCCAAGTTCACGGCTGTGTCTGATAAAAGTCAGGCGTTCCAGATGGTTGTTATTATAAAGTCGTCTGTTGTTGGCTGCCCGCGCCGGGAACGGCATTACACCAATATCTTCATAATATCGGATGGTCTGCACCTTGGTGCCTGTCTTTTTGGCCAGTTCGCCAATCATAAAATCCTGTGTCATATTTTTTCCTCTTGCTCCTATAGTAACTGTAGCATGTATGATTACCGACAAGAAATGACCAGTGATTCGAAGGGTAAAAAATGTCTAGCGATTGCGGCTGTAGCTCAACTCAAAACTTTGATGGTTCTTCATCTGCTTATAAACGCGTCTTGAAAGTTATCATTGCAATCAACTTCGGCATGTTTGTGGTCGAGCTTTTAGGCGGACTTTCTTCTGGTTCGATGGCTCTTCTGGCGGATTCGCTCGATTTTCTGGGTGACAGTACAACCTATACAATATCGCTAATTGTCATTGGTATGCCGTTAGCTACACGCGCGAAAGCTGGCCTATTTAAAGGCCTATCGCTCTTTGCAATAGCGGCGTGGGTGCTCGGAAGTACAATTTACCGGGTATTTATTGAAGGCGTGCCCGAGGCTTTGACCATGGGCGCAATTGGTTTTGCTGCCCTTGCGGCCAACGTGATCAGTATAATTTTACTCCTGAAGTTTAAAGATGGAGACAGCAATGTACGTTCAGTCTGGCTTTGTAGCAGAAATGATGCGGTCGGCAATGTTGCTGTGATATTGGCAGCTTCCGGCATTGCAGCGACAGATGCCGCGTGGCCAGACCTTGCTGTTGCTGGTATCATGGCCAGCTTGTTCATTCATTCTGCAACTAAAATCGTCCGGCAGTCTTGGAGTGAGCTTGAAGCTGAAAAGGCACCCCAGTCCACCATTAGATCAAAATTGATGACAGCGCTTCTTTCAGTCGGTACAAGTGCCGTGTTCGGCATAAACTTGGATGTGAAATTAGAAATATAAATGGTAAGTTACCTTAAAATATTATTGCTCTTTATTTTTGTCACAGCGCCTGCTTTGGATGTTGCTTTTCTGGATAATCAGGAACCAACCGACCATATTGCTGAATCATTCCATACTACCGAAAATCAAATTCCAATTGGCGATGCCGATTTGCACTGTATTTGTCATGTGATCCACCACGGAATAGCGTACGGTAAAGTCATAAGCCGTGACATCGCTGCCCTTCGGCGTGTCACATGGCCTATCACCGATGACATCTCGCAAGGCTTGCATCCTAAGCCAGGCCTACATCCCCCTTCAATCCAACTCTCATAATACTAGTAAGTTTCGACGCACACTGTGGCGGTTAACAACTGGCTGCATGCGCCCAAGACATCTACTTTTGAGAGTAATCAAACATGAAAAAAATGCGCCATGCCCTTATGGGTATAGCAGTCGTTGGCTATTGCACAGCTATTGTGCCTTGGTCCGCTGCAGCAAACGCGGATGGCCCAAAGCGGCCCGTCCTATACGAATTTATACAACAAACAATCGGAGACCATCCTGCCCTAAAGGCTTCAGGAGCGGCTTTGGCTGCAGCTCGGGCTAGAGCCCGGGGTCAGTCCCGTCCGGTTTATAACCCCGAATTGGAAATCGGGTATGAAAATGCCGAAGTAAACACCAAAGAGATTGGCATCTCTCAGGCTTTTGACTGGTCCGGCAAGCGTGGGGCCCGAGCTGGTGTGGGCAGGGCTGAATATGAAGCCGCAGAAGCGGCTTATGACTTAGCCCGGAAAACACTTCTAACTGAAATCCTCACGGCGCTTGCCAACTATCGTACCGAGTACCAAAAGCATAGCGTGGCTGCGGAAAAAGAAGCGCTCAGCGTTAAATTTCTAGCGCTTGCAAAACGATTGAGCAGTGCCGGGGAAATGCCGAGGGCAGAACTATTGACCGCGCAACTGGCATTGGCAGAATCTCGGGCAGCGAAAAACGAGGCCGCAGCGGCCCTTTCCTTTGCCAATGAAAGGCTGGTAGCTACCATTGGCGAAGACCGTGATTTCTGGCCCAAGCTGGACGGTGTACCATCTGGCGTTAGGCTACACACTGATGACACGGCCCTCAATATTGAAGGCTTGCCAGAAGTTCGAATGGCAATTGCTAATACAGAGATATCTCGGGCCCGTATCAAGGTCGCAAAAACAGACCGAATGCCAGACCCAACGATTGGCTTGAGGGTTGGGGAGGAGGGAAACAGTAATCTTGTTGGTCTCTCGGTTTCTATGCCTATTCCGATCCGCAATAGCTACAAAGCTGAGATTCATGCAACAGGCTCAGATCTTCTGGCCGCTCAGCAGGCCTATTACTCGGTAAATCGGCGAGTTAGAGCCCGTTTTGATGCGAGCTTGAAACGCTATACGTCCGCCTCTGAAGCCTGGCGTGTCTGGGAAGAAAATGGAGCCGAACCTCTTGGTGAGCAAAGGGCTCTTCTTGGTCAACTTCTGGAAGCCCGAGAAATAAGCGCAATCGATTATTTAGTACAACTCAATCAAACATTCGCCACAGAAACTGCATCAATTGAGCTGAACGGTCGGCTCTGGAGTGCATGGTTTGAGTGGCAAAATGCCGGTGCCAATGTCAGCACCTGGCTGGAGACAATACAATGAATAAATCTTTGAAATTTTCCCTCACACTTTTTGCCTCTGGACTTGCCCTAAATACGGGATTCTTAGGCCAGGACTTTATAAGCCAGTCAGTTCAAGCGGCTGAGCAAGAAGAACACGGCGAGGAAAACACCGTCGAGATGACAGCTGCTGAGCGGCGGGCAAACGGCGTTGCCACCGCTCTCGTTGCACGACAGAAGCTAGTGGAAACAATTGACGCACCCGGAGAGGTTACACTCAATCAATATGCCACATCACAAGTAACGCCTCGCATATCAGCGCAAATCGTCGCGCGCCATGTCCGTATGGGCGATACGGTGCGAAAAGGGCAGCCTGTTATAACGCTGACCAGTGTCGAGATGGCTGAAGCGCAGGGCGAACTGATCCTTGCGGAGAATGAATGGCAGCGCACTTCCAAGCTGGGACGAGATGTTGTTTCAGAACAACGTTTCATTGAAGCGCAAGTTGCGGCCCAGCAAGCTCGAGCGAAAGTTCTTGCCTACGGCATGACAGAGAGCGGCCTCGTCAAATTCTCTAAGAACGGCAACGCCTCAGCGGCAATCGGCGAATTCGATCTGGTCGCACCACAGAACGGCACAATTATTAGTGATAACTTTCTTGTGGGGCAGTTCATTGAGCCCGGCAATCTTCTGTTTGAAGTAAGCGATGAAAGAAAGATATGGGTCGAAGCCAAATTATCTCCGGATAGAGCGTCAAATATTGAGATTGGATCGCTCGCTTGGATATCCGAAGACAACAACCGAACTGCGGGACAAGTGGTGCAAGTTTATCATCAAGTTGACGAAGTGTCTCGAACGCTTGCGGTACGTGTGCAAGTCAACAATGAAGCAGACGACTTTCACCCGGGCGAGTTTGTGGATGTTGCCATTTCAACGGGCGAAAGTATGCCGACGACAGCGGTGCCCAATGAAGCAATTGTACTGATGGACGGGAAGCTGGTTGTCTTCAAAGTCGAAGGCCATGAATTACACCCCACACCGATTGCTGTTGGTCCCACCATTGGCGGGTGGACCCCTGTTCTATCGGGCGTTTCTTTAGACGACGAAATTGTCATTGAGAACGCTTTCCTAATTAAGTCTCTCATCTTGAAGTCCAAGATGGGCGAAGGCCACGGGCATTAAAGGAGGCGATTATGTTAAATAAACTTGTTGAAAATTCCCTCCAGTATAAATTTCTGGTGATTATCGGATTTATTGTGGTCGCATTCTTGGGTTTGAGGGCAGTTAATAATATCCCTATCGATGCATTTCCGGATGTGACGCCTATCCAGGTGAATATCTATACGGAATCACCCGGCCTGGCAGCGGAAGATGTGGAACAGTTGCTAACATTCCCTGTCGAATCTGGCATGGCGGGCTTGCCCTCAGTACAGGAAATCCGGTCAGTAAGCCTTTTCGGTCTTTCGTATGTTGCCGTCTATTTTGAAGACGATATGGACATCTATTTTGCTCGCCGTCTGGTGATGGAACGGCTAGCTGAAGTAGCAGATCGTATCCCTGAAGGCTACGGCACGCCAGAGATGGGCCCCAACACCTCAGGGCTTGGTCAGGTGTTCTGGTATACGATTGAGCGAGCTGACGAGGAGCTCAATGCTGCTGTTACTGATATGGACTTGCGCACACTGCAGGACTGGACTGTACGACTAATTCTGCGCACCGCACCTGGTGTAGATGACGTGATGTCATGGGGCGGTCAGGAGCGGCAATATCAGGTTCAAATTGACCCGCAAAAGCTCATCAAATATAGCCTCGGTTATAAGGATATTATGGAGACAATTGAGGCCAATAACCGACAGGTTGGCGGTCAATATATCGATCAAGGACCAGAGCAATATCTGGTGCGCGGACTGGGCCTTGTGAAAGGCGAAACTGATATTGGCAATATTGTTGTTAAGGTTAGTGACGGCACGCCGGTTTATCTAAAAGATGTTGCTGAGATTAAGCAAGCTGGCGGACTGCGTTTTGGTGCAGTGACACGGGACGGTAAGGAAGTTGTGCTCGGCATGGCATTGTCGCGGGTTGGCGAGAATGCCAAAAATGTGGTGGATGCCGTAAAAGCAAAGATCGCGATCACGGAACAAGCTCTGCCTGTAGGTGTGGTGCTCAAGCCAATTTATGATCGGACTGATCTTGTTGAAAAAGCGATCTCTACAGCTGAGAATGCGCTCATAGAGGGCTCAATTCTGGTGGCGATTGTTTTGTTCCTGTTTCTCGGGGAAATTCGGTCTGCAATCGTTGTGATCACAGCTTTGCCACTGGCGATGCTAATTGCTTTTATCTTTATGGATTACGCTGGGCTGTCCGCAAACCTCATGTCGCTCGCTGGGCTAGCGATCGGCATCGGTATGAT
>Ga0316204_10011507_pt1 | contig 11051 bp, 6 predicted proteins | sample 6monrhotite_MG_2_FD_205661 | JGI IMG/M metagenome (GOLD analysis project Ga0316204, IMG submission 205661) | Microbial mat bacterial communities from mineral coupon in-situ incubated in ocean water Damariscotta River, Maine, United States -... | ecosystem: Environmental > Aquatic > Marine >...
TGATCATACCGATTTTTACCCTGGCCAATGCCGGTATTCCATTGGAGTTTTCTTCAATGGGTCAAGCTCTAACACATCCTGTGATGCTCGGTGTAACATTAGGTCTGCTATTGGGCAAGTTCATTGGTATTACCGGTGCGTGTTGGTTGATGTTAAAATTTGGTCTGGCAGAGCTGCCCAAAAATACCCGTTTTACCCAGATTGCTGGAGTGTCACTACTGGCAGGTATCGGCTTTACCATGTCAATCTTTGTCGCCCAACTCGGGTTTAGTGGCAATAAAGATTTACTATTGATGGCAAAGACGGGCATTCTCGCTGCTTCCTTGCTAGCAGGAATCTCCGGTTTCATCTGGCTTTATCTTGTTAGTAAACCAGAGGAAAATGAAAGCTAAATTTTGATTCTTAATCAACCCGGTATATAGAGTCCCGAACTTCTAATAGCCTGTATAATCTGCCTGGTGGATGCTTCAAAGTTCTCCACGGCTTTGTCGTAGTCACCTTTTTGTGCAGATTCCAGGGCTTTTTGTTTTAAACCTTCAGCCTTATCAAGAAATTTTTGTGCTCTTTCTCGAGCTTGAGGATCTTTCATTTTTTCCGATAATAACAATGTCACTAACATAGCATGTGTTTCATTTCGATCCAGCTCATAAAGATATTCTTCTTTCTTGGTTTTGAAATGCAGGCTTCTCACCAGGGTATCACCACTTCGCAAATCACTGACAGCAGTTTTTACATAAATATAAACGGTATCAAGAGTTTTTCGAGCTTTTAATGACTCCCCGGTTTTCATCATCTCCTGGGCATTGGCAATTTCGGCATCTGCCCGGCTCTTTATGCGATCAGTTTTTTCCCTGGCATTTTTTTCAATACCAATACGTTGCATTGCTTCTAGTAAAGCATTGACACTTTTTAATCGTAATTCGAATATCTGATTATCATTATCTACCGTAATTGCCTGTTTACCCGCTAATCTGGCCGCTTGAAACATCATCCCCTTGGCATGGAACAACGATTCCGCCGCTGCACCGTTATTTCCCTGTTCCAGATAAGCTAATGCATTCTGGTAGAGCTCTTTTGCGGTACGATGTAAGGATTGGACATTGACATCTGAATTGTTTTTAAGTTTTTCCGCCAGTGACGAATTTTCAGTCAGATTTTTAACGAATTCGACTTGTTTTTCAACCTGTTCCCTGGTGAGATTGAACTGTTGTTCAGTGTTTTCTGCAGTGACACTGGTTGCACAGGATATCAACACGATAAAAAACACCCGTCTGGATAACTTCATTTTATTCCCCGTAAAAATTCTAAGTCGATCATAGTGTCAATCCGCCAATTCGCAGTGCCTGGACCAGTGTTTTATTGCCCTTTTCCAAAAGTTCAATGGCTTGAGTTACATCACCCGATTGAAAGCTGTTTTTGGCATCATTCACCAGTTTGTCATTTTTTTTGATTAACATTTTTATCAACGGCAGCTTCTTTTTGATCTCCGGGGAATTTGATGACAATACGATATCGGTCAGTTCAATATAGCTAACATTTCTCTCCAGCTCATATTGATATTCATCTTCCGGTGTTGCAAAATCCAGTGCATAAACAACCGTTTCATTTTTTCTAGCATCGCTTAAAGCTTTTTCAAGCATATCGGCAGCTTTCGCTAAGGGGGCTAAAGCCTGTTTTGGCTGTTTTTGCTGATAAAGAGATTCCGCCTCGTTAATCAGCTTATTTACTTCATTGACATCCATCAATCCTTTGGCTTTCGCCGATGGAAGCTGGCTATACAGATCGTTAAAACTTGTTACTCTTTTGTGAAGCAAGTCATACTGTTCAAGTGCTACCTCGGTTTCATCTTCTTTATCGACTACCATACGAAAAGAAGTTGAGATTTTCTGCAAACTCTTCTGGATTTCCATATCACTCTGTCGGTATTCACCCTTATCCAGCCACGCTTTTGCCGCATCGTAATGTTTGTGAGCCTCATCCATGATCGTAATGGCATTTTCATTGCCACTGGCATACACTTCCTTTGGCCGCTTTGATTTTTTCAATATAGATTCCAGCAGCATGAGTTTGCTTTGTGTTGCTTTTGCTGGACTTTCAGCCGCATACATCTGACTGGAATAGGTTTGCACAATCAACAAACCAATCATCAGATACGCAGCCAACACCACCTTTTTTTTAAATAAACAGCCTGTCATGCTTTTTTCCCCAAAAAATACTCCTTAGTGACGATGGCTAAACCCAATTCATAACTATTGTCACAAGTGTCCGTTTTAAATCTATCAGCCTGGAATAAACAAACCTGCATTTCTGATGGCTTGTATTATTAGTCTGGTGGATTCTTCATAACGTTTAACGGCATCATCATAGTCCCCTTTTTTGGCTGACTCTTCCGCTTGTTTTCTGATATCTTCAGCCTTGTCTAGAAACTTTTGAGCTCTTGCCCGTGCATCGGGATCCTCCATTTGTTCCTGTAGCAGCAAAGTCACCAGCATATTATGGGTTTCATTTCGATCCAGCTCATATAGATATTCATCTTTCCTGGTTTCAAAATGTAAGGTTCTCACCAGAGTATCGCCGCTGCGAAGTTCATTGATGGCGGTTTTAATATCCACATAGACCCTATCAATTTTCTTTCGGGCACTGGCTGGTTGACCTGATGTCATCATTGCCTTGGCGCTGGCGACCTCTGCATCTGCCTTGCTCTTGATCGGATCAGTTTTACTGCTGATATTTTTTTCCTCACCAATACGCTGCATGGCATTGATCAGGGCATCCACGGTTTTCAGACGAGCTTCAAATATTCGTCGTTCACTGTCATCAACAATTTGTTTTTTTTCTGCCATTTTTGCAGTTTGAAACATCATGACTGTGGCATGATACAATGATTCCGCCGCGGCATCGTTATTTCCTTCATCCATATATGCCAGTGCATTATTAAATAAATCGTTGGCGGCACGATATAAGGATTTCACATTGGCATCTTGACTTGTTTTAACCTTTTTTGCTGCCGATGATGTCGTTAGCAATGTTTTAACAAACTTGACCTGCAACTCTGCTTGCTCTTTGGTTTTGTGAATCTTTTGTTCGTTATTATTTACATTACTTAGCTCATTACTTAGCTCATTACTTTGTGCAGCACTGACTATTACATACAACGTCAATAAGGCGAAAATTACTGCTCTGGATATGTTCATTATATTCTCACTCTATCAGGCAATTTATCGGGTAATTTCACATCAAATCATCATCACTGTGAAACAACTTCTTCCTCTGAATTTATGGCGATTTATTTTTTATTGGATACCTTTTCGACTTTGTTTTTGTCTTTGGTTTTGTTTTTAGAATGACAAAGTCGGCATGTTTTAGCTGTGACCGGAAAAGCTACCTTGCCATGACAAACACCACACTTCTGACCGAGCAGTATCGATGCCATGCTAATCTGGTTGGCGCCTTTTTGTGGAATAAATATTGCTGGATGGCAGTTTGAACAATCCAGCCATTCCGTGTGCTGAGCATGGGGGTAAACCACATCCGGCATAGAACCTTTTACTTCCCGGACAATATTGAGATCCATGACGATGGGTTTGGCTTTCGGATCCTTTCGGTCATAACGAGGATTGATTTTTCCTTCACTAAGCGATTTTACCCAATCGACATGATTGCCGGCCTTACCTTTTATCATTTTGGAAAAAGCCTGTTTTGGGGCTTGCAATGCTTTTGTTCCTTCAGAGCGGGGATTATGAATCCCATCCCTGGATGGCGGTGGATTTTTTTCTGCCTGTTTTTTCATAAGGCGATTGAATGATAACGGATCAGCAGCAAAATTTATCTGCATCGGTAATAAAAACATTGCTATAAAAATTGATATTAATAATTGATGATTAACATGAATGGTCATTTCTGTCTCCCCTATTTATTTTTAATTGGCAAAACAAGCTTGTTCACAGTGCTACCATGCACATGTGTACGCTGTTTATCTTTACCGGAGTGACAGAGAGCACAGTTTTCAACAGACCAGGCGATTTCACCATCATGACAAGCACCACAGTATTTACCGTCGATGATTTTCAGCATATTAATGCCGCTACCGCCAGCCTTGAATTTAAAACCGAGATCGGCATGACAGACCTTGCATCTAAATCGAATACGATGAAACCAGTGAGGAAACACAACCGGTGGCATACCTTCATTTTCTGCATTTTCATTCAGAACAAGATCACCATATTCTGCGTGTACAGGACTGCTATTTGCAAAAACAAGCCAAACAAACAAAAGGATCATTAACGATGTTATGACCCTTCCCTTTTTCTTATGAGTGTAATTACCGAGCATGCTTTTCCCCAACTAAAAAACGCAAATGCGAATGTGTGATAAAACAACTCACTCTCCTTAGCAAGTCACCAAATATACGATTTAATGTAAGCGTATGCGTCTATGTTTAGATACATAGATAATTTTTTTTATAATTTTCTGATCGACAAGATTGACTAAAATTTATACATTCCAATAAACAATCTTGCTGGATTAATTAATTTTTTATTTACTTTAAGAATTAGGTTATGAAATTCAAAACCCTGTCTCAATTATTCATTTGCAGTAAATTTAAATAATTCTTAGATGAAATTTCTCAAAATTAAGAATTTTCTAGCCTTTTAAATTCTTTAAATTAAGAATAATTCCATGTAAATGCATTAAATTGAGATATATGAAAGTATGAAAGCAGCTTATATGCCATGAACGTAAAGAGTGACTTGATCGGTTTGACCCGTTTCATCAATTGCACTGACTTGAAACTGGCCATTACGCTCAAATGTATAGGTCAAAGTGGCCCCAGTTGCCTGTTGATTTATCGCTTTACCATTAACAAACCAAAAGGTAGCGCCCTTTCCACCCTGGGCTTCCAGTTGAATAGATATTGGCTGAGTAACACCATGGGGCTGTTTAATATGAGTCTCATTATCGATAGAAATGATTTTTATATCATTTAAAGACGTTTCAATATTCGGACTCCTGGACAATACCGGAGGAACGGTGTTATCGATAACCCAAGACAGTTGAGTTTTCTGACATTCCCTGGCATCCGTTTGAGACGCAAGTGCACCGCCTGGCCAGCAAATTTTCTGTTGTGTCACGGAGTCGGGCCGCCTGTCGAAATGTATTGCTCGTACGTCATTGCCTGTAATTTTGGGTAAATTCAAACTGACTGCTCTTAAAAGAGGTACGGCAGTCTGGGCACCAAATTGACCAGGCACTGGCGTGCCATCAGGACGTCCAGTCCAGACACCAATAGTATAGTCTGCTGTCATTCCAATTGCCCAGGCATCACGATAACCATAACTGGTTCCGGTTTTCCACGCCAATGATCGACCATTGTTAATCATTGTTGATAGCGGATCACGGTATTGAATCTGGGAAAGAATATCTCGAATCACCCAGGCGGCACCCGCAGACATTAGATACTTTTCTTCTGCTGGTCCTGCCATTGAGTGATCCTGAATAAATCTGAGCTGTCCAACTTTACCGCCACGGGAAAATGCACTGTAGGCGGAAACAAGTTCCTGCAAACGTGTTCCGGCGCCACCTAAAATCTGAGATAAGTTGGGTTTGCTGGCTGCTGGCATATATAATTTTAAACCCGCATTTTCCAGCTGTGCATGAAAATATCCCGGTCCCAGAAACTGCAATACCTGAATCGCAGGAATATTTAATGACCGTTGCAATGCTTCGCTCATACTAACGGTCCCGGAAAAGTTTTCATTGAAATTCTTGGGTTTATAACCCGCAATATTAATGGCTTCATCCATAAGCATGGAGTGAGAACTGACTAAGCCCTGATCCAGTGCCATGGCGTATAAAAAGGGTTTCAGAGTTGAACCGGGAGAACGTATGGCCTGAATCATATCCACCTGACCATAGCGTTGTGAATCATGAAAATCTGCAGAAGCCACATAGGCTTTTACGGCCATACTGTGATGATTCACAACCAGTATCGCAGCCGAGCTTTTGTCAGGTAACTGTCGGGCATAATCTTTGGCAATAGACTCAAGGTTTAACTGCAGATTACTGTCAATAGTGGTTCTGAGCACTTCACCCTGTACGACTTTGTCTTTCAAACGTCGAGCCAATATTGGGGCTATCATAGGCGTGGCTTCAAGTTGGGGTACCACGACTTCAAGTTTGGCATCTGCCAGTTGTTCACTGCTCAGGTATCCAAAACGATGTAATCGTTGCAACACCTTATTGCGTGCCTGTGTCGCTCTTTCAGGATGCTTATCCGGCCTGAAGCGACTGGGAGATTGCGGCAACACACTGAGTAAGGCGGCTTCTGCCTGACTTAATTCTTTAGCCGGTTTACTTAAATAGGCAAAGCTGGCAGCCTGGACACCTTCCAGGGGACCTCCAAATGGGGCCAGGTTAAGATAAATGGTAAGAATTTCAGATTTACTATAATACCATTCAAGTTGAAACGCTCGGAATATTTGCTGCAATTTACCGGCAATCGTGCGGTGATGCGGATCCAGGATTCGGGCAACCTGCATGGTCAATGTCGATCCGCCTGAAATAATCCTGCCATTAAGCAAATTCTGTCCTGTGGCACGCAATATGGCAACAGGATTAATACCAGGATGATACCAGAACCATCGATCCTCATAAGCCAGAAGTGTTTCGATATAACGAGGTGAAACTTCTTCCAGGGTGACAGGATAACGCCACACTCCCTGTTTATCTGCAAACGCTCTTAAAGGCGTACCATCCTGTGCCACAATCAGGCGTGCAAATTTATCTTGCGATTCCATAGGCATTGGCAGCGGTGCCAGCTGATCGGCAATGAAAAAGATCAGCAGGCAGATAAGCAGCAATTTAACCACTATGGTGACGTTATAAAGCAATTTTTTCATTAAAATATTCCAAAGTTCCTAAACTCCTTGTTACAGACATCAGGAAGATTTACATTTTGACTGCTGATATTTTTCGGTTCAATACCTTCTGTACTTCCGGTGTTTCACCAATTGCTCTAATATAAGGTCGATACATATCTTCAGCATACGGCGGCGGAACCTGATAGGTACCGGGAGTGACCGCTCTCAGTAAATAATACAGGCGTTGGCTACCATAAGCTTTTAAATCAATCGCTGCGACATAGCGATCATCGCGCCAGGCCTGATATTTAATGGTTTTGTTATCCATGCGGTCGATTATAGCGTCTGCTCCAATTCGATATTCATCCAGTTTCAGACTATGAGCCAGATTCTGATTTTCTATTTCAAAACCCGCGGGCACAAGATCGATCACCAGAGCATCCTGGATGCGATTTTTTGCCTGCAAGGACAGCTCCACAATCAGTAATTCACCCACAGCTATTTGTTCTGGCAATACCATTTCACCCTGGGCATTGTAGTAACTGCGTGTGATATTAAAATGCTTAAAATCAGCTTTGGGTGGTTGACGGGTAAAACCGGCAATATCCAGACTGGCGTACAACTTATCTTTCTCTAAAGAGACCAGACTGATGCCGTTTTGTATATCGTCATGGTTCATGTGATATTGAAAATCACCTTCATGAATAATTTTTTGTTCAGCGACAGCGGTTTTAATTATTGCCTGCCATTGTTGCTGACCATTTTCTTTTAATGCCACACCCACCATAAATAGCGCATTTCTTTCCTGGGTACTAAGCCATTTCCGCTTCGATAACTCTTCCTGCAGTTGGTACAATAGCGTATTTACACCAGGGTGAGAGGTTTGAAAACGGACCAGAGACTCCAGCATAAGACTTAAATCACGCACAATGCTGCCATAATCACCAAGATAGTGGTGGGGATCCCGTTTGCTGTTTATTGACTGTTCAATCGCTTCTTTACCCCGCTTTAGATCGCCCTGTCGACTCAGAGCAATACCCAGATGCATAAGGGGCAAACCCGAATGACTGTCTTTTTGATGATAATCAAACAATGTTCTCATAGTGCCCAGTGGCGCCTGTTTAATAGATGATAAAACATAGGCAGCATAGGCTTTGTATGCAAAGCTTAGATGTTCTGGGTATTGACTGTAACGATAATCATATCCGGGTCTTGTGGAACGCAAATATTGCTGCAGACGTTTAATTGCCGCCTTCAAAACCACATCGGGAATATCAATATTCTGTTCCCTGGCCTGTAACAGAAAATGGCTGGCATAAACGCTTAACCAGAATTCTTCGCTACTTTGATTACTCCATAGGCCAAAGCCGCCATTACTCAATTGTTTCGCGCTTAATCGTTGCACACCGCGGGCAATATGTTGTTTGCGTTTGGAAAAATCAAGCGGCTGATTATTAATGCTGATATTTTGCAAACCCAGTTTTTCCATATTATCCTGTGTTGCATAAAGCCATGGAAAACTGCTGCTAGTCGTCTGTTCCAGACAGCCATAAGGATATTTTAATAATTGTTTAAGATTTTCAGCCAGATTAATTGGTGGCTGATTAGACAATAATAAATTGCCCGCAAGGGTTTCGGGCATTAGATCTTCGGTGTTAATTTTTAAAGTAACCGGGATCTCATTTTCTATAATAAGCTGTTTATTTCTTTGTACCGCTGGCCATGCCGGTCTGACGGCTAATTGCCAATGTCGATTCAAAGCGATTTTTTCCTCTCCCGTGCTTTGGTTGCTGATAGATAAATTAATATTGGACAAACCAAATTGCTCTTTGCTTTTGATAGTATAATGAAGCGATATTTTTTCCTTGTTCTTGAGAGTCAACTGCCGTTGGGATTCCAGAATTTCAATCACCTCATCAGTACTAAGCTGAATAATAATTGTCTGCTCCTTATCCGTTAAATTGTGTACATCCAATGTCAATGTCGATTCATCATTGGCAGCGAGAAACAGCGGCATAGATAATTGGGTCACCAATGGTGCGGCAATGGTAACATTTTGTTCCGCATGGCCATATGAGGATGCGCCAAAAGCTACAGCCATGAGACGAAGTTGACCATTAAAATCAGGAATATCCAGCTCAATCTGCGCTTCTCCATGTTTATTGAATGTGACCGGCAGGTGAAACAAAGACACTATTTTCACTTTTGCTTTTTGCAGGTTGCCGGCACTGCTTAAATCCATATCACCACCGAAGCGTTGTTTACCGACAATACCTTTACGACCATCTATAATATTGCCATAGAGATCCAGACTGTCGACAGAATAACGGCGCTGGGCGAAAAACCAGGAAAATGGATCGGGGGTAGTAAAATTACTGACATTCAGGACTCCAACATCAACTGCAGCCAGAGTCATCATGATTGTTTTGTCTTTTATTTTAGTGTGATTTTCCAGGCGGATATTAACCGGTAAAGGACTTAATGGCGTACTTTTTTCCACTGTTTCTATGCTCAGATTAATATGACGTTCTTCTCTGTCCAATGGTAAATGCACCAGACCAATAGCCCGTTTGGCGGTTTGCTCGTTATTGACATCAAAGGTATCCTTTGCAGAACTATCATTCTCCAGCTGATTGAAAATCACTGCAGAAATATAAATATCATGCCGATTCCAATCCTTATCAACCGGGATATCCAGTGTCAGCTCATTGCTCTGTGTTAAATCGATGTTCTGTTGCCAAAGCAATTGCCGGTTATTTTCTATCAAAACCATACCCTGACCTTCAAAGGGTGATTTAATAATAAGCTGGGCAGTATCACCTGCTGAATAGTGGCTTTTATCTAATATCAGATTGACTTTGTCTGGCCGGGTAACACGGGCAAGCTGATTATTATAATACCAGGAACCGCCGGCATTAAATTCGACACTGCTGGTTAAATTGGTTTCAGAATTGTGTATTTCCAGTCGATAATATCCCCACTCAACCGGCACTTGCAAATTGGCTGTGCCGGCATCCGAAATAGTTATAATCTGATGAAATACGGGGTATTGTTTTTCACTATAGTCCATTTCCCATTCATCAGAATTATTATACTTCCAGTAATAGTCACGACGTTTTTTTATCAAGGTAACGGTCAAATTGTCCGCTGCGTATAATTTACCTGATTGATCGGCACTGACAATATCAAAACCCAAGGTGGTGTTTGCTCCTGGTTCATCGCCATCATAGTCATCATCATTATCACCCTTACTTTTAAACCAGTGAGGTCGAATGCCAATTAGCTTCTCCGCTGGCCAGAGTCGATACGTTGTCTGACGCTTGACCGCACGACCACCTGTCTCATACAGACTACTGGTGACTCGTACAGCAATTGGTGATTGTGTCTTTTGCCATCTGGAAGCGATTTCAAGTTGTGCCTTACCCTGTTCATCCAGTTCAAGCTCTTTTAAAGAAAAACTTTTTCGAGCATCCTGTTCTTCTGCCAGACCAAATAGATACCCTGGTAATGAAGCAATTGCCTCCTGGTCAAGATAGGTCTTGATTTGTGTTTCCAATCGATTTCCTGAAGCTGGTGCCCCATAAAGATATTTTCCTGCCACCGGAATAGAGAGTGTTTCATGTGGTGTAATGAATTTCCCATCTTCAGGCACTTCAAACGTAAGTTTCATTCGCTCGGGTAAAAAATCCTCCACGGAAAAGGTCCATTGACGGGAAGTATTGTTGTTAGACGAATGTTCACCCGGTAATTGCACTTCAATATGCCACTTCCCTGTACGGGCATGTTCTGGTAATTGATAGGCCTGATGATAATATCCCAGTTTTTCAGGTCTCCAGGTAAAGCGTTTCATCACCTGACCATCGGAACGCTTAATCACTGCTTTTAGTGGTATATCCGGTACTGACCGGCCATCAAAATCCCTCAGCAATAAACTGATATCAACCACTTCACCGGGTCGATACATATTTCTGGGCGCATAAAAAAAGGCTTCATTTTGATAGTGTTTTTGTTGACCAATATTGAATTCAGATAAATCCAGAGCCGGACTATGCAATTTCACCAGAGACATTTGCTGATTTTTTTGGGCCAGTAATAGACGGGCTTTATTCAGGCTATTATCAAACTGCACCATACCATCGCTATTACTTTGTGCCTGTATCAGCGGTTGACCTTTATGATCCAGAAGACTGA
>Ga0316204_10011508_pt1 | contig 11049 bp, 9 predicted proteins | sample 6monrhotite_MG_2_FD_205661 | JGI IMG/M metagenome (GOLD analysis project Ga0316204, IMG submission 205661) | Microbial mat bacterial communities from mineral coupon in-situ incubated in ocean water Damariscotta River, Maine, United States -... | ecosystem: Environmental > Aquatic > Marine >...
AACATTTTTTGCAAGGTTTTACACTCAAGATAACCAATAGCTTGCAATATAAACCACGGAAAAAAGACGTTTTTTCAACACACTGTGTTGAAAAACAGCGTAATATAAGATTGTTCAGGAACAACTAGTTAGATTAATCACCTTACCACTTCACAGCACCAAAAGTTGCTTTTCGTTGCTCTTTTTCGTACCTCCCAACCATTTCTTCAATGTGACTTTAGGAGTTCAATTGTATTGTTACTGGACGGCAATTTTACGTTGCAGCACAATTATGGAAAGTTCCTATGTAAGCTAGCCTTTATTATGACTTATCCAATAGACCAGCCAAATGTAGCAATTCCACCCCATTACAAAGGGTGTATACCGAGATGGGGTCTTTTTCCTTATTTGAGTTTTGATTCAATGCGCTAAGTCTCGGAGAGAAGTAAATTTAGCACTTTGCGATCAATGGATCGCTTTTGGAGTGATGTGCATATCCCACCTACCATTTTCAGGGTCAATCGCATATTCTAAGATGCCCAGAATTTCTAATTCTATCTCCCTATCATACTTTAAATTCAGCACTCTTTCTTTGTTGAGCGAATTGTAATCAACTCTCACCTCAACAGTGATCTGATTACTATCAAGAACTTTGCTTATCGGGTGAATCATTGTAAATACAATAACCCCATTGGGCTCTTTCTTTGGCGTAAATGCTCCGCGCAATAGATAGTTTTCCTTCTTGGCATTTTTCAGTTTTTCGATGGTCTTTGCTCTGGTTGTAACACCTAATTCTCTCGTTTTGTCTGTTATATACTCTTCGGTAAATTCTGCTTCATACTTTTTACGGCCTTGCGAAATATACTCCACAAAACCTTTTATTTCTTCAATGTCCTCCTCCACGATTAAATCCACGGGATTGGTCCTCTTTATAATATACCCATACTTTTCTCCAATGCTTTTTTCAACTGGCCGGAATTCCTTTTCAGATTCCTTTTCCTGATCCGCTGTCATTTCCGCATCCGTAAGGGGTGTTGTTACAGCAACTTTTCCTCCAACACCTTCAGTTTCTTTTACTTTCGTCCCAATCCATTCCTCATCTTTTCCTTGAAGTTCCTTATACCGAGTTTCCACCCATTCCTCATTAAGGAAGTAAAAGTTGATCTCTTTTATTTGAGCGATATCAATGCTTCCAATTGTGAAATTTTTTGCTCTAAAAACGGGAATCTTAACCTTTCTTCCGTTTACGGTTGTTGTATCGGTGCCGATTTGGGTGATGTGCATACCTGGCTCATATAACGTCCCAGGAGAAGCCCAATCCAATATTTCTTGCATACCCCAAGTGGTCAATTTTGTAGAACCTTCGGGTAACACTTTCTTTTCCTGATCAGGTGAGTTTATTTTTTGGTAAATGGTATAAACAAAAAGCCCTGCCCACCCCAAGGAAACTATTACTACAAATCCAACCAAGCCTTTTAAAAGCCAAGAATAGATTTTAGGTGGGCCTGGAATCCCTTTTAATAACCTTTTAAGAAATTGCATATTTTAGACGTTAAACCCATTGAAGAAATAAAGAATAATGGGCTTGTCTAAATTTAGTGATTAATTGGAGTTTGAGCAAAATACTTGATATCCCTTTGATAGTCTGTGTATTTGTACTCCTTGCTCAGGATCGGGTTCAAATTATTATCATAGAGGATGAAGAATGATGTAAACATTTCGACTGAAGCCTCATCCATGGCTGACTCAATAACCTCATCACTTGCAAAGTGAGTATACTCTTCTAGCTTTACTGGGTAAGAATTTATGAACGTTTTCCTCTCGGCATTTCTGATTTCCGGATAAACAAATACTACGTTTTCTTTTGGGACTTTTAAGTCCTGTAGCATTTGGTCAAAGTACATCGCGGTTATCGCATGACAATTGCCACAATCATCATGATTTATAGCCACCAAAAGAGAGTTTCCTTCGCCTTGAACGTTTGAACGTTTGTCAAGACTATGAGCTTGTATAATAGCGGAACTTTGATTCCGACTGCACGAAAGAAGCAACGCTATACTAAATACCAGAAGGAGTTTTAATGTGTTCGACAATTGCATATTCTTTTAGATAGTAGTGTTCATCATTACGCACTAATACAACAACTTGGTCATTCGAAAAATCCACTCCGTGAATGTCCGAAGTTCTGCCAAGCTCCTTTTTGTAAATTCTTCTTTTTGCAACAACATCATATACCCCTAAATATGTTGTTCCGTCATCACTATGTACCCCCTCGATAAAGTGGTAATAGATTTTCTTACCGTCCTTACTAAACTGGAAATTCTGTAATACTTCGTTCTGATAATCTTCAAGGATATTTTGATAAGCTTCAGTTTCATCACTTACATTATAAATCCTCTTGTTATTCGAAAAATATACTTGACTATCGTGCTCCTGAAAAAAGTAAGGGTAACGAACTGTAGTATTCAATTCTTGGTTTAATGACTCAAATTCTTCTGGATAAGGAATATTCAACTTGCGGCTAAATACATATTCTCCTTCAATTTTTTCATACAAAGCCAACATAGAATTTTTCTGAACCTTTGAGCCAATACTTTTCTCTGCTATCGAGTTTAAAGGCATGACTTCCTTTTTTTTCCATGACTCTGAAAGATCACTTGCCTCAATTGTTGAAAGAATGGTGTAGCATTTGTCCTCAACAATCTTAAAGCCCATATCCATATGTCGAAGCCTGTGATTGTGGACCATTTCAGCGTTGAAATTGTTCTTGGTAATTTCCAACGGATTTAAGTCAAGATCTGCTTGAACAAAAAAGTAGTCGTAATTCGCAATTTTGTAATCGTCAACTGAAAATGGCGAGTATACGGCATAAGTAAAAAGAAACTGGTCCTTATCTTCTAAATAGCCTGCGTAATAGCTTCTATAGGAAGGAAACGATTGACCAATTACCTTCTTGCTTTCCAAATCCGAACGCATATAGGTAACCTCATCATTTATTGCAGGATAGTGCTTTTGCAAAAGTCCCTTCTCATCAACTGCTCCAAAGTCAAACTGTCGATGCAACTTTCCAGTTCCAAGGTCATACAACCCTATAAAATGTTGATTGCCACTGACTCGTACCAGACCATTCGGAACAATCTCAATCTCTCCTGATAATCCAGTTAAAACAACTTCAGATTCGTCTATCTCCACTGATTTCGTTTCGACAATTAAATCATCTGGTTGAGGAATCATGATAGCCGTCAAAAGAACAAGCAACGCTGGCACGATCCAATATAAATGTTTAAAACGTAGCACTAATATTTAGAATTAATCCACATGAACAATGTCCATGGTTTGGTTTGCTGTTTCAAAAGCAACAACATTGCCTTCAATATCATAAACTGGGGTGCCATAAAATTCAACTCTTGGAGTTGAAAAAACGTGTAAAGTATGAGTTGTCCCCGCTGAAGATCCTGATTCAATTTTGGCGCATGCCAAACCAGGAGCACAGGTGATTTGTGTATCTGAATGACTAGAATATTCTCCTGGAATTATTGTTGATCCACCAGTAGCGCTTGTCGGCAAAACCATATCTGAATCTGTTGTTGAACGTTGAGTTTCATTATTAGCCCATTCGACTTGAAACCCAAATCCAACCAATACTGCACCCATTAAAAAAAGTGTTAAAAATTGCTTTTTCATTCTTGCATACTTTAAATTTGTTGACATCGCCTAACAAATACAATATTGGGGGGCAATATTTAACCTAGCAATAGGGGGAGGGTGCTAGATTCAATTCATCGTTGATTTAACAAATTAACAACCATCTTCAGGTAAAAACAAGAGCATAAGTACTACCGTATAAATACGGTATAAAACACCCGTAACTCACTGTAACAATACAAGTTACGCCCCGTTTTTTTCGTTTACCTATTTTGGACAATTTTCTAGTGATTTGTGGACAATTACCCTTTAAATATGTCAAAAATTGCTGTTTCAAGGTGATCAGTCATTCCTTGAAACAACAATTTATAAGGCTCTTTTCCCTTAATCGCAATTTTCTTTGCAATCAAAATCTTCGATGATCATCAAATGGATCGATCCATTATATGTCAAATGTAATGCGGGCTATTAGGATTCGAACAAAAAAAGGTAAGAACGAGAACCAAGGCTGTCCTTAACTAGAAAGTCATTTCAAAACGGCCAAAAGCAGCCAAAGCTTTCCCTGTAGGAACTTATGCCATTGCCAAGACAAGACATTGTTTCGACCTCGTTTTTTATTTTCGATTAGCACAAAAAGCCTTCCCAATTTCTCGGGAAGGCTTCAATTTAACTGGGTTGTGTCGTGGGCTGAAATCGAACCCTGAGGCCTTGAAATTTATGCAAGGAATTGATCGAATTTTTAAGCTAAACTCAATTGTATCAAGCGAAGCAGAAGCTTTTGCTATGCAAGGGGCTATTTAAGGAAGTTAACTATGGAGCCTCATTTTGAGTTTTTTTCATTTATTAATCAAATCTAATGGAGATGGAAAATCAAGAGAGAATGACAGAAAGTGTGGAAGACAAGAAGAGTGACCAAATCAAAAAGGTGTTAAAGCATCCTGCCTTCTCGTATTTATCGTAGGTTTTTCAATCGTGGCTTTGGGATAAGAGCGAACAAATGGCTAAGGATTTTCTACTTCATCCTTCTTGCATATGAGGGAGCTTTTTATGTAAATTTGGTCCAACCTATAGAAGCACAACTTGGCAATTTATAATTGTTGCCAATTTGCTTATCCACATTAAGCTGACCCTAACTACACATGAAAAAATATTTGACTATTCTGTTTATTGGAACCGTGCTTTTTGCCAGTTGCAAGAAAAAAGATGATGGAGTTGAATTTGAAGAAGATCCTATGACTGCCTCAGGGCCAACAACGGTTCCCATAACTGGAGCTGAATGGGTCACGCCATTGCCAGATATGGACGACAAAATAGATGCTCTTGCCGTATATGAAGACAAGTTGTTTCTCTCTCAATTGTATTTCAGTAATGGACAATTTGCTATTTCCAGTGAATACGATGGAACAGAGCAAACATATCATGTTCAATCTTTAGGAACAGGTCAAAATATTACCCGCTTTAGGCAATTTGATGGAGTATTGTATGGACTAGCCCCAATAGGATTTGTTGGCTCCTATTCCTTTGATACGGAAAATAGAGAATGGAACGGATTTGCTTCAAATCCAGGCATGTTCAACAATATCAGTGATTTGCTTCTTGTGGATGGAAAAACAATTATTGCCGGTCCAGGAGGGGCCGGAGATCCACACATTTGGTTGAGAGAAGGAGGCAATACCGAACCCATGGGGGATGGTTTTGATGGCACTGTCAACGCCCTTGCCAATTACAATGGTAACATCATCGCAGGAGGCTCTTTTGGCTTTTCTGGAAGCACCGTTATCGAGAACATTGCTTCATGGAACGGCTCTTCGTGGGAAGTGATGGCCAGTGGTTTGAATGGTACAGTGTGGGATTTGGTTGAATACGATGGGAAATTAATAGCAACCGGTAGTTTTGAATTGTCGGGTTCAACAGCCTGCAACGGCATTGCTATGTGGGATGGAACTTCTTGGTCTGCCATTGGTGGCAGCTTGGAAGGTGGAGCTGGAAATGGTGGACGCGTACTTTATGTACACGAAACTGAATTGTTTGTTGGTGGTGATTTTGATGGAGCAGGAGGGGAAAGTTCTCCGAATGTTGCTAAATGGACAGGCACCGAATGGGTTAGCTTGGCTGGAGGAGCACCAGCGATAGTAGGCTCAATCGCTGTGTTTGAAGACAAACTCTACATTGCCAATAAGTTCAGTTCTACCGGTTCAGACTTTTTACTCAAACTCCAATAGGCTGTCAAATAGTTTTCTGCACGGCAATTATCCAGCCCCTTATCATTGCAATGAGCACATCATTCAGGTCTTTAAACCAATCCTATTTTCTTGGGATGAAACGAAGGTTGCCGTGGCTTGGTGTTATCGGGTTGTTGCTGTTTTTTATACCCTTCAGTCAGGGACAAGAGACCCTAGATCAGTTTTTTAGTTCCGATCATTTACCGGTTGAACTCAATGAAAAAAGTGCCGATCGGTTGGAGGCACTTTTTAGCCATTATTCGACAGAAAATGATGTCAGTCGAACTTTTACAAAAAAGGAGTACGAATCTTTCGTCTACAAGTCCAACTACTTCATTGAAAAATTGAACCGCAGCGGTTCCATATTCTATGGAGATACCATCAGTGATTATCTGAATAGCCTGAAAGACTTTTTGTTAGAAGGACATCCCAAAAAGGATGAAATTCAAATTTACCTGACTCGATTCCCCTCCTTTAACGCCTTTGCCAATGATTTTGGAAAGGTGTATGTGAATGTTTCTGTGTTGGCGCGGGCCAAAAATGAAGAGGAATTGTTGGCGATTCTTTCTCATGAAATTTCACATGTTCTGTTACAGCATACACACAAGTTTGAGGAATTCAACAAGGTCATTCAAAACGATCGACTCAAGAGCAATGCAGCGTTTGAAATTCTTGCGCAACATGGCTTCTCCAGAATACAAGAGGCCGAGGCCGATTTATTGGGGTTTCGCATGTTGCGCGACCGAAACATCGACTTAAACAAAGCATCCAAGATTTTGAGGCAGTTGGAGTTTGAGCTGGACCCAAATATTCCAGGACCATGGAAGATTGATTTGTTGTCGGGCGGTGATGAATCTTTGGAAAAGTTTCTAAGGATTGCGGATATTGGAGTGGATGGCAAATACCTGGAAATAAAACTGGACTCTGCCGATAGCTTAGGTACACATCCATCTATAGGGAAGCGGCAGGCAATGTTGGAACAGTTCATTGCTGATTCAACAGACACTACCATACAATTATTTGCCTCAAGCAATCAAGGAGATTTTAGCTACTTCAAACGGCTGTCCAATAGATTGCTGATTCAAACTTACATTGTTAGCGGATGGTACTTCGAAGGGCTAGATGAGGTACTCAAATTACGAGAACAAAACCCAGGAGATGAAGAATTGGTGATAGCACAGGCTAAATTACTGACGCTCATTTGTCAGAACCGCTATTCGGTAACTCCGTTCTCCCAGTTTCTGAACGACAAGGGAAACAGTTACAGTGACACCACCTTTATGCGAAACAAGGAAATGTTTCTTTCTTTCAATTCGTTGGAAATGAACATTCTTGCGCTACATTCTGTGCGAGCCTTGCAAGAAAAGCACCCCCATCCATACCTCGATAGGGTATACGATTACCTCATGCGATTCCTTTATCAAAACAATGAATTATTGTTTGCAAAAAAGGATGGAATACTCGGTTTTTTACCGGAGGAAACGATGAACGATTCAACGGTGACAGTCAACGAATTAAATCTTGCGTTTTCGCTGAACAAGCCTGACCGGGAGCACTGGGAGGAATTGCAGGAAGAGGATGGTTTAGTCTACGTTCCAATAGCTGGTGTGAACAGGGGAATGCCCATGCTAAAGCATTATTTTCGAATCTATCCGCTGAGTGATGTAGATAGAGACAATTTTGAGCGATACAAGGCTACGCGAGACAATTTTGAGCGCACACTTACATTCGATAAATTCAACATCAGCTTATTGCCAACAAAAGCCGTGAAAAACTTTTACCGTGGTGAATTTGACCGCTCGGAAAGTTTTGACAAAAACGTAAAAATGGCACTCGTTCAGTCGACTAACCTATTTCTTAGGAATAAGGGGGGACGGCTGTATGTCGACTACAAAAAATCCTTGGAATTGGAAAAGCGTATGATTGAACTGATGGATACATTGGTAGCATTCAAAACAAACTATTCCAACCTGAATGTAAGCCAGCTGTCGGTGCGGTCAAACAACAAACATTACAATTTTAACCTTTGGATTTCAGAACGTTTTCAGCTCGAAAACTTGGTGTATTCAAAGGTTGACGAACAGATTCAGGAACTAAAAAAGGAAGAAGGCCTGAAATACCTCATTTACAATATCAATGTGGTGAGTAAAGGCAAGATACCAGGGGTGGGAAGGCATTCGGCTTATTCTTACATGATTTATTTTGACTTGGAGAATGCTGGTGTGGCCTATGCCAGTAAAATTTCGAGCAGGCAACGGCCCAATGATCAATTGTTAAAACAACTGCTTTACCTGTGGAAAAAGAACATCTAATGGGAAGTTGGACGCGTCAGTTTATGGTTGTGTTGTGCCTGGTGTTTTTGGGTGGATGGCAGGCTATGGGGCAATATTCAGCTCCTATGGAAATTACCAATGCCAAGGTGTATTTTGAAAAGTTTTCCCCAGTCACTGAGTTTGAGGTTCAGCAACAAGTGGAAAAAATAACATTGAGAAAAGACAGTGTGGAATTTTTAGGAGCACTGGTGGAACTGAAGGAATTTTACAACAAAGTCATTTACCGCAAATTAAACGAACAAATCATACGAGAGATTAGCAGCTTTGATTTGAGCGATAGGGTCATTCCCGTTTACAGAAGGGACCTAAACGAAAGCAACGACACCACCATACGCTATGTCATTCGAAATGATTTGAACATGATGGAGGCACTTATTAGTGACTATGGAAGGGACAATATGCGTAAACTGAATTTTCAAGTATTCTACATCGAGGATTTAAAGACAGGCGAAAAATACAGAAGTCACGTCAGCATTTACAACATGTTACAAGTACTTAATGTGCATCACAGTTATACAATTGGCAGGAAAAAGAGAAAAACAACTCCATCTGAAATTGAGAACAAAATTTCACGCTCTTTGGCCAAGTTAAAAGTGGAACGAACGAATCAAGTGGATTCTTCGCAACTTCTTATGGGCGTCTTGGGGCTTCTATTTTTAACGATTATGACTGTTGCTGGAAACCTGAATTGAGGATGAGAGCTATAACGACATATCGGTTCATTATAACACTGGCTTTCGTGCTTTCTTTGAGCAGCCTTTTGGCCCAGCCTGCGGGATATCTGGGGAAAAGAATGGGGGTGAGTGTAGGGGCAACATTGAATCCTGTTTTGATTGGAATGCCCACCAGTGAATCCCTGAACTACGAGAGGACGAATACGCTGTTACCACCCAAGTTGTCAATCGGGGCTGAATACGTTATTGGTAATCGGTGGAGTGTCACAGGGGCGATTAGTCGTTTTCCAATGCCGGATTTTAATTTTCACGTGACAACTAACACGGGCAACGAATCTGTTGTTAGCACTGTGACTGACTCTTTTCAGGTGCGTTCCAATATGTCAAGTTTACATGTGGGCTTTCGGCTGTATAAAGAATATGCTCCCTATGGCAGGTACTATTCATTCGGAATTGGAGGGAGTCGTGTCAGTTCGATATTGTACACCACTACTTTTGAAGGAGTTTCAGCAAATGGAACACTCCAGTCAGGCACCATCACTAAATTAGAGCCAGGAGATTACACCACGAATTTGCCCAGTATTTATTTCGGAAAAGGGAGACAGGCCATCGCCTTTGACCGATTTACCATTGATTATGGAGCAAGGTTCTATTGGTTCTTTGGTAATTTAGGCTCTCCGAGTATCAACGCAGTACGAGGCGGTGGCGGAAGTGTAGTGGCATATGGGCACCGCCTAAATTTGGAAGATTTGGTAAAACACCTTGTAAATACTCGAGCCTTAGAAACACATTTCTTAGAATTTCATCTGAATGTTGGATTTATCAAATAAAAGTATCGGCCGATTTGGTCTGATAATGGTGCTGTTAGCAGTGCTTGTCGGGGGATGCCGAAAAGAAATTTTGCACGAAGTAGGGGTAATTGATGCCACCGAAAATCTATCGGAACCAGTGCCTGATAACGGAACGTGGGAAAAAATAGATTTTGAGATTACAGGTTTAAAAACATTGGCAATACACAACCACCTGCTCTACATTGGGGGAAGCTTTACGGAAGAAGAAGTTGGATTTGATTTTCTCGCCAAATTTGATGGACAGACTGTTTCGGCAGGAGTGCCAGGATCATTTTTCGGATTTGATGTGAGTGCTCTTCAGACATTTGAAGGCAGTCTCTACATCGGAGGAGACTTCTCCTACCTTGATTTTCCCAATTCTTGTGACAACATTTTTGTATTGAGAAATTCCTCGAACGAGTATTATGAGTTTGGTGGATTTGCCCCGGATATTACCGGTTTTATCCGGTCGAACAGCGGTGTCTTGGTATTTGGAGGATTCAACAACTCGCATCAGACTGTGCAGACTTCTTATACTGATCGACTTGTAAATGGGTATGCACAAGGATTTTATACCGGTGCTAACGGGCCTTTACAGAGCCGGATAAATGATGTCGAATTGTTTAATGGAAAGCTCTATTTCGCAGGAGAAGGTGAGATTTACCCTGGTGTAATTGGTGTTGGAAAGTGGAGCGGGGCTTCTATGGATGGCCTGAATATATCTTCCTTGGTATCGCCTTTTGATAATTACGCAGAGTCTCTAGCTGGATTCAATGATGAATTATACTATAGTGGACGAACCTTTGATGGTGGTACAGGTGTGTATAAAGATACTGATTGGGATGGGTGGGTACAAGTGCCGCAACTATCCTGGTTTGGCGCTACACCTTCCGTTTTATATGTACACGATGATTACATGTATCTTGCTGGAAGTGGCATTACGTTGTATGGCGTTACTCGCTCAAATGTCATTCGGTTTGATGGGTCCACTTGGTCACATGTCGGTGAAATTAAAACTGCCGTTCACGATTTGGCAGTCTACAAAGGGCGACTGTATGCGGCTGGAGCAGATGGCCTTTACCAACTCAATTAATTCCACATTTTTGGGAAAGCTAATATAGCGCACGGTTATGATCTGTTTGCGAAAAAGGGGAGATGATAGCCCAGTCATGGTCGGAAGAAATTCCGGCCATTTTTTATGTTTTGAAGAATAGCTTTGGGTCGCCCCCACACTCTATGACAATAAGAGCAATGGTAAGGTCTCTAAGTTCCATTTTAAGTCGTCTTTTCGCTGTTTTATACCCTAGCTTGTTGGCCTTTTTGTAAATGAGTACCATCATGGCAACGATTAAGGTCATGTACAACA
>Ga0316204_10011509_pt1 | contig 11049 bp, 9 predicted proteins | sample 6monrhotite_MG_2_FD_205661 | JGI IMG/M metagenome (GOLD analysis project Ga0316204, IMG submission 205661) | Microbial mat bacterial communities from mineral coupon in-situ incubated in ocean water Damariscotta River, Maine, United States -... | ecosystem: Environmental > Aquatic > Marine >...
GGTCTCTTTCGTCTGTTGCAGTGTTGGTAAGTGTAAAGACAACAGGGCTACGCTTTTGTCCGGGTTTTGGCGCTGTGATAAACACCCTGAAATGGCCAACACTGTCAGCAAAAACAGGCAGGTTGGTGGCAGAGGTTTCACCGTATCCTTGTACACGCACAGCAAGTTCCGGCATGCCATCTACAGTTAGACTATATGTTTGGTCATCGTGTGTTTTGTTGAGGATTTTAATATCATAGCCATTGCGTACAGTACCGTCCGAGAGCATTACAAACAGAGGGTTTCTGTCGCGCAGAACATGCATTTCCAGCGAACTGCGGTTGACAAGACCATAAAGAATAACAGCGCTTACAAGAGATAGAAGTATGGTGTAATAAACCGTGCGCGCACGCAGCAGACTGCTTTTTTCAGAGCTGTTGCTGGCGCGCTGTTCCTGATTGAAAGGTGTGTCATAGCGGATCAGGTCTTTGGGTAGCTCCAGCTTTTCCATTACATTGTCACAGGCGTCAATGCACAGGCCGCAGGCGATACATTCCATTTGCAGGCCGTCACGAATATCAATGCCCATTGGGCATACCTGCACACAGGCAGTGCAATCAATACAGTGGCCACGCCCTTCCCAGCTATCGCCTTTTTTGTGTTTTCCTCGTGCTTCGCCGCGTGTTTCGTCATAGCCAATGATTAGCGTGTTTTTATCAAACATGGCCGATTGGAACCGGGCGTAGGGGCACATGAATTTGCATACCTGATCACGGGCAAAACCCGCAAACAGATAGGTTGAAAAAGTAAGCGAGAGAATCCAGCCAAGCACTGACCAGGGCACATCCAGGTGGAAGATGTTTTCAAGCAGGGTTGGTGCGTCGTTAAAGTAAAAAACCCAGGCCCCGCCGGTAAACAGGCCGATCACCAGCCACAGCGCATGCGTGAGGGTCATTTTGCCTATTTTTTCCAGGCTCCACGGTGCATTATGCAGCTTCTGGCGCTTTGTACGGTCGCCCTGAACAATGCGTTCCACCCAAACGAACAAATCGGTCCATACGGTTTGGGGGCATGCATAACCGCACCAAACCCTGCCAAACAGGCTGGTGACAAAAAATAGCGCCAGCGCTGACAGAATTAAGACACCGGCTAAGTAGACAACTTCCTGCGGCCAAATTTCGATGAAGAAAAAATAGGCTCGCTGGTGTGCCATATCGATCAAAATGGCTTGATCAGGCGCATGTATGCCACGGTCCCACCGAAGGAAGGGCGCCAGGTAATAGATACCCAGCAATACTATCATGGATATCCACTTGACCTGGCGAAAACGGCCCCACACACGCTTTGGAAAAATCCGCAGCGATTTGGCAAAAAGTTTATTGGGGGCCGTTAGGTCACTCATGGTATTTCCTTTATTCGCCGCCGCCGAGCGAATGTACGTACAAGGTTAACTGCCGTATTGTACTGGGACTAAGGCGGTTTTCCCATGCAGGCATCAGCCCGTGTTTGGGTTTGCGAATTTGCGCTACAATTTCGTCAGAGCTGCCGCTGTATAGCCAAAGCGCATCAGCCAGATTAGGCGCACCAAAATCACGGCCTCCTGTTAGCGTTTCACTGTGGCAGGCAGCGCAATTATCGTTGTAAAGCGTGCGGCCTTCTTCACTGGTTTCAGTTCCTGCGGCGGTTGCCACAACAAAATCGGCCATTTTTGAAATTTCATCCGCGTCCATAAATTCGCCAAAGGCCGGCATGTCGCTGATGCGTGTCTCGTCGTGGCTGGCACGAATGCCATAACGCAGGGTTTGATATATATCATCCATCGTGCCGCCCCACAGCCAGTCATCATCATTCAGGTTGGGATAACCGCTGGCTCCCGCACCACCGGTGCCGTGACACGTAGCGCAGTTATCACCAAAGGCTGCACGTCCGCCTGCCATGGCAAAAGCGGAAAGTGTCGGATCATTTTGAATGTCTTCAAAAGATGCGTTGTCAAACCGGCTTTGATACTGGGCCCTGCGTGCCACAATCTCGGCCTGGCTTTCTTCCAGCTGGGTGTACTGGGTCCAGTTTGCAGAGCCTACTGTGCCTCCGCGTTCGCCTTCGCCGCTAAAAGTCGGCCATGTGGGATAGTAAACCCAATATCCAACAGACCAAATAATGCAGACATAGAAGGTCCATAGCCACCAGCGCGGCATGGGTGTATCCAGTTCTTTGATACCATCCCATTCGTGCCCGGTGGTTTCGGTGCCGGTCATTTCGTCAAGTTCGCGTTTTAATTCGGTCATTATTTGTCCTCCGACAGAGGGATATACCGGTGTGCTTCAATCGTTTCTTTGGCCGCTGGCCGAAAGGCCCAGAATACCACGAACAAAAATACCGAAAGAAAAAAGAACAGTCCGGTCATGCCAGAGTTGTCTGTAAGCCATTCAATCATTTGCTTCCTCCTGTTGCAGGTGCAGGATGATAGTCTTTCAGTTCTGCCATTGTGCCAAGAAGCTGCAGGTAAGAAACCAGCGCATCCATTTCCGTGGTGGTAACCTTACGGTCAAAGTTACGGAAGTTTGCTTTCGGATAGCGCGCTTCCAGCCCTTCGTGCAGATCGCTTTCGTCGGCAGCCTGTGCATAAGCGTCAAGCTTTGCATTGGCAATCATCTCGTCGCTGTAAGGTACGCCGATAATGCGTAGTGCTTTCATGTCTTCGGCTATATCTTCCAGGTCAGCGCCTCTGTGCGCCAAATGCTTATAGCTGGGCATGATGCTTTCCGGCACCAGATCTTGCGGGCGAGTGAGGTGCTGAACATGCCATTCGTCAGAATATTTGCCGCCCACACGCGCCAAATCAGGCCCGGTGCGCTTGGACCCCCATTGGAATGGGTAGTCATACATGCTTTCAGCAGCCAGTGAATAATGGCCGTAGCGCTCAACTTCATCCCGAAGCGGGCGAATTTGCTGGCTATGGCAATTATAGCAACCTTCCCGGAGATAGATTTTGTAACCCGCCAGTTCGAGCGGTGAATAAGGGCGTATCCCTTTCACCGGCTCGATAGTGGTTTCCGTGCGGAACAGTGGCAGAATTTGGATAATGCCACCCACTGAAATTGTGATCACAATGAAGATCAACAACAGGATGGAGTTTTTTTCCAGTTTTACATGATGCTTAAGCATTTACAGTCTCCCGGCCCGGTGTTTTCAGGGTCACGATGTCGCCTTTAACAGTTTTAACAAGGTTATAAACCATGATCAGCCCGCCAATAAGGAACAGAAGTCCGCCGAGCGCCCGAATGACATAGAAAGGATGCATCGCCATTACCGTTTCAACGAAACTGTAATTCAGGAAGCCCATCTCGTCGTAAGAACGCCACATAAGGCCCTGCATGATGCCGGAAGCCCACATAGAGGCAATGTATAAAACAATACCGGTTGTTGCGATCCACAAGTGCATGTTCACCAGCTTTAGGGAATAAAGGCCTTCTTTTTTCCATAGTATAGGCACCATATGGTAGATGGCACCAAAGCTGATGAAAGCCACCCAGCCAAGCGCACCTGAATGCACGTGTCCGATGGTCCAGTCGGTATAATGGCTCAATGCGTTCACGGTTTTGATTGCCATCAATGGCCCCTCGAAGGTGCTCATGCCGTAAAAGGCCAACGAGATAATCATAAACCGGAGAACAGGGTCTTCCCGCAGTTTGTGCCATGCGCCGGAAAGCGTCATCATACCATTGATCATGCCGCCCCATGAAGGCATCCACAGCATGACAGAGAAAGTAGCGCCAAGTGTTTGAGCCCAGTCAGGCAGGGAAGTATATTGCAGGTGGTGCGGTCCCGCCCAGATATAGATAAAAATCAAAGACCAAAAGTGCAGGATTGACAAACGGTAGCTGTAAATTGGTCGCTGTGCCCGTTTGGGTACAAAATAATACATGATGCCAAGGAAACCGGCGGTGAGGAAAAAGCCAACAGCATTATGGCCGTACCACCACTGGATCATGGCTGATTGCACGCCGCCCCACAGGGGATAGCTTTTTGTTCCAAACAGCGAAACAGGAATTGCCACATTGTTTGCCAGATGCAGCACAGCCACGGTGACAATGAAAGCAAGGAAAAACCAGTTACCTACATAAATATGAGGTTCTTTGCGGCCTTTCAGGGTCATCAAGAATACAACCAAATAGGTTACCCAGACAATCGTTAGCCAAAGGTCAGCGTACCATTCAGGTTCGGCATATTCTTTGGCCTGCGTGACGCCGGTTACATAACCAATCGCCGCGAGCACGATGAAAAACTGGTATCCCCAAAAAGTAAACAAAGACCAGCCATCGCTCCAAAGTCGGGTGCGACAGGTGCGTTGGACCGAGAAATAACTCGTCGCGAACAAGGCGTTACCACCAAAGGCAAATATCACTGCCGATGTGTGCAGTGGGCGCAGCCGGCCAAAGGTGAGATATTCACCAAAGTTGAGTGCCGGAAAAGCCAGTTGCAATGCGATAAAAACGCCAACCGTGAAGCCAACGATTCCCCAGAAAATAGTAGCGATAGTAAAAAGCTTTACTATCTCGTCATTATAATCTGGTTTGCTGCTGATTGTGTCCATTTACGTGTCCTTGCTAGAATCAGTCAAAGTGCCAAACGCGGTGTAACTATATACAATAAAAGACTGTTTAGGGCTATACCGGTTTTGGTAAAAGACCAGTTTGGCTTCCTATAACATTTTTTGTCTGGCTTGCACTGTGGCGTCACGTCGCAGCCTCTCTTAATTATGCAAAGGTGTGTGTTCCCACATCATGATTTAGGCGGAGTTGTTTTCTCAATCGCGGATTGGGCACACCCTGTGTCCAGGTCTTGCATTGCTTCATACTGGTGGAGAAATACTTTACCTGTTAAATCTGACAGTAAGCTGGTTTGCTTTAGCCGGTCCATAACCGGGCCTTTAACTTCGGAAAGATGCAGGCACACACCGGCATCTTTTAGCCGGTGATTGATAGCCTCCAAACTTTCAAGCCCACTTGCATCAATGCTGTTAACGGCAGGGCACATCAAAACCAGATGCTTAAGGTTCGGGCTGCAAGCAAGTACGTCGTAAACGGTATCTTCCAGAAACCGTGCATTGGCGAAATACATGCTTTCATCAATGCGGATTGTTATCACACTGTCTGACGTTACCACAGCGTGCCGGTTTACATTGCGGAAGTGCTCTGTGCCGGGAACTTGCCCAACAATGGCAAAGTGGGGCCTGCTTGTTTTATACAGATGAAGAAACAGCGACAAAGCCACGCCAGTAGTAACGCCCAGTTCAACGCCCATCAGCAGTGTGACAACAATGGTTGCAGCCATTGCCGCAAAATCACCTTTTGAATAATTCCAAACGTTTCTGATCGCTGGCAGGTCAACCAGTGTTAACACAGCAACAATGATGGTTGCTGCAAGAACCGCTTGCGGCAGATAGAACAGAAAGGGCGTTAAGAATACCGCAGCGAAGCCAATACCAACGGCGGTGAAACCACCAGCGGCGGGGGTTTCTGCGCCCGCGTCAAAATTTACAGCCGAACGGGCAAAGCCGCCTGTCACAGGATATCCACCAGACATGCCCGCCGCCAAACTTGCAGCGCCGAGACCGATTAATTCCTGGTCCGGGTCAATGCGTTGACGTCGTTTGGCGGCCAGTGTTTGTGCAACAGACACAGATTCCACGAAGCCGATCACACTGATCAACGCTGCGGAACCAACCAGCTGCGCCCAAAGATCACTGTCCATTGAAGGTAATGAAACTGTTGGGAGGCCCGTTGGGATTTTACCAACAATTTTGACGCCCTGTTCAGCAAGCCCCAACACGGCAACGGCAACAATGCCAGCAATAACAGCAAGCACCGGCCCGGCTTTGGAAAGCATCAGAGCGGATGTTTCCCCCAACCCTATGGATTTAAGCAAGGGTTTAAGTCCGCGGCGGACCCAAAAGAGAAAAGCAAGCGCGGACCCGCCAATGATGAATGTGGGGCCGTTAGTTTCAGGAAAATGCTGAAACAGGGACACGGTGATTTCAAAAAGATTATGCCCTGAAGCATCAATGCCGAGGATATGTTTTATCTGGCTTGCAGCGATAATAATGCCCGAGGCGGTGATAAAACCAGAGACAACAGGGTGGCTCAGAAAATTTGCCAGAAAGCCAAGGCGTAAAAGACCAAAAGCAAGCAACATAAGCCCTGAAAGAAAAGCCAGCAAAAGTGCTGCTGCAATATATTCAGGGCTGCCTTGTGCCGCGATCTTCCCTGCCGCAGCCGCTGTCATCAGGGAAAGCACAGCCACAGGCCCAACTGATAATGTTCGACTGGTTCCCATTAACGCATAAGCCACAAGCGGCAACATGGAGGCATACAGACCAACTTTTGGCGGCAATCCTGCAAGCATGGCATACGCCAAAGACTGCGGGATTAGCATGATGGTTACAATCATCGCAGCAACCATATCGTTGGCAAAAGTTTCGCTTTTGTAGGTGCGCCCCCAATCCAGAATAGGGAAATATTTTGCTAGCTGAAATGCCATGGTTGTTTGCCTTGGGAATAAAACAGAAACAAGTGCACGTACGTCTTATAGCCATTGGCGCTTTACAGCGCGTTAATTGGAATTTTTATGTAGCTCAAGCCATTATCGGCAGGCGGCGGCATTTGCCCTGCGCGCATATTGATTTGCACAGACGGCAGAATGAGCTTTGGCATATCAAGCTGGCTATCGCGGGCTTCACGCATGGCCACAAATTCATCTTCAGAAATACCGTCATGAACATGGATGTTGTTGGCTTTTTCTTCCATGATTGTGGTTTCCCATTGATAGGTATTACGGCCCGGTGCTTTGTAATCGTGGCACATAAAAAGCCGGGATTCCTGAGGGAGCGATAATATCTTTTTGACAGACCGGTATAATTGCCGGGCATCGCCGCCGGGGAAGTCTGTGCGGGCCGTGCCGTAATCAGGCATGAACAGCGTATCGCCCACAAAGACAGCATCGCCGATAACATAGGTCATGCAGGCAGGTGTATGGCCTGGTGTATACACAGCGTAACCAGAGACCGCCCCAATCTGAAAACTGTCTTTGTCTTTGAGCAAAACATCAAACTGGCTGCCATCACGTTGAAAGGCGCTGTCTTCGTTGAATATTTTCCCAAACACATCCTGAATGGTGTCTATATGGTTGCCAATTGCAGTTTTTCCGCCGATCTGCTCTTGAAGGTAAGGTGCGGCTGAAAGATGGTCAGCATGGACATGGGTTTCCAAAATCAGGTTTACCGTAAAGGCACTTTCCCGGACGAAAGCAATGATTTTATCTGCGAACACTGTGTTGGTGCGCCCTGACGCAGCATCGTAACCAAGAACGGAATCTATGATAACGCAGGCTTTGGCTTTAGGGTCAGCCACAACATAACTGACAGTGTTGGTTGGTTCGTCAAAGAACGCAGTTACCTGGGGGTTTTTCATCATAACTTCCTTATATGCCGGTTCGGTAGAACACACCGTAACCATAAGGAGGGTTAAAAAAAAGGGCTTCCTGATATCTGTTATTCTATAGCGTAACCTTCGCTGCGCACGGTGCGGATAAGGTCTTTTTTGCCACCTTCATTCAAAGCTTGCCGAAGCCGCTTTACGGCTACATCTACAGTGCGGTCCTCAAGGAAAGTTGTTGTGCTCCAGGCAAGGTCAATCAGCCGGTTTCGGCTGAACACACGGCCGGGGCGTGCCATGAGTGCGCGCAGCAATCTGAATTCAGTGGAGGCCAATTCAACCGGATCGCCGTCACGCGTTACCCGCATACGTGCCAAATCCAGCTCAATGCCACTATATTCAATTGTTTCGTCTTCCAGTTCAGGGCGTGACCGGCGCAAAACAGCATGTACGCGCGCAATCAGTTCAGAAGGAAGGTAGGGCTTTACCACATAATCATCAACACCCACTTCAAAGCCACGCAGTCGGTCGTCTTCTTCTCCGCGTGCGGTTAGCATAATCACCGGTAATGATTTGGTGTCGGGCTTTTTGCGCAGCTTTTTCATAATCTTGATGCCAGACACTTCAGGCAGCATCCAGTCAAGGATCAGCAGGTCAGGCACCGCGCCTTCTATCATTTCAAGCGCGCGCTGTCCGTCCGGTGCTACGCCCACACGGAAGCCTTCTTCTTCGAGGTTATATTTTAGAACCTCTGCTTGGCCGTGTTCATCTTCTGCGACCAATATGTACGGAGTGCCAAGTGTCATTTTTTCAAATCCATTTACCGGGTTTCAAATCCATATAGTGGTGCGCTTCAGTGGTGCCTTGAAGCCTGTTAAGCCAAACACACTTAAATCCAGGCGTTTCTTAATCCAGGCTCGCTTTATGTAGAAGCCTCTATAGGGGCACCGTCCAACTCTCTGCCTGCTTCAATGTAACGCCCGGTGATTATATAATAAACCTGTTCTGCAATATTGGTGGCATGGTCGCCCGCGCGCTCAATATTTTTTGCAATGAACAACAGTTCCGTACCTGCCGTAATGCTGGCAGGGTCTTCAATCATATAGGTTAGCACTTCGCGGATCAGGCTCACATGCAGTTGGTCAACTTCTTCGTCCTGCTTTAGAACGGCCAACGCAAGGTCTGTATCGCGGTTGGCGTAGGCATGAACAGCATCATGGGTCATTTTTTCTGTGAGGACGCTGATATTTTTAAGGGATCCGCTTACCTGTTCCAAAATAGGAAGGTCCCCTACACGTTTGGTGCGTTTTGCCATGTTTTTGGCGTGGTCACCGATACGCTCCAAATTGCTGGCAATTTTGAAGGAAGCCACCAGCGTACGCAGATCAGCCGCCATGGGTTGGCGCAGGGCAAAAATCTGTGTCGCATGGGTTATAATTTCCTGCTCCAGCTGGTCTATGCGTTTGTCAGCTTTTGCAACCAGCTTGGCTTCTTTCCTGTCATTCTTCAGGAAACTTTTCAGGGCTGCCGCTTGCTGCATCTGTGCCAGTTCGCCCATAGACGCAATAAGCGCGTCCAGTTGCTGAAGTTCGGCGTCAAAGGCCTGAACAATATGATCATTTTGCATGGTTTTTCCTATCCGATCCGGCCGGTAATATACGCTTCTGTTTTGGCATGTTGCGGGCTTGTGAAAATACGGTTGGTTTCACCTTTTTCTACCAGTTCCCCAAGATGAAAATACGCGGTAAAATCAGAAACCCGGGCCGCCTGCTGCATAGAGTGTGTAACGATAACAATCGTATAGCGCTCTTTTAGTTCGTCAATTAATTCTTCGATTTTGGCCGTTGCGATGGGGTCCAGCGCCGAGCAAGGCTCGTCCATCAAAATCACTTCAGGCTCAATAGCGATAGCACGGGCAATACACAGCCGCTGTTGCTGTCCGCCTGAAAGGCTGGTGCCAAGTGCATCAAGGCGGTTTTCTACTTCATCAAGCAAACCAGCGCGTTTCAGGCTTTTATGAACAATAGCATCCAAATCTTCTTTTGTCTTTGCAAGGCCGTGGATGCGAGGGCCGTAGGCCACATTGTCATAAATGGATTTTGGAAAAGGATTGGGCTTTTGGAACACCATGCCAATACGCCGCCGCAACACTTCAACGTCTACATCGCGGGCATATATATCATGGTCACCCAGCTTAATCTCGCCCTCAACTTTACAGGTGGGGATTAAATCATTCATACGGTTGATACAGCGCAGAAATGTTGTTTTACCGCAACCGGACGGGCCGATAAGCGCGGTTACTTTATTCTCGATAATATCAAGGCTAACCTTCTTCAGTGCAGGAGTGCCGCTGTATGCAACCGATACATCCTTGGCTGTCATCTTGATATTAAGAGCGCTGTCAACTGGGGCTCCGGTTACAGGTGCCGGGGCTGTCCCGGCGTTATTTGTGTGCATATTCAATGGATTTACCACTTCTTTTCAAATTTCTTGCGGAGCAAAACGGCCGACATATTCATAAGGATCAGGAACAGGATCAAAATCAGGATCGCCCCTGCGGTTTTTTCTGCAAACGCGCGCTCCGGGCTGTCTGACCATAAAAATACCTGTACGGGCAGCGCAGTGGCCGGATCCAGAACATTTGACGGCGGGTCAGCAATGAAGGCCACCATGCCGATCATCAACAGTGGTGCTGTTTCCCCCAGTGCCCGCGCCATACCAAGAATGGCACCGGTTAACATGCCCGGCAACGCCAGCGGGAAAACATGGTGAAAAACTGCCTGAATACGGGTGGCGCCTAAACCAAAAGCCGCTTCCCGAATGGAGGGCGGCACAGCCTGCAGAGAAAGCCGCGACGCAATAATAATGGTGGGCAGTGTCATTAAGGCCAGCACCATTCCGCCAACCAATGAAGAAGACCGGGGCAGACCAAAGGCATTCAGAAAAATTGCCAATCCCAAAAGGCCAAAGATAATGGAAGGCACAGAAGCAAGGTTATTGATGTTCACTTCCAGAAACATGGTCCAACGGTTTTTTGGTGCAAATTCTTCAAGGTAAACAGCCGCCATAACGCCTACAAAAAAGGATAACAAAAAGCAGATAAGCAACGTGAACAGAGACCCTATGATGGCGCCGCCAACACCGGCACGTTCAGCATCCCTGCTGTCACCGCCGGTAAGAAAGCCAACATTGAAGCTGGTGCGGATATCGCCGTTTTGCTGCAATGTTTGCAACCAACCAAGTTGCCGGTCGCTTAAGCGGGTCATCTGCCCTTCCTGGCCCTTGTTTGCAATAAGGCTGTCTAGCCCGTCTTTAATAGCCACATCAACTTCGTCAGAAGCAGATAGCCATATGGAGAAAGACTGTGCTGAAACGGCGTTATCAGTTTTTTGGCCTGCCAAATTTCTGGATTTCAGGGCAAGCTGAAGCTGTTCTTCCGCGTTTGCGCCAACCAGTCCGTAGGCGTCTTTGCGCGCTTTGCGGCTGGAAGCGCCGTCAAGCGAACCGCGTAGGGTAGTGCGCAATAAGGTGAAGGCATCGCCGCCTGCGTCCTGCTGATTTGCAGCGCTAATATCCAGACGAACTTCTGTTTTCCAGAAAGCACCAGCCCCTTGAAAGGCAATGCTTATCATCAAAA
>Ga0316204_10011510_pt1 | contig 11049 bp, 8 predicted proteins | sample 6monrhotite_MG_2_FD_205661 | JGI IMG/M metagenome (GOLD analysis project Ga0316204, IMG submission 205661) | Microbial mat bacterial communities from mineral coupon in-situ incubated in ocean water Damariscotta River, Maine, United States -... | ecosystem: Environmental > Aquatic > Marine >...
GCTTCACAGTAAAGAGGCGAAAACTCGGTCAATTTACCTGGCGCAATCACTACACCACCCGCATGCTTTCCAGCATTACGTTTGATGCCTTCCAGCTGTTTGGCCATATCAATCAGGTCGGTGACCTCCTCATCATCCGCATAGGCTGCCTTGAGGTCTTCACTCTCATCAAGCGCCTTTGTCAGGGTCATCCCCAGATCCATTGGAATCATCTTCGCAACACGGTCGATGAAACCATAGGGATGGCCAAGCACTCGGCCCACATCACGCACCACAGCCTTGGCCGCCATCGAGCCATAGGTAATGATCTGTGAAACAGAATCACGACCATAGGTACGTGCGACATAATCAATTACGCTGTCACGTTTATCCATGCAGAAGTCAACGTCAAAGTCGGGCATGGAGACACGTTCAGGATTGAGGAATCGCTCAAACAGCAGATCAAGATCAATCGGATCAAGATCGGTTATCTTCAGCGCATAGGCCACTAAAGAACCGGCACCCGACCCTCGTCCCGGCCCCACTGGCACCTTGTTATCCTTTGCCCACTGGATAAAGTCGGCAACGATCAAGAAGTAACCAGGAAATCCCATACCATTGATAACATCGAGTTCTATCTGTAGGCGTTCGTCATAAGTTTTACGTTGCTCTGCAAAGTCAGCTGATTCCCTATCAAAGAGACGATCAAGACGCCATTCAAGTCCCTTGCGTGACTCTTCAGCAAAATAATCCTCAATGCTCATACCTTCCGGTAAAGGAAAATCAGGCAAGAAATTTTTACCCAGTGTAATTTCCAGATTACAACGCTTGGCTATCTCTACGCTGTTCTGCAGTGCCTCAGGAATATCACTGAATAATTCACACATCTCCTGTGGAGTACGCAGGTATTGCTCTTCACTGTAGAGTTTAGGCCGACGAGGATCATCCAACGTGCGACCATCACGGATGCAGACACGCACCTCATGTGAATCAAAGGCATCCGCACTTAAAAAACAAACCGCGTTGGTAGCCACTACCGGCACCTGATACTTAAAGGCCAATGCCACGCTGGCATGCAGACAGTCTTCTTCCTGAGCACGCCCGGTACGCACTAACTGCAAATAGTAACGATCACCAAAGATTGTCAGCCAATGCTTTAATCGCATCTCAGCAAGCGAAGCATTGTCACTTATCAGGGCCCGACCAACATCGCCGTCAACAGCGCCGGATAAGGCAATGAGACCCTCACAGCTTTCGCTTGTGATCCAGTCACGGTCGACCATCGGCAGCCCCAGGTGCTGGCCTTCACGGTAACTTCGTGAGACCAGCTCGGTCAGACGACGATAACCCAGTTTATTTTGTACCAGGAGCACGAGACGAAAAGGTTGATTGGCATCCTCTTCATTACGTACCCAGAGATCTACACCACCAATTGGTTTCACTCCTGCTGCCATCGCCGTTTTATAAAATCTGACCAATGCAAACATATTTGACTGATCAGTAAGCGCCACCGCAGGCATACCGGTATCGGCAACCTGTTGAACCAAGGGTTTAATCCGTGCCACACCATCGACCATGGAGTACTCAGAATGGACATGGAGATGGACGAATTCAACGCTCATATAAGTCTAGGGTCTTTAGCAATAGAGGAGAAAAGAGGACTCAGTCAATTAAGTTGAGAGAGCGGGTAAATGTACCTTGTAGGGCTTGTGTAGCAAAGCAAAAAAAACATCCCGTTTTTCATAAACAAGGCTTTGATAAGTTTTGTTAGACGCTATCCCAACAACCTTTTTACAGGGCCAAAGGTTCGTCGATGAACTGGCGTAACTCCTTGATTTTTTAGCGCTTCCATATGAAATTTGGTCGGATAGCCTTTATGCTTGGCAAAACCGTAACCAGGATATTCTGCGTCAAGCGCTACCATTTCACGATCACGTGTTACCTTCGCAATGATAGAGGCTGCAGAGATACACGGTTCACTTCCATCTCCACCAACAATAGCCTCTGCACTGCAGGGTAACTCGGGTAATTTATTACCATCAATAAGGGCATGATCTGCAGCGACAGGGAGCCCCTCAACTGCTCGACGCATGGCCAATAAACTGGCATGCAGGATATTTAGCTGATCAATTTCTTCAATCTCTGCTCGTCCTAGCGACCAGGCCAGTGCTTTTTCACGAATTTCGATAAACAGGGCTTCGCGCTTTTTTTCAGTGAGTTTTTTTGAATCAGCCAGCCCCGCAATCGGTTTTTCCGGGTCAAGAATTACTGCTGCAGCAACCACAGCACCGGCCAAAGGCCCGCGTCCAACCTCATCAACACCGCAAATCAACTTTTTAGACAATACCCCGCTCCTGCAACAAACGGCTAATCGCATCTGCCGCTACTTGATCACTATCTATCGTCAGTTGCTGATGAATTTCACAATACCGCTGCTTGATCACATTTACCTTTTCTTCGTTAGAAAACATCTCTAACACTGCAGGCACAAGATATTCAGGTTCACATTCCTGCTGAATAAATTCTGGCGCAAGACGCTCATCCGCGAGTAAATTGGCCATGGCAATATGTTTAATTTTCACTAACTTAAACAACCTTGCTATCCAATAGGTCAGGCTATTCAGTTTATAACCCACCACCATTGGGCGTTTGCTCAACAACCCCTCCAAAGTTGCCGTACCCGATGCGGTAAGAATAACATCCGCAGCAGCCATGACATTACGCGTATCCCCCATAACCTCAAGGCAACTCAGCTGTGGAGCCAACTGCATTTTCACTTGCCGAAATAGCTCACGCGTTTTCTGGTTGACCAGAGGAACCACTATCAACAAATCGGGAATCTGCTCAATACAGCGCTCCGCAGTCTGCAAAAATGGCACGGTCAGTTTTCCAACCTCACCAGCCCGGCTACCCGGTAATAAGGCAAGAACAGGCGCAGCAGGGTCAAGCCCAAGCTTGTTTCTTGCCTCATCTCGGTCCGGCTGCAAGGGCATGTCTGCCGCCAACTTATGCCCCACGTACTCTGATGGCACACCGTGGTTTTGTAAAAACTTCTGTTCAAAGGGAAAGATACTCAGCAGCAGATCTACAGCGGCCTTAATCTTGCGCACACGCTTTTGCCGCCATGCCCAGACCGTCGGACTGACATAGTGCACCGTTGGCACAGATGCAGCACGTAAACGCGTTTCAATCACCAGATTAAAATCTGGGGCATCCACGCCAATAAAAACATCGGGAGGAGAGTCTAGCCAACGCCGGATTAAAGTGCGACGCAAACCCAGCAGGCGAGGAAGATCTCTTAAAACTTCAACCAGTCCCATTACCGAGAGTGTTTCCATTGGTTCCCAGCTATCAAAGCCCAGAGCCAGCATTTGTGGTCCACCAACACCCTCGAAACTTGCATTTGGATACAACTCTCGCAATCTGGCCATTAAGCCCGCCGCCAACAGATCTCCCGAAGGTTCCGCCGCCACCATCGCAATACGCAATGAATTCATTTTTTTATCGAACAATGCTACGTTGACTAGCGCGTAGAAATTGCACCAAAAATTGCAATTCAGGACAGTCTATACAATCCACTTCAATTTGACTGATAGCATCCTGTAATAATGTGCCCGAGTGATAAAGCGTTTTATAGGCCTTTTTAATGCGGGCAATCTGCTCTGCATCAAATCCCCTACGCTGCAAGCCCTCAGTATTAATGCCATGCGGCTTAGCAGGATGACCGCCAATCATGACGTAAGGAGGCACATCCTTGGCAATCACGCTGCTCATGGCAGCGAAACTATGCGCACCTATTCGACAATACTGATGCACCATCGAAAAACCGCCCAATATCGCCCAGTCATCAACACGCACATGCCCACCCAGAGAGGCTGCATTCGCCAAAATGACATTACTGCCTACCTGGCAGTCATGTGCAATATGGGTATAGGCCATCAGCAGATTATCGTCACCAACACGCGTAACACCACCATCCTGTACGGTGCCGCGATTGATCGTCGTAAATTCACGAATTTGGTTGCGATCACCTATTTCCAGACGAGTACTCTCACCTCTATATTTTTTATCTTGGGGGTCTTCACCGATAGAGGCAAACTGATAAACTTTGTTATCGCGACCAATCTGGGTATCCCCCTTGATCACCACATGAGAAGCAATGTCGCTACCGGCACCAACCCGAACCCCGGCACCAATTACCGTAAAAGGACCAACAGTAACGTTTTCATCGAGTTCAGCCTGTGAATCAATCGCAGCGCGCGGATCAATCACTGTCAGAGATCTCTTGCTGTACACATGATTTCAGCCGTAGCACAAATCTTGTCATCAACCGTAGCGGTTGCTGCAAAGGTCCAAAGGCCACGACGCTCTTTAATAACTGTCACCTCAAGTTTAAGCTGATCTCCTGGCACAACTGGACGTTTAAAACGTGCCTTATCCACACCCACCAAGTAGTAGATCATCTCACTACTCGCTTCATTCGTCTCCATTGCCAACAAGCCGGTAGCCTGAGCCAGTGCCTCGATAATCAGCACCCCCGGCATCACCGGCTTATTGGGGAAATGCCCCTGGAAGAAGGGCTCATTAATGGTGACATTTTTAATCGCTAATAAACGCTCACCCTGTTCGCACTCAAGAACACGATCCACTAATAAAAAGGGATAGCGGTGCAGTAATAAGCGTTGGATCTTCTCGATATCCATAGTATGAAGTTCACTCTCAAAAGTACAAAGTGACGACAACATGGTCGACACGATTATTTATTATCCAGTAACCTTATCAGGTCTCTTCTTTCTTCGTTGCTGCCAGCTCTTTTTCCAAGACCTTTAAGCGTCGAGCCATTTCATCCAATTGCTTTAATCGAGCAAAATTTTTACGCCACTTGGCATGCGGCATTGCAGGCACTGTACTGGTGTAGATACCAGGCTCCTTAATAGAGCGTGTTACTGCAGTCAGCCCAGAAATATGCACATGATCAGCAAGCTCAATATGCCCTGCAACACCTACTGCCCCAGCCATGGTGCAGTAAGCACCAACCTTGGTTGAACCCGCAATCCCTGTCCCTGCTGCAATCGCCGTATGTTCACCCAGCTCAACGTTATGAGAAATGTGAATTTGATTGTCTAATTTAACACCATTAGCAATTATCGTATCTTGTATCGCACCTCGATCAACGGCAGTACATGCGCCAATCTCAACATCATCACCAACAATTACACGACCAAGCTGAGGCACCTTTACCCAACGCCCTGCATCATTGGCCATACCAAAACCATCAGAGCCAATGACAGCACTAGGATAAATAAGGCAACGCGCGCCTAGTTGAATGTTTTTTCCCAAGGTTACGCTAGCAACAAGTCGGGTCCCTGCACCGATAACAACGTCTTCAGCAATAACGCAGTTCGCGCCAATAATCGCACCTTCGGCAATTTTAACCCTCGCACCAATAGTACAATTTGCATCAATGCATACGCTTGCCGCTATTTCCGCTGTCTTATCAACAACAGCACTTGGGTGAATGCTGCCATCCCGTCTGGCTTCAGCATATAAAGCAGTCGCTGCCTTTGCGTAAGCAAGATAGGGGTTATCAGTGACCAGGGCGCTACAGGGACAATGATCAAGATCTCCCGTCTGTAAAATAACAACACTGGCGAGTGTCTCGGGTAAATGTTGCCGAAAGCGCGCCGATGTAAGGAAGCTCAATTGCCCTGCTGTCGCCTGATCTAATGCCGCTACACTAGAAACGCAACAATCTGCCTCGCCATGCAGCGTAGCACCAGTTATTTCAGCAAGTTTAGCTAGGCTTAGGTCAGGCACAGAGATAAAACGTTATATCGTCTATTTAGACGTTTTTGCCAACTGCTGTAAACGCTCTAAAACTTTATCAGTGATATCGATATTAGGAGACACCCAAATGGCACCGGTCTCTATAACCATATCCAGTTTTTCATCTTGAGCAACTTGAGCAATGACTTCACGAATAATTCTACGCAAATGTTCGATTTCATCGTCCTGACGCATCTGTCTTTCTTGTTGAAGCTCAGTTCGTGAATGCTTTAGTTTTAAACGTCGAGACAGAATATCGCGCTCAAGACGCTTCTTTTCAGCAGTTTTCAGGAAAGCACCTTCTTGAGCCAGCTTGTCTTGCAATGTTTTTATCTGTTTTTGCTGCTCATTCAACCGATCATCACGCACTGTAAATTCGCGACGCAATTTCTCACGCACCATTTTTACCTGCGGCGGCTCAACCAGTAAACGTGAAACCTCTACAAAGGCTACACCACCAGCAGCATTACTCACACTGGATACCAGCAGCATAGCTACTGTGCTAAATAATAATGAAATCGCTTTTATCCAGCGCATGATTTATACCTCAGAAAGTGGTACCGAAGGTAAACTGAAACTCTTCCGTCTCATCTTGTGTATCTTTCTTCATTGGCTTGGCATAGCTCACGGTCAGGGCTCCAACAGGAGACAACCAGGAAGCACCAACACCTATCGAATAACGCAATTCACTTGAATCAAAGCCCGTTGCGTCAGTGTCTACCACTGTACCAGCATCGACGAAGGTTATAAGGCGTACTGAATCTGACGCGAAAGGCGGTGGGAATATCAGCTCAGCGTTACCGACCAGCTTGGCATTACCGCCAAGAGGATCACCCGTATCGTCACGAGGACCAATCGAAAAAGGTGAATAGCCACGAATCGAAGATGGTCCGCCCGCGTAGTAATTCTCGAAAAATGGCAGGTCACTGGTACCTGAATAAGCCGACCCATAGCCCACTTCACCATTTAAGGAAAATACCAGGTCCTTAAATACAGGCCAGTAATGGCGATGCTGATAAGAAACCTTATAGTACTGCAATCCACTACCCGGCAATGTGGCTTCTGCGGAAAGTTTTTGTATTGATCCACGCTTGGGGAATATCGCACTATCCCTTGAATCATGTCTCCAGCCCAGGTTCAGCTCAAAATTCAGGTAATGGCTTCCTTCCGCTTTCACAAAGTCCTTAACTTCGGTAGAAGCTGTAGCGCCCGCTCTGAAGTCAATATTATGTATCGAGCCACCAAAGGAAAAACGATTAAATTCACTCAAGGGAATGCCGAAGTTTACCCCTGCAATAGCGTCGTCAGTCGCAAAGTCAGCCGAAGATAATTCATCAAAATCCGTGGTCTTGTAAATCAGACTAAAGCCTCGCGCAATACCATCAACCGTATGATAGGGATTTGTGTAAGAAACCTGATAATGCTGATTTGCGCTACTGGTTTTCATTGCCAAATCGACCTTCTTACCCGTACCAAGAAAGTTATCCTGCGCAATACTGGCATTCAAAACGACACCATCATTTTGTGAAAAACCCACACCAGCCAAAAGCGAGCCAGAAGGCTTTTCAACCACATCAACATTCACATCTACCTGATCACCAGATCCAGGAACAGTAGGTGTTTCAACATTCACGCTATCAAAAAATCCCGTACGCTGAGCCCGCTCACGTGAAAGCCTTATTTTTTCGCCAGAGAACCAGGCTGCTTCCATTTGACGAAATTCACGACGAACAACTTCATCTCGGGTACGGGAATTACCCGTAATATTGACCCGACGCACGTAAGCACGTTTACCCGGATCAACAAAAAAGGTGATAACAACCGTCTTACTCTCTTCATCAATCTCAGGAATGCTGTTGACGTTGGCAAAGGCATAACCTTCATCCGAAAGCTTACTTGAGATACGGTCGTTACTCTCTACCACGGCTTTGCGATGGAAGGGCTCACCCCGGCGTAAATGAATCAACGGAAAATAGGATTCAGCATCGCCGATGTAGTCACCAGCCAGCTGAATATCCTTCAGCGTATACACATCACCCTCTTTGACATTGATTGTTACGTAAATATCTTTCTTGTCAGGTGTAATCGTGACCTGAGTAGAAGCAATAGAGAAGTTAACATAGCCACGATTAAGGTAGTAAGAACGCAGTGTCTCCAGGTCAGCACCAAGTTTTTGGCGAGAATACTGATTGTCTTTGGTAAAGGTTGATAGCCAGCCCCCCGTATTGAGGAGAAACTCATCCAATAGATCCTCTTCTGCAAAAGCATCATTGCCAATGATATTTATCTGTTTGATACGGGCAGTCTCACCTTCGACAATCGCAATATCAATAGAAACACGATTTCGTTCAAGTGGAGTAACCGTAGTGGTTAATTTAACGGCATATTTACCTTCATTAAAAAACTGACGCTCCAGCTCGCTCTTAAGACGGGCCAGCACAGATTTATTAAAGGTACGCCCTTCAGCCATACCAGAGCTTTTCAGACCCTCTCTTAGAGCATCATCTTCAATAGATTTATTACCGCTAAAGTTAATCTCGGATATCGCAGGGCGCTCACTGACAACCACGATCAGGACGTTACCCTCACGCTCAAGACGTACGTCTTTAAAGAATCCTGTCTTATGCAGTGCACGCACGATATTTGCCGAACTACTGTCTACAAACTCGTCGCCCGGCTTGATCGGCAGATAATTGAAAACTGTGCCAGCAGTTATTCGCTGAAGTCCTTCAATCCTGACATCTTCAACACGAAAACGCTCGGCAATTGCTAAATGACTGATTATCAGTAGCAATGGCAGCAAGAGATACTTTGATCGGCTCATCATTTCCTTATTTCTTCCCGGTTTTATTTAGCGAGCACCATAATCATCTCTCTGCAGAAATGATGTCTAAAGTGCTACCTCAATTAGAAGGTATGCAATGTTTTTTGTTAAAGACTGTCGATTATAAGGGATAGACCCCGGCAAAAATAGCAGATCATTAATGCGTCTTTAATTGATTTAAATTGCAATGACTTGAAGGACAAAAATCACCAGATTACAGCGTCAATCTAACCAAAAAAACGCATAATATCGACGTAAAAGGCCAAGCTCATTAAGCCTGCCAACAGCAATAAGCCTATTTTTTGCCCATGTATCATCCAGTTTTCTGACAGAGGGCTACCTTTAACAGCCTCAAAGGCAAAAAACAGTAAGTGCCCACCATCCAACACTGGTATTGGCAACAAATTTAATACTCCAAGGCTAATGCTGATAATGGCCAGTAATTTCAGAAAGGGCACCAAACCATAACTCGCACTTTTACCCGCAGCATCCGCGATCGTCAGAGGTCCACTCAAATTCTGCACAGAGGCTTCGCCAGTCAGGATTCGCCACATAACCTTCAAGGTCAGAATCGAATATTCACCTGTGCGGGAGACAGCACTCGTAAATGCAGACACCATATCCAAGCGATATTCAACGCGATAACGCTCAGACATGCCAAGCACAACCTGATTAGTAGCGCCAATTCGACCAATCGTCTTGTCAGCGCGATCCAGTGCAGCGGGCACCAGCATGACGTTCAAAGGCTGACCATCTCGCTCCAACGTCAGCTCAATCGTCTTTTCAGGACGGGCCTGCACGTACTCGACCCATTCCATCCAATCAGCGACAGTACCACCATCAACACTCAGCACCCTGTCTCCTGAACGGATACCTGCCTGATCAGCCGCCTCACCTGATAAAATTTTCCCAAAAACAGCCGGCACTGAAGGACGTTCCGGCTGTAGACCCAAATGCGACATCAAATCCTTGATTTCGGCCAGATCACCTATAGCTCCAGCGACAAGAATGCGCTCTACAGGCATAGCGTCACGATCATTAACACCCAGGACCAGTGCCTGATCAGTAACCGAGGCCGCTGCCAGCTCCTGGATGACCAACCCCCAGGTCGGCGTTAATTCACCATTCACCGAGACAATCTCATCTCCAGTCTGTAACCCCGCCTGAGCTGCAATGCCGCCGGCATCGACTTCCCCCACCAAGGGTCTCAAGCCGGTTTCACCAAGCATGAAAACAAACCAGAATGCAAAAACAGCAAAAATAAAATTGAACAAAGGCCCTGCAACGACCACGGCTGAACGAACTGACAGGGATTTCTGGTTAAAGGCCCGATGCCGCTCTGCCGGATCAACATCGGCCTCACGCTCATCCAGCATTTTTACATAACCGCCAAGCGGGATAGCCGCAATCACGTATTCTGTATTGTCTTGCTTACCAATCCAGCGCCACAGCGGCTTACCAAAACCAATCGAAAAGCGTAGCACCTTGACACCAAGGCGGCGAGCTACCCAGAAATGTCCAAATTCATGCACGCTGACCAAAATGGCAATTGCTGCGATGAAGGCAAGTAATTTAAAAATAAAATCTTCCATGCTGCCTCAGACCCCCTGTGCTATGCGTTGTTCCGCAAAATCGCGTGCGATCGCATCTGCCTGCATTAGGCCATCGAGTGTACTAGCATCACCGCTATCGGCATTCACCAATACAGACTCAATCACTTGAGGGATGGCGGTAAAGGAAATTTTCTTGCGTAAAAAATAATCTACCGCCACCTCATTCGCTGCATTCAAGGTTGCAGGCGCTGTACCACCAGCAGCAACCGATTCAAATGCCAGACGCAGGCAGGGGAAACGAACAAGATCAGGCTCTTCAAAATCCAGGCGCGCTATATCAAAAAGATTGAGTGAAGACACCCCAGAGCTATGCCGCTCTGGCCATGCCAACGCATGTGCAATAGGGGTACGCATATCAGGGTTGCCGAGCTGCGCCAGTACAGAACCATCACTGTATTCGACCATGGAGTGAATAACGCTCTGCGGGTGCACTACCACTTGAATCTGTTCCGGGCCTGCATCAAACAACCAACGCGCCTCGATAACTTCCAAACCTTTGTTCATCATGGTTGCCGAATCAACCGAGATCTTACGTCCCATATCCCAATTAGGATGAGCACAGGCCTGCTCAGGGGTGACGTGTTTTAACTCATCAAGATCCCGCGTACGAAAAGGACCGCCCGATGCTGTTAACAAAATACGTTCAACACCTACCCTGCCCAATCCATCACTAAAGTTAACGGGCATACATTGAAAAATGGCATTATGCTCGCTGTCTATTGGCAGTACCTGTGCATCATATTTTTCCGCCTCAGCCATAAAAAGCGCACCAGAAACAACCAGCGCTTCCTTATTGGCCAAAAGGAT
>Ga0316204_10011511_pt1 | contig 11049 bp, 7 predicted proteins | sample 6monrhotite_MG_2_FD_205661 | JGI IMG/M metagenome (GOLD analysis project Ga0316204, IMG submission 205661) | Microbial mat bacterial communities from mineral coupon in-situ incubated in ocean water Damariscotta River, Maine, United States -... | ecosystem: Environmental > Aquatic > Marine >...
TTATTATTTGGGACACGAAGAACCGAGTATAAGGGGCTATTGTCTGATGTTCCTGGACTTGGAATTGTAATTACCAAAACCAAGGAAATGATCCTTGCTGTACAGCTGGAAAAGTCTTACACAAAACAGGAAATTATGGCCATGTACCTGAATACCATCGAATATGGGTACAACAGCCATGGAATACAGGCGGCTTCCAGAGCGTTTTTCAACACCACCCCTGATAGCTTAAATATTCAGGATGCAGCGATGATTGTAGGGATTTTGAATCGACCCAGCTTTTATAACCCCCTAAGGCATCCGGACAGAGCACTTAAGAAACGTACGGAAGTACTTTGGAATATCCATAAGTACGGTCTTATGGATCGCGCCACCTACGATTCCATTAATAAACTTCCTCTTGGGCTGCAATTTCAGGTCGTGAATCAAAATCAAGGACTCGCTCCCTATTTTAGAAAAGTAGCAGGAAACTGGTTAAGGCAGTGGGCCATTGATAATGGTTATGATCTCTACCGCGACGGATTGAAAATTTATACTACCATTGATACGCGCATGCAGGTATATGCAGAAGAGTCTGTCAAAGAACATATGACAAGCCTACAGCAAAATTTTGATGAACATTGGAAAGGTAGAAATCCATGGATTGATGAAAAATGGCGTGAGATACGGAATTTTGTAGAAATTCGTAAAAAGAATACACCACAGTACAAGTCTTTTGTGGCTCAATATGGAGAAGATTCTGATTCTGTAGAGATTATGATGAATACGCCTACTCCATTATCCGTATTCAGCTGGAAGGGAGAAATAGATACACTCATGAGTCCCATTGATTCATTAAAATACTATAAGCGTTTCCTTCAAACTGGCTTTATGGCCATGGATCCTCATTCCGGAGAAGTAAAAGCATGGGTGGGAGGCAATAACCATAAGTACTTTAAATATGATCATGTAAAACAGGGAAAACGACAACCGGGCTCGACCTTTAAACCTTTTGTATACACTGCTGCAATTGAGCACGGATATACTCCATGCTATGAGGCCAGAGATGTAAAAGTAAGTTTTGAGGTTGTGGGCGATCCACCTACCTGGTCACCAGAAAATGCCAACGGAAAATATACCGGTGATCTAATGACTCTTAGACAAGGACTGGCAAGATCAGTGAATTCAATTACTGCATTTCTAATGAAACAGGTGACTCCTGAAACTGTGGTAAAATACGCTCATAATATGGGGATTGAAAGTGATCTGGATGCTGTACCTGCTTTATGCCTTGGGGTAAGTGACGTTTCTCTTTTTGAGCTAGTTGGAGCATACTCTACTTTTGTTAACCGTGGTTTTCATAATGACCCAATTTTTGTCAAAAGAATAGAGGATAAGAATGGAAATGTTATTCAGGAATTTACTACTACTACGAATGAAGCCATTAAGGATGAAACCGCCTATGTAATGCTTCATATGCTAAGAGGAGGAACGGAGGAACAGGGAGGTACTTCAATGGGGCTTTCGAGAGACTTAAGAATAGATAATCAGGTTGCGGCTAAAACAGGAACTACTAATAATGCTTCTGACGGGTGGTATATGGGACTCACTAAAGACCTTGTGGCTGGTGCCTGGGTAGGAGGAGATGAACGAAGTATACATTACCGTCAATGGGCTTTGGGTTCAGGAGGGCGTACAGCTTTACCAATCTGGGATAAATTTATGACTAAAATTTATGCAGATACTACCCTCGGATACGAAAAAGGTCCATTCCCAAAACCCGCCAGTAGATTGAGCATAGAACTTAATTGCGATGAGCATAAAAGAGCCTATGAAAATGTAATCATTCAAAATGGCGATACCATTGTCATTGATGAAGAGGATAAATCTATCAAGGAGGATGAAATTTTCTAACCCAAACTTCTCCACTAAGTGGACGTTAATGGATAATTATGGTCAGTCCAAATGAAGTCCGTACACTTCCTGGGAAACCCGGAGTTTATCGCTTTTTCAACCAAGAAGAGGCACTGATCTATGTGGGTAAAGCCAAAGACATCAAAAAACGAGTTTCCAGTTACTTCAATAAGACCATTAATACCAATCGTAAGACGAGAAAAATGGTTTCTGAGATTGTTGGAATAGAGTATACAGTTGTAAACACAGAATTTGATGCCTTATTGCTTGAGAATAATCTGATTAAAACCAATCAACCCAGATATAATATTCTACTCAAAGATGATAAGTCATTTCCTTTTATAAGTATTCGAAAAGAACGTTTTCCAAGAATAACCAGTACTCGCCGGGTTAATCTAAAAACAGGGGAATACCTGGGACCATATGCAAATGTAAGAGCAATGAATGCAGTTCTAGGATTGTTGAAAAATCTCTACCACATTCGCACTTGCAATTATAATCTATCGAAAGAGAATATAGAAGCAGGGAAATTCAAAGTATGTCTGGAATACCACCTCGGAAACTGTTTGGGACCTTGTGAAGGACTTCAATCTGAAAAAGATTATGTCCATGAAATTAAGGAAGCAAGATCTATTCTTAAAGGAAATATAAGTTTCGTAAAACGCTCTTTTAAGAAGAATATGGAAGAAGCGGCATCCAACCTTCAATTCGAAGCAGCACAAAAACATAAGGAAAAATTAGAGCTCCTGGATAAATTCCAATCCAGAACTATGATAACCAATCCTAAAATTAAGGATACTGATGTTATTGGTATTGTTTCGGATGAAAAGTATGCTTTCATCAATTACCTCAAAATTCATAATGGTACTATTCTTAACACAGAATCTGTTGAAGTAAAGAAAAAACTTGATGAATCTGATGAGGAAATTCTCGTATATGCTACCCTTGAACTTAGAGAGAAGTACAGCAGTCAAGCCACAACTATTATCTCCAATAAACCATTTACTATTGGCGAGATAGAATCTTTTGTCCCTCAAAGAGGAGATAAAAAACAACTTGTAGACCTCTCCATTAAGAATGCCCTTTTTTATAAAAAGGAAAAATACACCCAACCAGAGATAAGGAAAGATAGAGGTGAACGTATTCTTGGAGAATTAAAGGAGGTACTGCAGTTACGGGAAAAGCCAATGCATATTGAGTGTTTTGACAACTCCAATATCCAGGGAACACATCCAGTTGCCTCAATGGTCTGTTTTATTAATGCAAAACCCGCAAAGAAAGAATACAGGCATTATAATATTAAAACAGTGGAAGGTCCTGATGATTTTGCCTCCATGTATGAAATCAATTACAGACGATACAACAGGCTAATTGATGAAGGAAAACCTTTACCCAATTTAATTATTGTAGATGGAGGGAAAGGACAACTAAATGCGGCTTGCAATGCTTTAAGAGACCTGGATATCTACGGTAAGGTTCCAATTATAGGAATTGCTAAAAAACTGGAAGAAATTTATATTCCAGGTGATCCCTATCCATTGCATATAGATAAAAAGTCAGAAGCCTTAAAATTAATCCAACAAATGCGCGATGAAGCCCATCGTTTTGCGATTACATTTCATCGTCAAAAAAGGTCCAATGCAAGTCTAAACACGGAATTAAACCATGTCCCCGGTATAGGTGAGAAAACAATAAATCAGTTATTGGATCAATATAAATCTGCTAAAAAAATCCGTGAAGCCAGCAAGGAAGAAATTATACACCTCATTGGAAAATCCAAGGCTCAAAAACTATGGGCCTATTATGAAAGGACATAAAAAAAGGTGATCCAACTGAATCACCTTTAGTTTTCGTATTTTTCTTAGCCCTAGAATTCCCAAAGATTATGCTCAATTTCCATTAGATCTTGTTCTGCTTTTTGAGAAGCTATGATCCCTGCTTTTGGAAACTGATTATAAATATCCGCAAGATAATCATCCTTAGGATTAGAAATTTTCACAATTCTTGCATTGAATAGTCTTAGTGCAAAAGCTTCCGCAAGGTTTCTATGTTCTGCATTGTTCTGTGGATTAAACCAGATAGCTTCATCGGGCATAGAACGGAAAAGTCTTTCCAGGTCTATAAATTTAAATACCCCAACATCTCTTTGCAGACCTGTTTCAAATCTTTCTGGAGGAAGCACTAACTTAATGGACTGGATATCCCAAACTAAGGTGGATCTTTTTCGATCAAAGATCATATCTTCCATAACTTCTAATATTGAAACGTCCTTAGGAAAGAAGTATTCGTCTGCGCTTGCATCTGCATCGCCTCCGCCGCCAGTTCCATCTCCGGTATCACCAGCATCTCCGGCGCCATCTTCGCCCCAGCCACTGTCGCCCCAGCTATCTCCGCTACCGCTGTCGTCGCCCCAGCCGCTATCATCTTCGTCACTGAAACCCATTTGTTTCTCTTCCTCAGTAAGACCTCCTCCTCCATAATCTGGAATTTTGAGGTTTTCAAGGAATTCTTCCTTAGTGTATCGAGTAGTCAAAGAGTCATTAGAATAAACCGGTAAGAGACCTGCCTTTACCGCTTCTATGATGATCTTAGTAATCTCATTATTATACGCAAAAAATGGCAGATTTTGTTTCTCTGATAGATCCATCCTCCTCCAAACGCGCTTCTCATACATAATATCATTAGCATGTATCGGAAGGACGGAATTAGGATTATAACCGTTTACTTTCTTTTGTGCACTCACCTCATAGTTGGGAGACGCTACAAAAAGTACGATCAATCCTAGAATAAAACTTAGCCTTTTCATCATCTAAAAATTAATTTCAATTATTCAGTCAAAGGAATCACCATAGTGAATGTTCCAATATTAACATTCTCTACTTTGTTCCTAAAATTCATTCTTTGTACCTGCTTCACCTCTACAACCAGACGGTCACCAGGTCTCGCTCTGGAAGAAAAATCTGCAAGACTTGCACTTTCAGAACTTATCGTTTTAGGAGAACCCACAGGTCTTGAACCTCTTGCCAGGGTAACTTCCCATTTCGTAACTCTATAACGTGCATCCTTAGGCAAAAATTGCTTAAAACCTTCATCAGGCACCGCTTTGATCTCTATAGATCTCAGCCTTGAAATACTTTCGCCCTTTTTGACATTAAGTTCTCTACCACGGCTTCTTACTTCCATTTTAGGAAGAGGAACTCTTCTAACTTTGAAGTCTTCAGTTCCAATAAGATCTCCATTAGATCTTACCGTAAGCTTAACATTTGCAGAATTTGGAACAACAGTTACCAAACCTTTCTTAGGGCCTTTAATTGCTTGTCCACCTGTAGCTGCAAAGGCAGGATTATAATTAGTACCCAATGCTGGAACCTGTACATTCAATTCATTTCCACACCCAAGATACAGAGCTGAAACAGATTGAGATTGTACCTGAATCACAGGCTTGGCTACAAAATATTCTATAGTAGATGTATAAGTACTATCGTTCAATGACACATCTGCTTTATAGGTTTTCTTAATAAGGCCTTCCTTATCATAGGTTCCGCCCGTTGCTTTAAATTTTACTTTACCGAATCCACCTTCTACAGTTAATGGCTTTCCATTAAAGAACATCTCTGGTGAAACAGAAGATGATGAGGCAGCAATAAACATATCTGCTTCATAATTAGCTCCTGCGGCAACAATATTAGATTGCGGGATTACACGAACATTAATTTGATCGAAAGAAAGATCTTTTGCACCCACTTCTTCTGCAAGGTCATTTAAGGCCTTACTTTCATAAGACATCACCTCAGTTTCAAATTGTGTGATGGTAGCCATCGCAGCCACCATTGGAGTATTTGCGAAATTCAAATTGGCAAAGTCCTTTCCTTTTTGTTCAGGATCGTCCTTAAATACGGGATGATTTTTTCCATCATGAGCAATATCTGGAAAATCTTCCTTTCCCTCACCCGTTTCTTCTCTCAAAAAAGCAGCATAATCATTCAGTGCCTTTTGCAATTCCTGTCCTTTTTTCTTGTTAATCATGAGGTTAGCAGTTGCATCCTCATCTTTAGCACCCGCAGGCTTACTTGATCCCTCTACAGTGCCACCTGTGGCGGCCAAGAGTTCATCCTTCAAGCCTGTTGCAAATTCCTGAATTTCCTTTGTTCGTTCTCGAACAAGCTTCGCTTTGTCAAGCACAGCCAGATCTTCTTTTCGTTTACCCTTAGTCTCAACTTCTTGAGAGATACTTTGGAGCAAACGATTGTTCTTCAAGCTAGTTTCGTCGACCTGACGTTGGAGGCTCAGATCCAGGAAATAGAATCTGTCGAGTACGGAACTGGTAACCTGTAAAGCCAGCAGTGCTGTCAGTACCAGGTACATCATTCCGATCATTTTCTGCCTTGGAGATAACTTTTCACCGGCCATAGTTTAAAATTTAATGTTTTGAATTAGTTCGAAATCTCTAAAATTATCCTTGTTGACTTGGGGATGAACTTCCGCTGCCACCTCTCATTGCCGTAAGCATTGAGCCGTAAACATTGTTGAGGGAAGTTAAATTGGACGTCAGTTTCGACAACTCAGTTTTAAACGCTGCAGTCTCTTTAGCCGCTTCACTCATACTATCCATTGCATCAGATACATTAGAGTAGAACTTGTTCATGGCTTTCAGATGGCTATTCGCATCCGTTAATTCCATTTCGTAAACTGCATTCAATGCGCCAAGATTCTTGGTTACGCTTTGAACCTGAGTATGATATTCTTTCGCATCTTTAGACGCATCTGCCATTTCAGCCATGGCATTTACTGTAGATCCGTAAGACTTATTCATGTCGATCAGAGATTTGGACGCTGACTTAACATTTTTAGCATATTCATCAGTTGCAACTGCAGCATCGGCAAGGTTATTCATTTTTGATGCTGAAGACGCAAGGTTTTGCATGCCTTTGCCTAAACTTTCCATAAGTTCAGGACCAATTTTAGCTTTGGTGAGCGCATTATCCAGTTCTGCTGTTGGTGATTTTCCTCCGGTAGAAGTAGGTAATGGTCTGCTGGATCCCCCCTCAAAGTCATCTGCCAATTCAGGATAAACTCTGCTCCAATCTGGATCATCGTGCTTTGGTTCAAATGCACTTAGAAAGAAAATTACAGCCTCAGTACCCAAACCAAGACCAAGCATGACACCTGCACCAGGGTAATGCTGGATCTTAAAGAGTGCTCCAACAATTACGACCGAGGCACCTATACCATAAATTTTAGGCATTATTGAACTATATAACAGTTCTTTGAATCCACCTTGACGTTTGCTCATTTTATTCGATTTTTAGGTTATTAATTTAACTTTTAATTAGTTGATATTCTAGAATTCTGATCCAGAGGATCTTCCCAGGTGAGTAACTGCACATCGGAATCCGATATACGCTCTGGCTGAGTCTTTAAATTCAAAATAACGGGTACCGGTTTCCAGATAGAAGGCAACATCCTTCCAGGATCCACCCCTGATTACTTTTCGTTGCTCGCTTTCATCAAAATAGGTAGGGTTCAAATCCCATACCAGGGGTACAGATGCAGGGTTAAAAGCATCTTCACACCATTCTGATACATTACCAGCCATATCAAATAATCCGTAATCGTTAGGGAAGTAAGAGTTAACTGGTGCCGTATATTGAAATCCGTCATCATAATAGTTACCTCTACCGGGTTTAAAGTTTGCCAGCATACATCCCTTTGAATTACGGATGTATGGGTTACCCCATGGATACTTGGCCATATCTCGTCCACCTCTTGCTGCGTATTCCCACTCAGCTTCAGAAGGCAATCGGAATCGAGGCATTGCCCATAGTCCCTGGCTCGCTCTGTAAGCATTCATAAAGTCAGTTCTCCAGTCTGAGAAGTATTTGGCTGCTTCCCAATCCACCCCTACTACAGGATAGTTATCAAAAGCCGGATGCCAGAAATAATACTCCATCATTGGATCGCCCATATGATGGACAAAATCCCGAACCCAAACAGTTGTATCCGGATACAATTCAGACATCACATAATCTTCACCTTCTGCCTGAACCGAATCGGTCATTACTGCCTCGATAAACTGACGATATTCATTATTAGTTATTTCCGTATCGTCCATAAAAAAAGGACCGATCGTAATCTGCTTGTTAAAGTTGATCATAGATGCTGCTACATCCTGATCGGCTTGTCCCATATGAAAAGTTCCGGCAGGAATGGGTACCATACCGTAAGGGACGGTCATGATCCATCCACGAGGACGACCTTGTGCACCAATCAGGTCTCCCTGGGCATCATAGGCTCCACCTCCGCCTCCTCCTATACCAAGAAAACCACAACCTTCCATAAGGAATGGTACCAATAACAAGAGCGCGTAGTAAATGGATTTTTTAGAAAAACCTTTTATACTCATGACTATTAAATTAATAAAAAATATTTCTTAATAATAATTAATGTCGTCAGATTCATTCCTAAGACACAATTTTGTTTGCCCAAATTGTATATTTTAAACTTATAATGCAAAAAATTTTTTACATTTTAGTGTCTAAATCTGGGCGTCCTAATGATTTTCTTACCTCCCGTTACAAGTGCCGGTAGAGTGTAGCTGAGCAACACTTCATGTGACGTGGGTTGCTTTGCATCCTGCCCTTTGAAGACATAATCAAAGGAATAGCCTATACTCAGCGATTTATCTTTCAAAAGATTAACGCCTAGCATTGCTATAAATGCATCCCCTTGTCGGAAAGATAACCCAGCCCAATACTTATCGTCGTAGGTTCCAATGGCCCCTCCTTCGATTGAGATCTCGTTCAGATCTGACTTTAATATAACGGTAGGGGTAACGACTAAATTGTAATTGAGTTCGTAATTATATCCAGCAGTAAACACCAGATGTTCTTCCAGAGCATTTCTTAAACCGGCCACTCCAAAGTCAAATTCGGACTTCAGCAGGTGATTAAAACTAACTCCTGCAAATACTTTTTCAGATTGAAACCAAACCCCCAATGCCAGATCTGGTCTAACCTGAGAATCATTATTCAATAATTGAACATAGATCGGATCATCCTCTCGGATAATTCTATACTCTCCTGCATCAATCGACTGAGAATAAATTCCCGTTCTTAATCCAAAACTTAATTTACTTTCTTTAATGGCCAAATGGTAAGCAAAGGATAGCTGCATCTGCAAATTGTTTTGCGGACCCAGATTATCATTGACAATGAAAAACCCAACCCCTCCTCTTAACTTTTGTACAGGTGTAGTCATTCCAATGTATTGCGTATTGGGTGCTCCACCAGAACCATCAAATGTTGTATTGAATCCTGACCATTGACTTCGATGAACAGCCGTAATTTTGGTAAAGCCTTCAACACCTGCATAGGCAGGATTATTGAAAAGATAGTTTAGCATATACTGGCTAAACTGCGGATCTTGCTGGCCGTAAACCCTGGTTGTTGAAAAAATCAGTGTTAGGATAAAAATGCTTAGTAGCGCCTTTCTCATCAAATCGCACATTAATAAAAGCTAAATATAAGTAATTTTTTAAAAATCACTGAGCAGCAAGATAACAAAAACTTGCTATTATGATTTAAAACCAACGAATTATATTTAAAACGATTGGTTATTTAATATTGTTCGCTTTTTTAATGTAAAACTCCAATGCCCCTGTCATGGACGGTGCATTAGGAAGTGGAGCCTCTATATCTAGAATCATTCCTGCATCACGTACTGCCTTAGAGGTTGTAGGACCGAAAGCTGCAATCCGTGTGCTATTTTGTTCAAATTCCGGAAAATTTACAAATAAGGAATTTATACCAGATGGACTGAAAAAAGCAATAATGTCATATTTGATATCTGCGAGATCTGAAAGGTCAGCCGCTTCAGTACGATAGATTACTGCTTCAGAATATTCATAACCATTATTCTCCAGAAAATCAGGAATGTCCTTTTTCCGAATATTTGAACATGGGAATATATACTTTTCGTTCTTATGCTTTTTCAACAACTCAATCAGATCCATGGCCGTGCGGCTTCCTGTAAAGATCTTTCTCTTCCGAATTACAATGTACTTCTGAAGATAATTAGCGGTCTGTTCTGAAATACAGAAGTACTTCATGTCTGCAGGCATCTCTATTTTTAAATCTTTACAAATACTAAAGAAGTGATCTACCGCATTCCGGCTGGTAAATATTACCGCAGAATGACCTAAAATATCCACCTTCTGCGTTCTGAACTCTTTGGATGAAACAGGCTCTACCTGTATAAATGGACGAAAATCCACTTTAATTCCAAATCGCTCCGCTAGTGCATAATAGGGTGACTTATTGTCTTTAGGGTTGGGTTGAGAAACAAGGATACTTCCAACTTGATTATATCTTTCTTCCACTGTTTTAGTCATAGTGTTGGCTTCACTCATAGTTAACTAATCGGTTCTTCGCTTGAGATTTTTCTTTCTAAAAGCCCATTACTTTGATCAGAATCAAAGCTGGCACTAATTCTGACGTGCAAAGGTATGAAAATAAATGTAGTTTCTGAAAGTTTGATACACTTAATGATTTAAAAAATAATATTAATACCCGTAGCAGCAAGAAGAGCATTGTGGAATTCAAGAGTACCGCTAATACATCATTCAATGCATACCTCCAGCCAAGTAGAGTGCTTCCACTAAGTAAAAAAACAATTCCAAAAAAAATCATAGACATACCAATGAAATCAATGAAATGGCTATTTCTGAATTTACCCAGATCAAAGAGTTGGCTCAGCATCCAAATGGAGAAAAATTTTAGATGCAGCAGGATAAGGATACACAAGGCGATCAGTAGCCAAAATGATGCATAATAAAGGAAATTCCTGTTAATACTCATCTCTAATAGTGTATTGTAGTAATAATAAATACTGAGCATTAGCAACCAGGAAATCATTAGGCTGTAACCAATCAGGAAAAATAAGTTGATCGGATTTATGGGTCTGCTGCTTAACAGGTTTTCTTCCTTTTTAATCCTTAAGGAAAACATGGTTGACAGGCTGAAAAACTCTTTGAAAAAATCAGGAAAACGCTGATAGGCAACTGCAAAATAAGCCAGGATCAAAAAAAAGCTCACTACAAAAAAATCCCCTAATGAAGTGAGTTCTCTGCTTCCCTCTAAGAGTTGAGCACCTGCCTCC
>Ga0316204_10011513_pt1 | contig 11048 bp, 10 predicted proteins | sample 6monrhotite_MG_2_FD_205661 | JGI IMG/M metagenome (GOLD analysis project Ga0316204, IMG submission 205661) | Microbial mat bacterial communities from mineral coupon in-situ incubated in ocean water Damariscotta River, Maine, United States -... | ecosystem: Environmental > Aquatic > Marine >...
CTGGCGAGTTTGTTGATGTCGCTATTTCGACGGGCGAAAGCGTGCCGACGATCGCAGTTCCAAACCAAGCAATTGTACTGATGGCCGGGAAGCAGGTTGTCTTCAAAGTCGAAGGCAATGAATTGCATCCCACACCGATTGTTGTTGGTGCCACCCTCGGCGATTGGACCTCGGTTTTATCGGGCGTTTCTTTAGACGACGAAATTGTCATCAAGAACGCCTTCTTAGTTAAATCTCTTATCTTGAAATCCGAGATGGGCGAAGGCCACGGGCATTAAAGGAGGCTATCATGTTAAATAAACTTGTTGAACTTTCCCTCCAGTACAAATTTCTGGTGGTCATCGGATTTGTTGTGGTCGCACTCCTTGGCGTGCGGGCAGTTAACAATATCCCAATTGATGCCTTCCCCGATGTAACGCCTATTCAGGTGAATATTTATACGGAATCACCCGGTCTGGCAGCGGAAGACGTGGAACAGCTGCTAACCTTCCCTGTCGAATCCGGCATGGCGGGCTTGCCTGCGGTGCAAGAGATACGCTCCGTCAGTCTTTTTGGCCTTTCCTATGTCGCCGTCTATTTTGAAGACGATATGGACATATATTTTGCCCGCCGTCTGGTGATGGAGCGGCTAGCTGAGGTGGGAGACCGTATTCCGGAAGGCTACGGCACGCCTGAGATGGGCCCTAACACTTCGGGTCTTGGTCAGGTGTTTTGGTACACCGTTGAGCGAGCAGACGAGGAGCTCAATGCTGCTGTTACCGATATGGATTTGCGCACGCTGCAGGACTGGACGGTACGGTTGATACTGCGCACGGCCCCTGGAGTTGACGATGTGATGTCGTGGGGCGGCCAGGAACGGCAATATCAGGTTCAGATCGACCCGCAAAGGCTTATCAAATACGGCCTTGGTTACAAGGATATTATGGAGACGATTGAGGCCAATAACCGGCAGGTTGGCGGTCAATATATCGATCAGGGACCAGAGCAATATCTGGTGCGCGGCCTTGGTCTCGTAAAAGGTGAAACTGATATTGGCAATATTGTTGTGAAAGTCAGTGACGGTACGCCCGTCTATCTGAAAGATGTTGCTGAGGTCAAGCAAGCTGGCGGACTGCGTTTTGGCGCCGTGACGAGAGACGGCAAGGAAGTTGTACTCGGCATGGCATTGTCCCGGGTTGGTGAGAACGCCAAAAATGTGGTGGATGCCGTGAAGGCAAAAATCGCGATCACCGAACAGGCTCTGCCCGACGGTGTTGTGCTCAAACCGATTTATGATCGCACCGACCTCGTTGAAAAAGCGATCTCCACAGCTGAAAATGCGCTTATAGAAGGCTCTATTCTCGTGGCAATCGTTTTGTTCCTGTTTCTCGGGGAAATTCGCTCTGCAATAGTTGTGATCACAGCCTTGCCGTTAGCGATGTTAATTGCCTTTATCTTTATGGAATACGCCGGACTGTCCGCAAACCTGATGTCGCTTGCCGGACTGGCGATTGGCATCGGTATGATGGTCGACGGCGCGGTCGTCATGGTTGAAAACTCTTTCCGGGTGATGGCAGAGCGCCGAGAAGCCGGTGAGAAAGTGAACCGCACAGCGGCGGTGCTTGAGGCAGCAAGAGAAGTGGCCAACCCAATCTCATTCGCCATTCTCGTTATCATCGTTGTATTCATACCGCTCTTCTCGCTGGAGGGGCTGGAAGGCAAGCTCTTCAAACCTATGGCCTTCAATATCAGTTTTGCCATGGCGGGTTCGTTTGTGCTGACCCTCACAATCATCCCGGTGTTGGCAGCGCTGATCCTGAAGCCAAAGGCTGAGCGTGATACCCTTCTGGTAGCCTTAATCAAGAAGGTCTATTTGCCGTTCTTGGCGTGGTCGCTTGACCATAAAAAGGTAGTTGTAAGCAGTGCAGCGGCACTGTTGATTGCTAGTCTCGCGCTGTTTCCACTGTTGGGTAAAGAATTCATGCCCCAGCTTCAGGAAGGTTCGATTATGTGGAGGGTTACATCGATCCCATCTGCGTCCCTCGATCAGTCGATAAAAATATCCAAGGATATTGAAGCTGCACTAGGTGAGTTTCCGGAGGTGGAAACAACACTTGCCATGATCGGGCGCGCCGAAAAGGGTGAAACCGCCGATGTTAATTACATGGAGATATACACAGCCCTAAAACCCGATAATGAATGGACCAGTGATCGCTCAATCGAAGAACTCGCTGATGCCATGCGAGAGAAACTAGAGGTCGTTGTACCGACAGCTGTGATTGCTTTTACCCAGCCTATCCAAATGCGGGTTGAAGAGTTGATTTCAGGCGTGCGCGCAACGCTTGCGATCAAACTTTACGGCGAGGATCTGGGTGAGCTTGATCGAATCAGTAGTGAGTTGAAAGACGCTGTTGCAAGTGTGCCGGGCGTAGCGGATCTCTCGCTGGAAGCAAATCTGGGTAAACCCCAGGTTCGCATCGAAGTGGACCGTATGGCACTCGCGCGGTTCGGTATGAATGCTGATGATGTGCTCACGATTGTGCGTACTGGTATTGGCAATGAGCCTGTTAGCACCTTGATATCTGGCGTGAAGCGTTTTGATATCACTGCGCGGTTGCAGGATGCCTCCAAAACTTCAGTTGCAGCCATTAAGGCAATACCGCTCTCGACCTCATCTGGGGCAATTATTACGCTTGCGGATGTGGCCGATGTCACTGTGGCAGAAGGCTATAGCTTTGTCAGACGGGAACAACTCCAGCGCTACGCGGTTATCCAGATGGATGTGCGCGGCCGTGACGTGGACGGTTTCGTTCAGGAAGCAAACGAAATCATCGAGGCAACTGTGGATATGCCTCCCGGTTACTGGGTCGAATGGGGCGGTGCCTTTGAAAACCAGCAACGGGCGCTTACCAGGCTTTCGGTGATCGTACCGTTAACGATCTTCTTCATCTTCGTCTTGCTCTACACGGCTTTCAACTCGGTACGTTTTGCAACTCTGATCATTGCCAATGTGCCCTTTGCAACCGCCGGTGGCCTGACTGGCTTGTTCGTTACTGGGCAATATGTGTCGGTGCCGTCGGCAATTGGGTTCATTGCCGTGTTCGGGGTGGCGATGCTCAACGGCATCGTGCTGGTGAACTTTATCAACGAGCTGCGCGCAAAGGGCATGAGCGTGCACGATGCTGTTCGCAAAGGCACCGAACTCAGGCTCAGGCCTGTGTTGATGACTGCAAGTGTCGCCATCCTCGGGCTTGTGCCCATGCTCTTGTCTAGCGGGGTCGGTGCAGAAACACAGCGCCCACTAGCAACCGTAGTGGTTGGCGGGCTACTCACATCCACCCTGCTAACGCTTGTCCTTCTCCCCGTTATTTACGAGTGGATGGAAACTAGAGGCAGCGCAGCAAAAGAAAAACCATCAAAAACCGAGGTGCTCTCATGAAGGAAATCAAAGCATTCATTCATCGCAACAGAATATCGGACGTTGTCCACGAATTGAAACAGGCTGGATACAAATATATCTCGGTCGTTGATGTTTTGGGGCTTCTGAAGGCACTGGATAGCCAGGAGCAACAATATTCGGTCGAGATTGGGGACAAGGTCGTCTCCGAGGTCAAGCTGGAACTTGTCTGCGGCAATGAGAAATTGAGCCAGGCGATTGAGATCATTGTCGAGAATGCACGGACCGGCCAGAGGACCGCAGGCTGGATTTATGTGACAGATATCGAGCAGACCATCAAGATTGACGGTAGTTAACTGCAGGAAAAACCTTGGGCCAAACATGCGTTTTGGCCCAAGGCTATTCTCGTGTTCTTCAAGCGCATCCTAATGACCAAAATCAATGCGGAATGGAACCAATGTATACTAAAATTCGACGAAGACTGGAATTATCCAGACCTATAGACAAGGAGACACGAAAATGAATAGCTACATGGCAACGGGGGCCGGTTTATTGGTTGCCTTAGGGCTGGGCTCTCCCGCCTTGGCTCAGCCGGCAGACCCTCTGTGCAGATCGTCCATGATGTGGAGTGACGGTTGGCACGGCTGGTTTATGGGGCCAATTATGATGATCCTGTTTCTCGCGATCGCAGTTGCAGTCATCTTTCTTATTGTCCGGTGGCTCGGAGGGAGCGCTCATGGCCACTCGGCGGCACCTTCAGCGCCTCCACGGCAACACGCCATCGATATTCTCAAGGATCGTTTCGCACGCGGTGAGATCGATAAGGAAGAATATGAGGGAAAGCGTCAGCTTATAGAGAAATGACTGTCTAACCACTCCGAAGTGATAAGTATTCGGGGTGGATTAGTCAAGTCGTGCACGGCGGCGTACCTTTGGTGCTTCCGTTTGACTATGTCGGTACGGCGAAACCTCCTGTTTTTATAACACCAGTGTGGCCATCGGCTCTAGGTGAGCATTAAACCTGTAAAGCTTATTGGTCCGGAAATTCTCGCCGCGCTAGAAACACGGCAATGGGACAATGCCAATTGATTGTTCCAAAACGATCAGCCTTTCGCTGGTAAATGTCCGATTATGACCGCCCTACTCACATATCGTCCAAAATTCGATCCGTGCATGTCCAGCAAGATGTAGCCAATAGCGGAAGATTAAAAAGCGAGCAATGAAATGAGAGATCAAGAGAAGCTATTCCCTGCGACGGCTATGCCTGATCCGAACTGGTGGCAAGCTTTATGGCCTGACCCTATCGGTGTTCTCAGGAATGTTGGCCTCAAAGAGGGATTAACAGCAATTGATCTATGTTGTGGTGACGGATTATTCACAGCACCAATGTCTGTCTTGCTCGACGGTAAAGTTTATGCCGTTGATCTCGACCCCGATATGCTTGCTCTTGCCGAGCAAGCTGTTAAGAAGGCGGGTGCTCCTTCCTGCACTTTTATCGAAGGTGATGCTCGGGATATGACTCAGCTTATTCCAGTTCAAGTCGATATCATCCTGATAGCAAATACATTCCACGGCGTTCCGGAGCAGACGGAACTAGTTCGCAATGCCTCAGAAGTCTTAAACAGCGACGGGAATTTTATCATTATTAATTGGCATAAGCTGCCACGCGAAAAAACAACGGTTTTTGGCGAACCAAGAGGTCCTCGTACTGAACTTCGCGTGTCACCTGAAGATGTCCGCACCGTTGTCGAACCGGTAGGATTTCAATTGGCTGACCTAGTTGAAATTCCGCCTTACCACTATGGGGCTGAGTTTAAAAAATCATGAATATTCGAACTAGGTTTTTCATAGAAACCATTGCGGAATTAAGTAATAATGATTATTATTTGCATAAATAGAATAAAGAACGGCTGAGTATATATGAACCGCATATCCCATTTCTTTTTTCCACTGTCACTTTTGTTGGCCATCGCAACAGCAGCTCAGGCAGACACCGGCGACCGGTTGGTGCAACTCGTCGACTATGTTGGTGTGGACTATTCTGAAGCTGTTTCAGAAGGCATTATCGTCAATCCGGGTGAATATGCGGAAATGGTGGAGTTCACTGCCATAATTGAAACCACTGTGGCAAGTATCGCGGATTCTCCAATCACGAGCGAATTGCTGCAGCAAGCCCGTGAATTGAGTGAACTGATTAAAAATAAAGCCCCGGTTGCCGATGTCCGAGCTCTTACGCGTTCTATGCGAGCTACCATCATCCGCCTTTTTGCCTTGAAAGTGGCTCCTGACCAGGTGCCCGATCTGCTGCAAGGCCAGACGTTATACCAAAAAACATGTGCGGCATGTCACGGAACCAATGGCAACGGTAATGGGGAGCTGGGGAAAGACCTGGACCCACAACCAACTGACTTCACAGAAGTGGCTCGCTTCAGGCAGCGATCATTATATGCATTGTTCAATACGATCACTTACGGCGTTGAAGGAACTGGAATGTCAGATTTTTCACAGCTTCCGACAGCAGATCGTTGGAATTTGGCAGCCTATGTAGGCGGTATTGGTGTCGATAAAGAGCTTGCGGCTGAAGGTAAAAGGGCATGGCAACAATTCAAGGGTAACGATACCCGAGTAGATGTGAAGGCCTATGCGGGCCTTTCGCCCGATGAGGCTGCAGCCAAATGGACCAAGGGCTATGGGTTGATGGCATATTTAAGAACAGCACCTGAGGTTCTGTTTGATTTCAAAATGTCGCCGCTCACTGTGGCAATGAATTCGCTTCAATCTAGCTTGTTGGCATATGAACAAGGTGAGACGGAAAAAGCCTACGAGTTCGCGCTCACCGCTTACCTTGAGGGTTTTGAGCTTGTGGAAGCAAATCTCGCCGCATTGGATTCCAGCCTCATGCGGGAAATTGAGAGTGAGATGCTGTTGCTGCGCAATGATATTACCACTAAAAGCCCTTTAAACAGTGTCACTGTGCGCACCCAAAAACTTCAGTTGTTGCTCCAACAAGCGCAATCAAAAATGGCTGAAAAGGGGAGCTTAACGCCAACTGCAGCATTCGTAACCAGCTTTATCATTTTACTGCGGGAGGGCCTGGAGGCGTTACTCGTTGTTGTGGCGCTTTCCGCTTTCCTGTTGAAAACCGGTCGCCGGGACGCCATGCCCTACTTGCATGCTGGCTGGATCGCAGCATTGATTTTGGGTCTGCTTACTTGGGTTGCGTCTGAATATTTTGTGCAAATCAGCGGAGCGACGCGAGAGGTTACTGAAGGAGTTGCAGCACTCGTAGCGTCGGGTATGCTGTTATTCGTTGGCTATTGGCTTCATAGCAAAACAAGCGCGTCTGGATGGCAGGCATTCATTCAAAAAAGTCTTAAAGCTGCTCTCAATAAACGGACCCTATGGGGGCTCGCCGGACTTTCCTTCATATCCGTCTATCGGGAAGTGTTTGAGACAATTCTCTTTTATCAGGCACTGTGGGCCCAGGCGACGTCCGGTAGTGCTGACTGGATGATGGGCGGTTTTCTGGTTGCTGCGTTGCTGTTGGTGCTTGTGGCCGCGCTAATTATAAGATTTAGCATAAAACTTCCTCTAAGACAGTTTTTTGCAAGCACGGGCATTCTCCTCCTGATTTTGTCTTTTATTTTTGCCGGCAAAGGCATTGCAGCCCTTCAGGAGGCAGGTGAAATACAACAAACCATGCTGCAGTTTAAAGCCGTCGAGTGGTTGGGGATATTCCCCAGCCGGGAGGGGCTGCTTTTACAGACTACCATTCTTCTTGCATCCGTAGTTTTTTTGACCAGAGGGTTTTTTGCCAGACGGCAAAAAGAATGACAGGTTTTCTTCCCGTCCACCGATTACTATAATGAATCTACCTTGGGTCAATACTGTTAAGTTTGTTGAAATTGCGCAAACAATTAAAGTTGACAGCGCTTAGGAGTTAAAGAAACCCGAGGCCGCGGACACCCGCTTCCCGGGGGTTGAGCACAAAAAAGTGACTTATACGAGAGCGGGTAGCTTGATACCCTGTGCGTGCATGAAAAATTTACCCCACCATATCTCGGCACTGGTTCTTCTTGCATTCGTGACAATGATCGTCGATGTGATTGGCGTTTATGAAGCTGGCGCCCATGAAGATGCAACAGCCTCTACCGTCGTGGGATGTCACGGTGCCAAACCGCCGACTGATTGGGAACATGAAGAACCCTGCACCAGTGCCAGTGTTGTGCCCTGTCATTTCTGCGCCATTCTCATTACATTATTTTTTGAAAGCTCTGCCGAAGAATTTCAGGCGCTGAACGACCGTCGCCCTCAGTGTTCCACTGACACCATCGCTGAACTCGACCCTGATCCACCCAAAATACTCCTCCTCTGATTCCAAATGTTCACGCGGTTTAAGTGCCGCAACGTTTCAATAATCAATGGAGGAAAGGCGAATGAAGCCTATTTCCAACGTATGTGCCTCGCTATATGAGGTCAGAGACCATGCTATGATCGGTGTGAGCCCTTTTAATAGCTATTTTTCCGAAGATCGACTTGCAGAACTGTTTTCATGGGCAAACGAGCATTTCAATAGTTTCCATGTCTTTGTGCCCGATGAGGCGACACGCTACACGCTTGAAGCGGCGGGTTATAGCCAAGCGCGCGCGAGGAAAAAAGCCAGACGGCAAGCAAACTATCTTCTAAACAAGATCGAGCGGGCGCTATCGAAAACATCTCCCAAACTTGATCTATCGTTCGTGCTCACAAATGGAGTGCTCAGAAAGAACACCCGCTACAATGTGCTTCTGGCACGGGTTGAACAGCGAATTGCAACTAACATGATGTTCAGACAGCAATGTCTGGAATGTACCCGCTGGGTCCTTGAAAACCAGGTCGAAGAAATCGATACAATCGATGAAGCTGCTCTGTTGCATGCAGTTCGCTATTTCCTCGAGGAAATGCAACTTTTTATGGACAGTGCCAGCATCGTCCAAGCTCGGACATCGGTATTTTGCTATCATCAATGTCCCGCAATATTGCAAGGTCTTTATGAAGACCGCTCCGACGGTCTCATGGATGAACAACAGGGCTTCTTGATTGTCAACAAGCCGATGCTGGCAACAAAAGTGGCCTAACACCCAAAATATGTGGAGGCGCCCCAGGACGCCTCTATTCTTCTAGCAAACGATCAATAATAGCGCAGTCCGGGGTTTCACCGCCGCTGCATTCAGCGGCCATGCCCTCCAGTGCAGCTTGCATTTTGGCGAGATCGTTGATCTTGCCAGCAATGACACCGGCATTGACAAGGGCAATATCTCTTACTTCATCGCAAGCGTATGAACCGTCGACCATTTCCAAGAGGCCGCTAACTTCATTATTGGTAAAGCCAAGCTCGCGTGACCTGCGGATAAATTTCAATCGTTTCAGATGATCAATTGAATAGCACCGATAACCAGCTCCTGTGCGCGGCGGATCAGGCATAAGGCCAATTTTCTCATAAAAACGTATGGTCTCCAAGTTTACGCCAGCCTCTTTTGCCAGCTTGCCTCTCGTATAGTCACGTTTTTGAGATATGGTCATTTTTCTCTTTACCCTGTATTTAATACAGGGTGTAGGCTACATGAAATTCAGCCGTAACGCAAATAGCGTTTTGAACGAACACATAGACAAGAATGAAGTCAGTAACCAAAGAAAGACGACAGTAATGAGTGATATTAGACAGCCAGCGGACAATAGCAAAAGCTGGAGTGCCAGCCTTGGTGCTGTTGGGGCAATATTGGCTTCGTCATGTTGTATTTTACCGTTTGTCTTCCTGATGCTGGGTGTTAGCGGCTCATGGATTGGTAACCTCACAGTTATGGAGCCTTATAAAGATTATTTTGCATTGATTGCACTTGGATTTTTAGGCGTCGGTTTTTGGCAGGTTTATGTCAAGCCGAAGGAACAATGCGATGAAGGTTACTGTGCAACGCCGAAGTCTGAGCGTGTCATCAAATCGGTTTTATGGGTATCCACAGTGCTGGTTTTGCTGGCGCTGACAGTTGATTTTTGGGCACCGATCCTCGGTGAATATATTTAAATATAAACAAGGAGAATGACGATGAAACGATTGATCAAAGCATGTGCTGTCGCCGCTGTACTCGGCGTGGCTATGCCGGTTACCACTATTTTGGCAGATGATGCCAGCACGATGACACAGCAAGTTGCCGAAAAGAAAGTAACGTTCGACATTGAAAAAATGACCTGCGCCATGTGCCCGATCACAGTGCGCAAAGCGATGGAGAAGGTTGACGGTGTTTTGTCTGTTGTAACTGATTATGACGCCAGAACAGCGGTTGTGACCTTTGACCCGGCAAAGGCAAATGTCGAAGCTATTGCCAAGGCCTCTGAAAATGCCGGTTACCCAGCTATTCTTGATGATAGCCAAGGCTCATAAATATGGCGTTTGACCGACCAGAGAGCAGTTGCTGCTCACCGGAAAATACCGAAACCAAAACAAGTGTTATGGTGATTGGCGCTGGCTCAGCTGGGTTTTCTGCCGCCATTACGGCAGCAGAAGCTGGGGCGGTTGTAACACTTGTAGGCAGCGGCACCATTGGTGGCACTTGCGTGAACGTTGGCTGCGTGCCGTCTAAAACCATGATCCGGGCCGTTGAGGCACTTTATCAGGCCCCTCATGCCGCACGGTTTCACGGCATCACCTCCACGGCCAAAGTCCTCGACTGGCAGGTCGTTGTCGCGCACAAGCAACAGCTTGTGGAAGAGTTACGCCAAGCCAAATATGTTGATGTGCTGCCCGCCCATCCAGACGTGCATTATATGGAAGGTCGCGCACAGCTTACCAAAGACGGCGTTATGGTCGACGGCAAGCTTCATACACCTGACAAGATTATCATTGCCACGGGCTCCTCAAACAGGGTGCCGCCAATCCCCGGTATTGAAACGGTTGATCATCTGGACAGTACGTCGGCCCTCGACCTTGAAACCCTCCCGAGTTCCATGATCATTATTGGCGGCGGTGTAATCGGATGCGAACTTGGTCAAATGTTTGCCCGTGCTGGCGTTAAGGTCACAATATGCTGTCGCAGTCGTTTGGTGCCAGATATGGAGCCCGAGATTAGCCAAGCTCTGCAAACCTATCTGGAGGCTGAAGGCATCACTGTATGCGCTGGCATTGGCTACCAAGCGATTGAACAGCACGGCGACGGCATTAGGCTTCACTGTGAAAACAAAGGTCAGGCCAATATACTTGAGGCGGAAAAAGTTTTACTGGCCGCTGGGCGCAAACCAAACACGGCTGGCCTTGGACTTGAAGACGCGAGCGTTTCACTTGCCAGGAACGGCGGTATTGAAGTTGACGCTTTGATGCGCTCGACCAATCCCAATATTTATGCCGCTGGCGATGTTACGGGCACGGATATGTTTGTTTATATGGCGGCCTACGGAGCAAAGCTCGCCGCCCAGAATGCAACAGGCAGTGACACGCGGCCCTATAATAATGCTGCCATGCCTTCGGTTGTTTTTACTGACCCGCAAGTCAGCAGCGTTGGCCTGACGGAATCTCAGACTAAAGAGCAAGGCCACAGTGTGAAAACAAGCGTGATCACGCTTGACCATGTACCGCGCTATCTGGCGGCGCGCGATACACGTGGTTTGATCAAGCTTATAGCTGACAGGGAGACGGACAAAC
>Ga0316204_10011514_pt1 | contig 11046 bp, 8 predicted proteins | sample 6monrhotite_MG_2_FD_205661 | JGI IMG/M metagenome (GOLD analysis project Ga0316204, IMG submission 205661) | Microbial mat bacterial communities from mineral coupon in-situ incubated in ocean water Damariscotta River, Maine, United States -... | ecosystem: Environmental > Aquatic > Marine >...
CGGACTTCGAATGTCACGCCGAGGATCCATCGCATGCCGAACCAGACGATTTTGAGGTAGACACGCAGGTATCCGCGCGCCCAGCTGCGTGGGCCAACCAGCAATGGCACGCCAGCCAGGCCGAACACCATCATCAGCCCGTACATCCAGATGTAGAAGAGAATGGAACGCAACAGACGCATCAGGCTTCATCCGTGGTCGGGCTGACAGAGTGGCGCAGCTGAACGGTCGTGTACTTCGCATATTCCTGCAGCCAGAGGCGAAGCGACCGTACATCCTGCCACGGTGCCGCGGTCTGGACAGGATAAGGGATCAGATCAACGCCGGGCATATTGCTGCGAAACTCCACAAGGCTGCGGGGCAGATGATAGTCTGAGGTCACGATGATCAAGCGCTCATAACCGTTGGCCTGCACATAGGCGGCAGCCTCGCGGGCATTGCCGACTGTGTCGGTCGCTTCCCGACCCAGTGTCACGCAACAGCCAAATGCCGCTTCATCAAGGCCCGTGTGGCGACGTATGTCCGCAGTGGTTGCGGCCGGATGGACACCGGAAATCATCAGCTGGCCCGCCCGGCCGTCCCGCAGAAGCTCGCCACCGGCTGCAAGCCGACCGGCATCGCCGGTCAGCACGATGATGGCATCAACGGTGACATCGTCCGCTGGTGCGTCATAGCCAACGACCTTGCCGGAATAGTCAGCAAAGCCGATCACGCTCACCAGCACGATGACAAAGCTCAGACCGCGCAGCCAGAACCAGCTCTGCTTCATGCCCTTCTCCCTACAGGCCGGGCCAAGCCGCGGCCGGATTTGTGGTGCTTCACCAAGTTCAAGCCTTTCGTGTGAAACAGGCGGATTTATGGTCGCTCACCACCGCCCCCGTAAGTCTGAAGCCACTGCCAAGCGTGCCGAAATGGCAGCCGTCAGACCGGCCAGGATCGGGGCGCTGGCCAGCAGGACCAACTCGAATGGATCGGACGCCCATTGCGGTAGGAAGAACGCCATGTCCGCCGGTGCGTCGCCCAAGCCGACGAGCAGCGATACCAGTCCGGCGAAAATGGCGCCCGCAACACCGGACTTCAGGCCGAGCATGAAAAAACGCCGTTGGAACAGGCCCGCGATGAAACGGTCTTCGGCACCACACAGGTGCAAGGCGTCAATCACATCCAGCCTCGCCGCAAGACTGGCGCGCGCCGCAAAAGCGATGACGGCGGCAGCTGCACCGGCAAGCAGGGCAAGAAGGCCGACGCCGAGTGCCTGGGCCGTTCCGGCGGCCCGGCGCACTGCGCTGGCCCATCGGCTATGGTCATCGATCCGGGAGGCCAGTCCTTCAGCGTCCAGCTGTGCCTGTAAGGCAGCGATGTCGACCTGCACGCCGGACCGGGTCCGTACATCGACCAGCAGGGGAAGGGGCAGGTCGTCAGGCAAATTGCCTTCTCCCAGCCACGGGGCAAGAAGAGCCATCGCGTGATCGCGGCCGCGGGAAGTCGCACTTTCGACCCCGGCGACCGAGCCAGCCAGCTCCGCGGCGCGCGCGGCATCCGTGTCTGTATCCCGTCCCTCGACCGGGCGAATCTGGATGGTGAGCGAGCTCTCCAGGTCCGTCGTCCAATTCTGGGCCTGCAGCCAAGCGCCGCGCGCCCCGAGAGCAGCAATGCAGGCCAGGAAAACCAGGATTGCCGCGACGATGAAGAGCGGCCGGTCGCGACCTGCGTCCGGAGGCAAAAGACGGCCATTTCCACCTGAAGGAGGCTTGGGGATGGGGTTAGTCATCGCGCTCCCCGTCCTCGTCCGGGTCCGGAGTTTCCGGTTCCACACTGCTGCGTGGTGCCGCAGCAGCCGGTGCTGCGGCGATGCGATCGGCTTCCGCCTCTGCTGCCGCGGCTTCTTGCATGCGCAGGCGCTCGCTCCGCGGTGGGCGGATGTGCAGATGGCCGTTGGCCAGTGTCATGACCGGCGCATCAAGCATGCGTACCAGCTGCAGATCGTGGGTCGCGATGATGATCGTGGTGCCCAGCTTGTTGAGCTCGGCGAACAGGCGCAGCAGGCGCATGCCCATCTCGGGGTCGACATTGCCCGTCGGCTCGTCGGCGATCAGAACTTCGGGCTGACTGACCACCGCGCGGGCGATTGCGACGCGTTGCTGTTCGCCGCCGGACAGGGTGGCAGGCAGGGCGTTCATCTTCTCGCCCAGCCCGACCCAGCTCAGCAATTCTGCGACATCCTCAGCGTAATCCTGCCGCTTGCGGCCGGCAACGCGCAGCGGCAAGGCAACATTGTCGAACACATTCATGTGGCCGAGCAGACGGAATTCCTGGAACACCACACCGACCCTGCGGCGCAGGTCCGGCAACTCATTGCGCGGCAGGGTCGCAGCATCGCGGCCAAAATAGCTGATCAGCCCGCGAGATGGCTTTGCGGCCAGATATATCAGCCGCAGGAGCGAGGTTTTGCCGGCTCCGGACGGGCCGGTGAGGAATTGGAAAGAACCGCGTGGTAAATCGAAGGACAAATCGCGCAGAATCTCGGGGCCCCGGCCATACCGCATGCCGACATTGTCGAAGCGGATAACCGGCTCCGGGCCCATGTGCGGCGACTGGGATGAACTCGAAACGATGGAAATCCTCCATGGGGACGGGTGAGCCGAAGAAGATGTGTAGACGACTCATATGAGCATAGTACTCAGCTGTCCGTCATGTACCACGCGTTACCGTGCCAATCCCAATGCGATTGGCACGAATGGTCGTCGTGTGCGCTGCGCATCCTGCGCGCATGTCTGGACTGCAGAGGTTGAAGATCCCGGCGATCTGCCGAGCCTGGAGCCCGCGCCCCCTGTCAAACCCGACGCGATGATCGAAGCGGCCGAGGGCGAAAAAAAGGTTCATACGGCCTTCCGTGAGCGCCAGGAGAAGAAGCGCCGCACCCTATCAGCTGCTGCGGCAGGCGGTGCATGGGGCGGATTGCTGGCGGCTTGTACAGTCCTGTTCATTTGCACCTGGATTTTCCGGGTCGACATTGTGACGATGTGGCCGCGCGCCTCATCCGCCTATGCCACCATCGGCGCGTCGGTCAATCCCTGGGGCTATGATGTCGGCGAACTCGACGTGACGCGCGAGGTGGATCATGGCGTGCCGCTATTGGTCGTTGCCGGCGATATTCACAATTTCGACCGTCGTTCCAGGGCTATCCCCGGTTTGCGCGCCATTCTGCGCGACGCGCAAGGCGAGGCCATTCTCGAATGGACAATTTCCCTGCCGGCCGGTCGCCTCGGTGCCGGGCACCGACAGGAGTTCCGAACCGTTGTCTCGGACCCGCCGCCCGAAGCGGTTGAGGTTGAAGTCGTCCTGATGGAAACCCCGGCGCACGGCAATGTCGATGGTGTTGGCCACGACGCACTGACAGGGCCGGGCGGCGCAGCAGGCGACAGCCATGGCGAGCCGGCAGCGGCGGGTCATGGGGTTGAAGCCGCTCATTCTCCCGAGACGTCGTCCGTGATCGATACCAGTCATGAGCCGGAGACGGCACATCCTGCAGCGGCTGATCAGCACACCAGTGCCGAGCCGGTGGATGCCGGCCACCACTAGGGCCGTCCGACAGGTTTCATCTCAACTCAAAACCGGTCGAGCAAGCGTTCGATATAGTCGAGCTCTTCTTGCGGCCGCCCGGCTTCCGCAGCGCGGCGCCGCAATTCTTCCAGTATTTCGCGGGCGCGGGCACGGCTCATTTCGTCGGGAACCTCCACGCCTGCCCCGTCTGCGAAGGCACCTTCGGCCGGGCGCCCCAGCGGGTCGCGATTGTCATCGCCTTCGCCCGCCTGGCTGCCATTCTCCTGCATCCGGTCGAGCAATTCGCGGGCCAGCTCCTCGGCGCCGGACCGCAATTCGGCCAGGGCCTCTTCCTGGGCTGCGAGCGCGCCTTCTGTATCGCCCTCGCGAAGGGCTTGTTCGGCTTGCTGCATTGCTTCGCCGGCGCCCCCCAGGGCCTCATCCCCCTGACCGGGCAGACCGTCCGCAGATTCCGAGAAGCGCTGGGCCAGCTGGCCTTGGGCATCTGCGAGCGCCTGGGCGCTCTGGCCGCCGCCGCTCTGATTTTCCGCCAGGGTTTGCGGGCCGTCGCCTGATTGCTGGCCCTGTTGCTGTTGACCCGAGGAATTGCCGGACTGCGGCTGGCTGGAGCCGCCTTCTTCCTGGGACAGGCCGAAAGTCTGGTCCTGCAAATTGCGTTGCTCGCCAATGACCTCACCGAGTTCCTCGAGGGCTCGGGCGATGGCCTCGGAGATCGGGTCGTCCTGCTGACCTTCGCCCTCACCCTGACCGAGTTGCATCTGCATGTTGCGCAGCATTTCCGACAGGGCAGCCAATGCCTGTCGTGCATCGCCCGTATTGCCCAGCTCGGCGGCATCACGCAGCGCGTCGAGCATTTCCTGGAGACCATCGGAGTTGAGATTTGGCCCTTGGCCGCCTTCGGCCATATTGCCCTGTTCCGCCGCCTCGCGCGCCATCGCGGCCATGTAGTTCTGCATGGCTTCCTGATAGGCCTCGAACAAGGCGGCCAGTTCGGTTTCATCGGCACCGCGCGCCAGCGCTTCCATCAACGCCCGTTCGGCAGCGCGCAGGGCGGCCTCGGCATCAGCGAGTGAGCCAAGCTCGGCGCGCAGGGCAATCTGCCAGAGATCGCCCTCCATATCACCGAGGGCGGCCTGGTCGCGCTGACGGCGCAGTCGGTGCAGGGCTTCGCGCAAGCCGAGATAGACAATCGGATCCTCGAAAAAATATTCAGGCGCATCCGAGATCGCGGCCAGCGCGCGAGCGACGTCCTGCAGCCCCTGCGGGGCTCGCTCGATCCGGCGAGCCGGATTCTCGGTGAAGTAGACCGGACCGCCGGGAATGTCCTCGGCATACAGGGGTGAGGGTTCTTCCAGCGGCGCGTAAGCAGCGTCGGAAGCCATGACGTTTCGCCGTTGCTCGGCGACGGCGCGAGCGAGGGAATCGAGAAAAACACGGGCCGGCAGCGTGATGCCAAGTTCCGGCGAGCGGCCTGTGTTTCCGGCGGCATCCGTCGCTACCATGCGGATATCGACCCGGCTGCCCGCCAGCGGATGGCGCGCCGTCTCGAGACGCGTCGCCATGGCATCATCCTCGCTGCCCGGCGTGACGGCGGTTGTCTCGATTTCGAGGGTCTGCCATTCGTCATCCGAGTCTTCCGGGCGTAATTCGAGCGCATAGCCGGTGGCGCCGTAATCATCTGTGACCGTGAAGTCGAGATTAAGCTCCCCGGCGGCCGTCGAGTCGGGGACCGACGTCAGGCGCACGCGCGGAGGTGTGTCCGGTTGAACCCTGAGGGACCAGGTTTCGCGCATTCCCGGCGCTGCCAGGCGCAGGGTCGCATCCAGGTCAACTGGCTGGCGAATTTCCCAGACACTGTCGCCGATCTCATTGCCGTTCGTGCGTTGTCGGCCATCATTGTCACGCAGGGTGAGGCGCGGTTGGCGGCGTGTTCCGGCGATGCGGGCGACGAAGGTCGATCCGGCAGGTACGACCGCCTCGCGGCTGTCAGTGGCAAGAAAGATCGGTGCGCGGCCAGTATAAGCGGGCGGATCGATCCAGGCGTCGATCGATAACGTCTCTCCGCCGGCGATGATGGGGGTGAGCGAAAAAGCCTCTCCGACGCGATCACGGGCCGCAGGTCCTGCAACCAGCCAACTGACGATCAGGCCGAGCGCCAGCATGCCGCGGACTGCATAGCCGTCATGGTGCGCCCAGGCCGCGTGCGGTCGACGGGCGCGAGCGGATTTCAGCCGTGCCGCCATGCGGCGCTGGTGTTCGTCCCAAACCCGTTGCGCGACGGGGTCATCGTCGCTTGGCCGGTCTGTCAGAGCTTCATGAGGGCGCGCGGAGATACCTGAATCTGTCTCGACACGGCGGGCTACATCATCGGCATCGGGCCATTCGAAACGGCGCAAGCCGGGGCGCGTCGCCAAGACGGCAACAATGAATGTCGCAATTGCATAAATCGCGCGCCATGGGTCGCCGAGCCGGTCCCAGCTGCCCAGAAGGGACAGGATGACATAGCTGACGACCCAGGCCAGGCCGGGCCAGATGACTGGGACCGACCGCTCCCATACGAGGGAAAACCAGGCGAGTATCAAGGATGTGCGACGCATGGCGGAAAATCTATCACGCCGAACCGGAATAACGAGGCCTCGATGCATTACACTTTGGTGAGCCGTGAAGCGTCGTGACCTTACTCGCCAGCTTCAGCTTCAGCGTCAGCCTCGGCCGGAGGCGGATCACCCCAGAGCGGGTCGGGGCGATCCAGATTGCCACGCAGGCCGCACGCCGCGACCGCGAGCGAGCTGAGCAGGACGAGGGTGAGACTGGCAAGACGTTTCATTACTATAGCTCTCAGCAACCTAGGCGGTCTTTCCAGACCGCGACCTGTTCACGGACCCGCACCGGCGATGTGCCGCCGAAACTGGTCCTGCTCATCATCGATGCCCGTGCACTCAACACGGAAAACACGGTGTCGTCGATAGCTGGTTCGACACTCTGCATTTCGGCCAGGCTCAATCCGGCCAGCGGAACGCCGCGGGCCTCGGCAAGTTTGACGATGGAGCCGGAGATGTGGTGGGCGTCCCGAAACGGCTTTCCGAGCTCGCGCACTACGTAGTCGGCGAGGTCGGTGGCATCGGAATAGGCTTCCCCGGCGGCCTCTTCGAGCGCGGCCGGGTAGAAGGTCAGGTCGCCCGCCATGCCGGCCATCGACAGCAAGGCCAGTTCGAGATCATCAATGGCCTGGAAAACCGGCGCTTTGTCTTCCTGCAAGTCCTTGGAATAGGCCAGCGGCAAGCCTTTCACCACCGTCAGCAGGCCGGTCAGGGAGCCGATGATGCGTCCTGGCTTGGCGCGGACCAGCTCGGCGGCATCCGGATTGCGCTTTTGCGGCATGATGGACGAGCCCGTCGACCAGGCGTCTGACAGGGTGGCAAAGCCGAAGCGGCGCGTGCACCACAGCACGATTTCCTCGGCGAAGCGGGACAGGTTCACGGCGCAGATCGAGGCTGCTGACAACACTTCCAGCGCAAAGTCGCGGGCGGCGACGCCATCGAGTGAATTGGCCATCGGACGATCAAAGCCGAGTGCGGAAGCGGTCATGTCGCGGTCGATCGGAAAGGCGGTGCCGGCAAGTGCAGCGCAACCGAGCGGGCTTTCATTGAGACGTTTTCGGGCATCGGCAAAGCGCCCACGATCCCGCTGTGCGACCTCGACATAACTCAATAGGTGGTGCCCCAGCGAGACAGGCTGGGCGGTCTGGAGGTGGGTGAAGCCCGGCATGGCCTGATCGGCATGGATTTCCGCCTGCAGGACGAGGGCTGTCTGGTAAGCCGCCAGCATGGCGTCGATGCGGTCGCATGCGTCGCGCAGCCAGAGGCGGAAATCGGTCGCGACCTGATCGTTTCGCGAGCGCGCCGTGTGCAGCCGACCGGCGGGCTCACCGATGATTTCCTTGAGCCGGGCCTCGACATTCATGTGAACATCTTCGAGCGCTTTCGACCACGGGAAACCGCCTGCATGGATTTCCGCTCGGACCTGTTCCAGCCCGCGCTGGATCGCCGCAGCATCCTCGCTTGAAATCACGCCCGTTGCGGCCAACATTTGGCTGTGGGCCAGGGAACCGTCAATATCCTGATCCGCCATGCGCTGGTCGATGTCGATCGACGCGTTGATGGCTTCCATGACTGCTGAAGGGCCGGCCGAGAAACGCCCGCCCCACATGGCACTGGAACTGGATTGCGGTTTGGAGTTTTTTGGCATGGTGAACCTGATGGCGAGGACGAGAACATGAAGACACCGCTTGGAATAGCCATTTTTGGCATGGCCGCAATACTGGTGGTGGGATTTGTCTGGGTTTCCCTTGTTTCCGGCACCAATCGCGGCGAAACGGGCCCGCTGGACAGCTATAGCCGCGGCGAGATGAGGGCCTTCGTCACCATTGACGATGCGCCGGCCCAGCCAGAAATTGCCTATGTCGATGGTGAGGGTGGCGAGGTGCGTCTCTCGGATTATCGTGGTCAGGTCATCCTGGTGAATTATTGGGCGACCTGGTGCGGCCCCTGTGTCGAGGAAATGCCGGCCCTGTCCGATCTTCAGTCCGAGCTCGGCGGAGACGATTTCCAGGTGGTCACGGTGACGCTGGACCGGTCGATCGATGATGCCCGCGACTTCCTGACCCGCATGGAGTTGGATAATCTGCCGCTGATCCACGACTCCACCTTCTCCAGCCCGAGCCAGGTGCGTGCCATCGGCCTGCCCATGTCCATACTCTATGATGGGTTGGGCCGCGAGATCGGCCGCGTGCCAGCGCCGGCCGAATGGAATAGCGAAGATGCCTATACGCTGATCCGGGCCGCCATTCGACGCAATATCTGATCCGTGGACGCGGCGGAAAGAGAATGGGCCGCCCCGATGTCTCGGGGCGGCCCAGTTGTTTGCATCTCGGAGGGATAATCGAGTCGCAAGCCCGATCAGGGAGGAGCGGGTTGACGCTCTTCTAGGCGGGAACTGCGACGCCAAAATGACAGAAGTACGATGCTTGTGTGTCGAGCCCGATCCTCACGCCGATGAATTATATGCAATGTTCTTAAATTGTTACCGCGGCGCAGCATAGCCTTTCCTGAGGGAAAATGTTCGTCTGTGAAGCGAAAAACGCCCCGAGCCTTTCGGCCTGGGGCGTTCCTCATTTCGGGGTGCGTGCGTGCCTTAGTAGGTGACGCGGACGCCGAAGACAGCAGACCAGCCGTATTCTTCAAGCTGCTCGACGCGGTCGATACCGTCCGGGCGTGTGACGGCGCGGTAGGGCTCGTCCGTGACGTTCTTCAGGTCGCCGAAGATCTGAAGCCTGTCGTTGAAGGAATACTTGGCGGAGAGATCGAGCTGTGTGTGCTCGAGAACCCAGCGATCTTCGTCGGCACCGCCGCGGACTTCGTCGAGATACTCCGAGCGGCTGGAGACAACCGCGCGCAGGTCCCAGCCTGCATTGTCATAGCCAAGCACCGCGTTCCACACCGTGTCGGACTGACGTGGCAGCGGAATGACGCGGCCGTCAGCGAGGGTCGCCTCACTGTCGGTCGCCGTGACGTTGAAGCCGGCGATGAAGCCTTCAACCGGCAGGAAGTCGAGCGCCTGCTGGTAGTTGAACTCGATACCCGACACTTCGGCTTCCGGCAGATTGATGAAGGAAGCGGCTTCATCGAAGAAGCGGCCGTTCAGCGTGATGGCTTGATAGCCGACACCGGCGATGACGTTGTCGAGGTCCTTGCGGAAGTAGCCGAGGTAAACCACGGCGTCGTTGTTCGGATACCACTCAATGGAGACGTCGAAATTGTCGGCTTCCAGGCGCTCGAGATCCGGATTGCCGAACTCACCTTCGACTTCGTCGTCGTCATTCTGCTCAACCAGGATGCGTGGGGCGAACTGGCCCGGATTCGGACGCTGGATCGAGGCAAAATAGGCACCGCGAACGATGACGTTATCCGTCAACTCATAGCGAGCCAGGATGGACGGAAGCACGTCGGTGTAGTCGTCGGAGGCTGATGTCGGGGTAACGAACACCGTGTCTTCGGTCAGGACTACGCCGTTCACCGTGGCGTCTTCCTCGGCGAGGAAGGTTTCGTAACCGCGGGCTGCCATATCGGTCTGCTCGATACGGACACCACCGGCCAGGCGCAGCGGGCCGTTCTCGACAGAGCCCATCAGGTAACCAGCAAAGATGTCTTCCTCAGCGCGGTAGGACGCGCCAAAGCTGTCGATGTCGCTGTCGACGGATTCAAAATCCAGCGAGCTGAGGTTGGAGAAAACGAAGTCGCGGACCTGGGCCGGGTCTGCGACCGGACCGATCGGGCCCTGACCGTAATCGACCGTGCGGTCGACGTCGGAGAGCAGGAGGTTGGCATCGTCATAGACGTCAAAGTCCAGAGCGTACTTCTTGTCGCGGGTGCGCGCCCGCAGGCCGTACTGGATGAAGCCCGGCATTGTACCGAAGTCCATGTCGTGGCGAACGTTGAACGCGGCCGCGTACTCACGGTCCTGAGACAGGCCGTTGGTGATTTCGATCCCGTTATTCTCATAGATTGACGGGTCAAAAACGCGATCCGTCGTAACGCCACCGGCGAAGATCAGTTCAGGCAGGAGCGGGTTGGTCGAGTCGACACCGAATATCTCGCCATCTTCGAACTCATACCTGAAGTCGACGTCGAGACGGTTCGGCTCGGCCTCTTCAGCGTAGACATAGGAAAGTGACCAGTCGACGCTCGTATTGCCGTTCAGCCACTCGCCGCCAAAGTCGGTTGCGAAGATCATCTGGGTTTCCAGACGGTCTTTGATGTCGCGGTCGATTTCGAGTTCGTCGGCTGTGAACACGGCTATATTGCCCGACGAATTGACGTCGTCATACTCGCCGTCTTCGAGTTTGACCTCGACCCGAGACCGGTATTCATGGTCCGAGAAATCCGACCAGGTCGAGCGCGAGTAGAGGCTAAGATTGCCGTTGACGCGGTAGTCGAAATTCAGGGCCGCGGTCGTGCGCTCGCGGGTGACCTGATAGTTGCGCATTTCCACTTCGTTCGGGAAAGGAACGCTCTCGTCGAGGCCCCAACCACCGTCGACTTCATAACTCTCGGATCCGAAGACACGCTCCTGGTGGGACAGGGAGCCGGCGATGCCGAGGCGGTTGCCCATGAAGTTATTGGCAAAGTTGATCGAGCCGCGATAGCCGAACTCTTGCTCGCCGTCGGAGTAGAGAGAAGCGATGCGGGCGCGCAGATACATGTCGTCGACATCGAAGCCGGACCCAGCATCCTGGCGGCCTGCGACCAGGGACTGCCACCGGTTGAGATTGAAGCGACGCTCGAGACGGATAGCGTTGCTGGAACAGGTGATGCGGCGGATGACCCGGCCGTCTGGGTTTCGGCGATACCGGCCGACAGCCTGATCTTCGGCACAGACAAGGATAATGGCGTCTACGTCTATACGATGGATGGCGCCGAGCAC